>OIZX01001259.1_pt1 | contig 13565 bp, 9 predicted proteins | sample 1588621 | NCBI WGS metagenome assembly OIZX01 (sample SAMN03283276) | human gut metagenome | biome: human-associated habitat; material: feces | host: Homo sapiens | place: Peru | collected 2012
ACACCACTGAGTTCCGCATGATGCTAACCCTCATGGTGAAGGTAATGCAGGAAATCCCGGATGGTTCCGACATTCTCTTCCTGACCAATGCCGCCTATATTCAGAACTTTGACAAGGCTCCAACGGCTAAATCAGCCAACCGAACGAGCAGCGAGAGCAAAGATGCAAACTCGCTTGCAATCTCTGCCGAGTCGCGAGGGAGGAAGGCGAGAGCCAACTCCGACTTGATTATTCGATGCATCGAGGAAAAGAAAAGGCACAACTTTGTCGGAGTCAAGATTGTGCAATATCACAAGAGCCCATTGCTGATAGAAACCCATGACATGGCTACGGAAGCAATGGCCAAGACAAGGAAGGAGTTTCATCAGAAAAACAAATGAATGTTTAGGGGCGTTTTTCCGGTCATTAAGGTCATTAAGGATTTCTGTTTTCAAAATATCCCCAGGCACTCAAGACATCCCTCAGCATCCCTCTATCATACGAAATAAGGTTAAATCAAGTTCGCCCTGCAGACAAAATTAATCCATATAATCACTTTTCTGAATATTTTTTGTATTTTTGCAGATATATTGCGGCAATATGGGGATTGAGCATGGCTTATCCTCCTGGATTATAGGCGCATAAGCATCTAATGAATAGCGCATGAAGAAATTATGGACAAGAATTTCGAACCAATAGAGCAACTGTATCTCTCGCAGGCGTTTGATACGGAAAGCGATGAAGAACAGATGCTTACAGAATGTAAGATGATAGCCCGGACATACGCCCTGGCAGAGAATGCAGTGGTCTCGATGGGAGACAACCGCAGAAACTGCAGTTACTGCTACTTCGGCGGAGTGGCCGACGTGCTGGGCATTTCGCCGGAGGAACGGGTCAGCCAGCAGCCTTCGCTTTACGAGAATTTCATCTTCGACCGTTGCCATCCCGATGATCTCAGCAGGCGCCATGCAGAGGAGATTGCCTTCCTTCGCTACATCGCCGGCAACTCTACCCCCCAGCACTATCGTGATTATGTGCTCTGCAACTACCTGCGGGTAAAAAATGCCTGCGGAGAATACCGCTGGGTGAAGCATCGAATGATTCCGCTTGCCACCGATAAGAACGGTTGCCTGCTGCTCTGCGCCTGCATCTATACGCTGGCAACTGATGAGGACAGGAAAGCAAAATTCGCCAATACCCGAACCGGAGAGGTGCGGATATTGACGAATAAGGATTACGAAAATATACTTTCTAAACGGGAGATGGAAGTGCTCCGTCTTATCGACCAGGGACTGCTGTCGAAAGAGATTTCAGACAATCTCTGCATCAGCATCAACACCGTGAACCGACATCGCCAGAACATTCTCCAGAAACTGAAGGTAGATCGTGCCATCGAAGCATGCAAACTGGCACATGTGATGGGATTACTCTAACCCAGATTCTACTCTCCCATTCGGAAGTCGCCCACCGTCTCGGTTGACAGGTGCAGTTCTGAGAATTCACTCACACATTCTCCCTTTTGAGGAGCCTGAGAACAGATGCCCACCTTCAGGTTCTTGGGATAGTTGTTGCGGTAAAGGCGAACCATCTGCCACTCCTTGCCATCCAGCGAATAATAGGAAGCGATGGTTCTTGTGTCAGAACTTATCTTATAATAGATAAAATCCTGATTCACAACCTCATGGTTGTTATCATCGCTCGTCCCCACGGTGCGCACGGTCACCACACGGTGCTTGCCTCGTTCATCCTGTTCGAAGCAGAATTTCTGATAGAGTGTGTCGTTGGCCATCACAACAAGATCTGCAGCATTATAGAGTCCATCAGGAGTAAAGCCCGGCTTCATCTTGGCAGAGAAAGTAAACGGCTTGGTGTTGTCAACCTCCGTAAAAAGCACCTTTGCCGTATTGGCGGTCAGCTTCGCATCGTTGGGGTCGATGAACAGATCGGTTTTCTCAGGAGCAACGAAAGTGATGACACCAGCATTCTCGCTCACCTGCTTGTCGGCTTCATTAAGCATCTTGGTGAAGTGAATACCGCCAAGCGTGAGGTCACAATCCTGAAAACTCATGACAGGTGTCTGAACAGAATCAGCTGAAGAACTGTCTGCTTTCTCCTGCTTTGAAGAGTTGCTGCACGATGCCAGTACGCATAAGGCAGCCATTGGTAAAAATGATTTAAATGTCATATTATTTATTGTTTTAATTCGCGCTGCAAAGGTACGTATTATCTGCAGTTCTGAACCAATTGAAGATGACGCACGGCTGTAGAACTCTTTTGGAGAATGTGCGTATTTTTTATTGTACACATACTTGCATTGAGCCTCCTGCGCCATTTTCGCAGCCTCTTGCTCCAACTGCTTCCAATATGTCCGGTCTTTATGCAGATAGATTTCTTCATAAAGTGGAATCAAATGTGGATAGTGTGATTTGATATAATCCATAATGTTGGCCTTAAAACCACCACGCAGATTGAGGTTCTCAAGCTCGGCATAATCCAAGCAAGCTTGGCTTCTGCGCTCGCTGAAGGCGATTTCGAACCTTCGGAGCCTTTCGGTTCGGCACGTTAGCAGTGTGCTGGTTTAAGCCGCTCACCCATACTTCCTTGTTTTGACGATGCAAAGGTAGAAAGGGAGAGTGAAGTCTTTTTTCATAGCAAGAAAAAAGTTTCAAAAAAGTTGTTTTTAGGGCAATTTTTTTCCAGAAAAAAGGGTTTAAAGAGTCTCTTTTAGGTATTTTGCGGCTTTTAATATCAATAGACCAATGAATAGTTCACATTGAAATAGGAATCTGAAACCTTCATGGTTGTAATCATTATGGATTTGTCCAGGTTGGTGAAACAATACTGCAGGCTGGCTTCAGATATAGAAACAAGCGTGTAGTGCTTCTTCAGATAATCTATGACAAGCCCACGGTTCACACTTCGCTCCGTATCAATGACGGAATAATAACACTCGGATGACTATTGAATATCAGTTGATTATTTACGTTTTAGCATTGTTTTAATAGGGTATTAAAATGAAGCAGAATGATTTAAATGAGAAGAAGTATAAGTACAAAAAAGCGACCTGAAGGCCGCTCTTTTATGAGGAGAGAAGGATTTACTTATACTTCTGGGGCTTGTCCTGCTGAGAATCAGGAGCGTTTTTTCACTACATCTTCGTAGAACTTGGCGGCTACGAGAATCACTCGGTTGTACTTGACACCCTCGACATCCAGCCATTCCTCTGGCTTGAAGCAGCCTTCAACGGTGATCATTGCTCCCTTAGTGAGGCGGTCGAATGAAGAGGTGGACTCGTTCTTGCTCCATGCCTCGATGTTCATGAAGGCTGAGGTGCGGTTGTCCTCTTCGCCGTTCTTCTCTGTGCGGTTGATTGCCAGTGAGAAGCGTATTCGCTTGCGTTAGTTAACTGACGTATTTCTGCATCCTTACCTACGAAACCTGTTACTGCGAAAGTGTTCTCAATCTTTTTCATAATTTTGAATTCTTAGAAGTGAAACCTTTTTTTTACTCAACTTTCGCAAATGGGGAAGTTAAAGAATTTAAAGAAGTTAGAGAAGTTAGAGAAGTTAGAGAAGTTAAAGCCATATGCTTTATCGCTAATTTACAACAAAAAAAGGCTATTGGCTATAACTTCTTACGACCGAAGGGAGTGACAACTGCTTAAACTACTATAACTTCCGTATATGCGAAACTTCAGTTGCTTAATATAAGGGGTTTATTATAAAAAACATAAAAGTGGTGGTTTTACGATAGATTTTTACCGAAAAATCACTAATTTTGCAGAGTTTTAAACTCAAAGATTTAATTCTTTGATAAACAGCGTTAATCTACACACCCTTAAAACCTCAACTCAGAGAAGTGTCAAACTAATAAAACTATATAATAATGACTGTTCAAACTTTCCAAAAGGGTAAGTTCTACACACTGCCCATCAAAGATTTCAGGGAGGAAGGAAACAATGCCTTCTTCATCGTCGATGCAAACAACAGGGAATACGCCATAAGGATGTTCGACTTCCAGAAATTGGATAAAAGCGTATTCGAAATGAAAGAACTGCCTTGTATGGTAAAAGACATACATGGTGACAATATTGTATTTGTCCAGAACTTCGCCCAGATGTTCAGCGAAAGGTACATTTCTGGAAAAACATACCCATTTATTGTAAACAAGGAAGCCTATAATCCTGATACAGAGTTTAGGTATTACGATGTTAGGGATTATAACGGAGTTCCTTTCAGGGTAAAGTGCGAAAAAAACACATACTTAGTGCCAAACCAAAGAATCCTATGCGTGGTATCAAGACCGACTCAGAACAAGATGATCTTGATACTTGAAAACACAAAAAAGGATAATATTGTAAACTGCATAAGCCCAGAAGAGCTTCTGAAGAAAAGTGGTATCGAGGAAAGGTGTCAAAGGTTTCTCTTGAACAGCTTTGCTACAAATCCAGGTTTTGAGGAAGCAAAGTATTACTATAAACAGGGTAATCCAGAATGGGTTATAAAAGCAATCACAGCAGTTGTTGGTGTCGAGCAATGGCCAAACCTATCATTTACTAACAAAGAACTCCTTTTGTCTTGTTATCATCGGATTTGCCTATATTTGCTTGAAGACTCCGACTACCTTCATCAGTTCACTGAATCCGACAGAGACAATTACCAGACTTGGATAGCCGACAGGGTATCTATGTCTGAGACTTATCTTGAATGTCTTGCCCTTATGAGCAAGAACGGATGCAGTGAGGAGATTGATTTAATTCTTGGAAAAATTCGTAATTCCGGTTACATCTACCATCCTCACAGAAGGATGCGTCTTCTGATAGCAATGTTCTCCCTGCAGCCAGAGTTGCTTGAAGAGAAGATTGACGTAATACTGGATTTGCTCGGAGAGAGGGCTAAAGACTGGAAGGTAGCATCGTTTACCGACGCATTCTCCAGCTTCCTTCAGTTCTATGTCATGTCAAACAAGGACAGGACAAACCGTGAGGCTGTCATTGACAATGAGCAGAGCAATCTTCTTTTGAAACGTATGGTACGCTCGATATGCTATCTGTTGCTTATGACAAATGGTGAAGGAATCAATTTTCCTATGTACCGTTCACTACTCTATCACTATTTGTCATTCGTGAGAGGTCGCAACGTACTTGGCAACCTCAATCAGACACAGAACCTTGCAGAAGAGCTTGTGGATCGAGCTTTCACATCACTTGTCGTTTCAGAAGAGAGCGGTCAAGACTTTACATGGGGCAGAGATTTCAGCCAAATAGAGTTGTTCGCATACCAGATGGCAGCCATCAAGGTAAAGAACACTACATTCCTGACTCGTTCCTACGAGGCTCAGAATGTTCGCTTCACGGTGAGTGCAGACGGCATAACCATAGCAAAATCTTCTTCTGCCGCCAAAGAGAAAAACATCCTTCCGCAGGACTTCCCAGGCTGGCATAACCTTCAGATATTCCTTGACCAGCCAACCAAGTTCAATATCAGCAAGCAGTCAAAGATGCGTACTTGGAAGGCTTACTGGAATAATGTTGAACAGGCTCTGTTTGAGGAAAAGAAGGTCGTTTCCAAAACAAAGAAGCGTAAAATCTCACCAGAAGTGGGTACTGTGACTACTGTCAGAGTACTCTGGAAAGACGAAAACCACCAATACAGATACTACTGCAGAATCGAAGATGACCTCTACGAAGGTGAAGGATGGATTGATACCTACCAGAAGGGAGGCTCCATCGGTCTCTTCCACTATGATCCAGAACTTGACATCGACTCTTTCTTCATTGATGGCAAGCCAATACTGTTCAAGGTAAGGGTAAATGCAATCGGAAGTCCAAAGGATGAGAAACCAACCTACACCTTTGATGCCGTTTCGTTGATAGACGAACTTATCAGAGAGCAGGTTGAATTTGCAGAAGAATCAAACTGCGAAATTATCTTCTACGATTCAAAGAACGACATATATTGTGGCGTTACTTCATATGGTTATGGCATATTCCTGGAACGTACAGAAGAATATGCTGATGTACAGGTAGGTGACACTGTTAAGGTGCGTGTTACCGATTCTTCACGTCCTAACGCCATTCAGGGTGAGATATGCGGAGCTGGTACAGAAGAGGTTAATATCAAGACCGCTGCAGAAGGCGTACTTCATGACTATGCATACGAACAACTCTATGAAGAAACAGAGGAGGAGTTGGAAGAAGAAGCAATGTCTGTATCAGAAGACCTGTTCGAACTGGACTACATGAAGGAGATTATAAACATCTTCGACCACAAGGCAGTCCTTGAAACTGACAATATCCGTGCATACGCTTTCCTGTCTATCGCGCATATATTATCAAAGATGATAGATGACCAGGCTATGATGCAGTATTTGGAGCAGAGACTTCATTTCCTCTGCATCCTTGAAGACTATGGCGAAAATGGCAAGGTCAATGATGAGGAACTTGAATTGCTCGGCAATGACAATAGCGACATGGTAGAGAAGTTTCCACTTCTCAAACAGCGTCTCTCTGAGATGAGAATAGTCAACTGCTTCGGACAGCAGGAAAAGAATCCTTACCTCTGGAGCATGGTCAACGACTATGAATCAGGACATATATTAAGTAAGCTTTCTCGCCTTATGCTGTCATACAACATGGCTGAGGGCTTTGGCTTACAGGAAAATCAGAAGAATATCATCACAAAAATAAAGAGCCTCTTGAACGTGAATGTTGAGTTACCTCAGATTTACTCATTTGGCGAGGAGAATCAGCTTACAGAGTTCAAGACAAGCATCGTGTTCCCTCCAAACAATAATATGCGAGAGGACATCAAGCAGCAGACTTTCAATATCATGAAGGTTATCTGTGGTATGGTCAACTCATACGGTGGAACCTTGTACCTTGGCGTTAACAACACTGGTACTGCACGAGGACTTGCAGAAGACCTCGAATACTTTGAGGGAAGCAAGGATAAGTTTGATCTGTATGTCAGGAACCAGATACGCAAGACGCTTGGCGACTTGGTGAATGCTTCTGTAGTCATTGAGCATCCAGAAGCTGGCAAACATTGGATTTATGCTATCAAGGTAGCAGCAAGCAAGACTCCTGTCATCCTGAAGCTCGACAACAAGTTCTATCTGCGCGAAGGAACATCGACCTACTCTATCGAAATGCCAGAACTTGTAAAGATTATGGATCAGCGTGACTTCTCGATCTACAACACGAAGGTGTCGGAATTAGAAGAAGGCGACATAATGGAGGTAGTTGAGCCTGAGGAAGAGAAGAAAGAGCAAACAGTCAAGATAAAGACTAAGGTCCTTCCTGATGACATGATCGGAACCAGTGCTCTTCGCTCTAACATCACTGAAAACTGGGTCGATGGCTATGGCATGGACACATCTTGCTATCTCCGTATTCAGTCCCTTGGTGACTGGTGTATGCTTGATGATGTTGAGTGGGAAGATGGCATCATAACACTCGCTATCCATGATGACGAATTGGAAGGCAGTCTTATCATCGTCTATGAAGATGGCAAGGTCAACAGAGTTCCTATGTCACAGCTCACAGACAAGAGCAGAGGTAACTTCTACAAGATGTACAATCACAAGAAGCCTATATTCGTTTGTCCTGTACGAAAAGATGATGCATTACTCACTGCATATGAGGATGACCATGGTAAGCAGTTCCTCCGTCTCGATGATGTTTCCAACATCGAAGAAGGAAAGATGCTTTCTGCAGGCAATACTCTTACTGATGTTGACTTTACAAAGGTCTTCTATTGTGAGATAATCAGCAAGCAATACCATGATGACTTACATAGAATGCACAATCTCAATCGACGTTCTCTCGGATTCCAGGCACTCACTGGATATGGCTTGAAGGAGCAGGAGGTTATGAGGAAGATAGGCATTGAACTATAGTACAGCTAACATAGAAGTACGATTCGGACATTCGTGTTTGAGTTGTACTTTTTGCCGTTCAAAAGAAAGAGAGTCTGCCAATTAAGGAGGACTCTCTTTTTAGTTAAACACATACCACCATTACTTACGTCTCTTGTAATGAGGTGTTCTACGCCTACGTTCGTTTGGCTTAACGAGTTGTTGGGCATAACGTTCTGCAAGATGCATCAACTCATTTTCCTAAAGCTGCTTATTACCTTCAATCCTGTTGTTCAAATCTTTTTTGTTGAGAAAAACAGTTTTTGAATTTGGCTTATAACAACCCAATTCACCTCTTGATGCCATTTTGCAAACAGTACTCTTTGACAGATTGAGATAGGCTGAAGCTTCGTCGATAGTAAAGAAGTCTTTCAACATGTAGTTCTGGCTCTCAAACTTTTCGAGAAGCTGCAGCATATGGTCAATTCTGCTTTCAATTAAGGTGGCTTTTTTGTCTTAATACCTTTAGCTTCCAGCTTTTTTTTTGAAGATCTGCCAATTCGCCATCACACTTTGGGCAAGTGCCTTGACACTCACCTTTATGATTACATTCTGAAGGCGTATATTCCACGCCATACTTGTCCGCAACATAAGTACGGATAGCTTTCAGTATCTCACATTTTTCTTTTCCTTTACTCATATAGAACTATTGTTTTGAATCAAATTTAGCTTCTCGTTCTATGTATTTGATTTGAGAAATGTTCTTAAATCCCATCCTCTTCAATTTATTAATGCTTCTATCGACATCTTCCTTTGTATTGAAATGAGGAATAAGAGGCACTTTTGTCTTAAATGAATATTTTACCACATTTAACTTTTCTAATAAGCTCCTCTGTATCAAACTCAGCATTTCGCCATCTACACGATACACTATGTGCATGTTTACTATTAAACAGCTCAACAATATTTTGGATGTCTTTAGGCAATTTCTCCATGCCAAAGTTGTACAGAGCATAAGGCATCTTGTTATAATAAGCACCAGCAATAGCTCCAGTTATAGCTCCCATCGTATCAGCATCACCACCTAACGAGATACATAACCGCAAAGCGTCCTCATAATCTTTGCTCTCGAGAAAAGCAATGATGGATTCTGGTACTGTACCTTGACAACTCCCGTCAAATCCATATGTCGGACGTATGTCGTCGCAACTTCTGTTAAGATTGTAACCGAAGGAATCGGTGATAAAACGACGTATTTCCTCCTTAGAGTTACCAGTTCTTGCCATAAAAATAGCAGCTGCCGTAGCCTGTGCTCCCCTAATGCCTTCGGGATGGTTGTGCGTCACTTCGGCACATTTCTTTGCAACTTTCATTGTTTCTTCCAGGGTATCAAAGGCAAAGCCGACTGCAGACACACGCATTGCAGAACCATTGCCCCATGAATTATATGGTTTCGGATAGTCTTTGCGTAGCCACTGTGAGAACATGTTACCATATGCTCCCATAGGATTAGGATATTTGCGTCCCCATTGCTGCATACGTTCAACTAATCCCTTCTTGGTATGCCGCTTATCGTTCAAAATCCAGTCAGCAACAGCAATGGTCATTATAGTGTCATCGGTGTAGTCCATTCTCTTATCTTGGATGTTTATATCCGTTGACTTGTGCGGATCAAACTCATAGATACTTCCTGCAATGTCCCCTAATATAGTTCCCATGAGCATTGGGCAGTACTCGTTGACAGGATTCTTTTGATGTTCATTACTTTTTCTTGAAACATTAGTATAGTCAAGAGCTTCGTACCAACTACGAAACGTATCAGGTGTCTCGCACCAACCCCAATGGCAGAAACGGTTGTAAAGAATTGCCTTCATGGATATTGGTACACCATCATTGGCGCAGAAATCGCCAAGCCCTTCTCTTATGTAACACAGGGTTTCGTTCAATAGATAATCATCATTATTAAAATGAAATCTAACCCAATATCCTTCATATTGATGACCCACATGAGCACCACAATCCTCCGGAATATTTTTGCCATAGTAGAAACAATGTTCAAGATAAGGAGCTACTATTATGTCATAGAACTCTTTGGGAATATATATGTTACAAACAGCTATAGCTTTCTTGAAAAGAGGTGCAATCTCTTCAGCCTTGAAACCTGCAATACCACAGCCTATGCATGTAACCAGAAACTTCAAGTCTTGGTGGTCTTGTGCAAACTCAACAAACTCGTCAACGTATGGTTTGATAGTTTCCACGCCTCCTTGCATGGTTGGTATGGCATAAGCTTGACCTGTCAACCCTACACCTACGCCCCATTGAGCTCCAAATTTATTATGTGCAGCTTTTGCTGCACCCCCAAGATGTTTCCCTTCAAGGTTACTACCAAAGACGAAAATCTCATCCTTTTCGAGTATATCTATTCTGCTTGAAGCTATATTGGGATTGTCTGTTCTATTCTTGCTCATATTTTTAATGTTTTAGGATTTTGTCAAGTTTATCACATCAATTATCTTTTTTGACATTTTCTGGTGTAATGGCTTGTGACATTCCCTTATGTCCTTTGGATATGATACATTCTTCGGATACAAGTTTCATCCATAGTCTTCTCCGAAAATATCTTTCCAAAGCGTTTCTGAACGTAAGACAAGTCTTGTTGTTTCTACTGCAAGGTGTTTATATATGAACGTACCGAATATGGTAAGCTCTGGTCTGATGTGTGTAATAATGTTATCATACCGACTGTTTTTAAGGATTAAAAATCAAAGGGATATTTACGCCACTCTTTAGAAGCTTTGGCTTGGTTGAATGCTATTTCGTTAAACGAATATACATAGAGAGACCTAGTTGCAGGAGAGACTTTTTCTATAGATGAAGAGGTCGCACAACAACGTTCATCTTCCAGCTCCATTTTCGTAAGAAAACCAGACGCTTCCATTTTGCGCATAAAATTGCGTCTATCATATTTTCTTTCATGTATGAGTTCATATATGTGTTGCAGTTCGTCCATCTTAAATACCTTGTTCAAGAGTTTGAAAGCTATAGGAGAAATGCGAAGCTTTTCTTGAAGCTTTTCTCTTGCCATTTTTATGATTTCAGCATGGTCGAATGCGAGAAGTGGAAGATTATTCCATTCATACCACTGTGCCTTATTAGCATCGTCACCAGCTATAACTTCAAACTTGTTCTTGCTGATTAGCGCAAAGAAAGCAACCGTAAGTACACGCTCACGAGGGTCTCTGTCGATTGTGCTGAATACATGAAACTGCTCAAGGTAGACGTCTTCTACGTTAGTTTCTTCATAGAGTTCCCTTTTGGCACCCTCCTCAACAGTCTCGTCCATATTCAGAAAGCCTCCAGGCAAAGCCCATGCGCCTTTGTATGGGTCTATGCCACGTTCTATGAGAAGAATGTTGATGCTTGTGCCATCAAAACCGAAGATTACACAATCTGTGGTTACAGCTGGATGTGGATATTTGTATGTGTACATAAAATGAGAATTTTCAATTTGATGCTGCAAATATACTGCGTTAAAATGACGCATACAAATAAATTTGCGTAAAAATGACGCAGTAAGCTGTTTTTTAACACTCTACGATTTTCTAATCATCATAAAAATCTTTGTTGATAACTTCAGTTAATATATGTTAGTTTGAGCGATCATCTTCTACAAAGGAAAGAGACAAGGGGATTGAAACGATAATCTCAACCATCTTTTTGATTATATGCCTAAACCCAAAAGAAAACAAATAAAGCCAATCTCAACTAAGACTATCTACCATTGCAGGGATAGTGCTAACAGTTACGACTGCATGGTAAGGCATTAGACTGTCACCTTTTGCTGTATCGTTATCCATACAGGCAGAAAGCTGGGCGCTTTTGTATATTTCTTAAAGACTCACAGTGTGAGTACTTTGTGAAACCATAATAAATGGTGCTATCTAATCATTCATTGATTACAACTCAACAAATAACCATATTTAAAGAACTGATAATTTTCTCACGTTCACCGCTGCCTTTTGTAGAAAGGCGCAAAAGCGGAAGACCATAACTTGAAAGGATATGGTTTTTCATCAAGTCGCGCTGATGTTGTTCCGTCTCGTCATTGTGATAGGAGTAGCCATCCGTCTCAATGGCAAGTACTGGCTGCTTGCTCACTCGGTTGATGATGAGAAAATCCAGATGTGTGTTGTAGTTTGAAGCATACTTCAGTTCTTCTGCCGACATCATGGAAGTGTCTTTCACAACTTGACGTAAAGGAACATGGCACAGCACTTTCAAGAAATTATATGCGGCATCGGATGCCAATACTTCACCAATCAAGGAATAGGTCAGGTTCTCTGATACATACTCCGATATTTGCGGATGATTTTCGAGAAATGCCATTCGTTGCTCCGTATATTGTTCATAGAGATAGTCGAAGATGGAAGCCAACTTGCTCTCCGTCACCATGCAGTTATTGTAGGTGATATAGTCGAGTAAGTCCATGATGTTGCTGTGCTTCTCTTGTTCGTTACCAGTCACGACAAGACAGAACCGCTTTTGCGCTCTCGATACAGCCACGTTCAACATCTTGGCATCATCGGCAAACTCCGAAATCTGGTTGTCTACCACACTCATAATGATGGTATCTTCTTCGCGACCTTGGTATTTATGTATCGTGCCAGCCTTCACATTGTTCAGTTGACGGTTGAAAGCATCCACTTGATTGTTGTAAGGCGTGACGATACCGATGCTTCCTGCATTTGCTAATATAGGTAGCACTTCTTCCTTCACAACATCAATCTCTCGTTGGTTGAAATTTCCAATGGCATGGTTGCCCTTGGCGGTCTTGAAAGCCGACAATACATTCTCCTCACCTTTGTCTTCCGTCATAACCAACAGATTGCCACCATAGAATTTCTGGTTACAGAAATTGATGATGCGTGGATGGCAACGGTAATGCTCCCGTAGCATCGTCTCCGTCACATTGGGGATAATCTTCAGTACCGACTCCAAGAAACTATATTCTGCACAGTCATAGCCATCTGCGATGTTATATGACTTTATTATCTCTCTGAGCTTCATGCGGTCTTCTTCCGTTTCTACATTCGGCAATTGCTTTGTGTCGCCCACAATCACAGCATTCTTAGCACAGGTAAGTGCCAAAGTTCCTGTGTCTGACGACACCTGCGATGCCTCGTCCATGATGAGATAGTCGTAAGGTGTATCTCCAAACATACACGACCTTGCAGAGAAAGTGGTACTGAGTACAACTGGGTATTGTTTTTGGAAATCGTCAGCTTGAAAGCGCAAGTTATCTGTATCGGCAAAGACAGATCTACCTTTCTTGTATTTGTCATGCAGTGATGCCTCCAATAATGTAAGCGAACAGTTCGTAAGTGTCTTTGTCAGATTCTTGGCATCGTATGTTCGCAATTGCTGTTCCTTTTCAGCTATCTCGGCAGCAAGTTCCTTGCAACGATTGACATAATAGAGAGTTTGCAGCTCTATTATCAGCGGTTGCAGATTGGCGGTATCGAAACTGTGCCGTATGTGCCATTTGTATTTGCACATCAGTTTCATCCACCACAACTTGATGCGTTGGAATATGCCAAACTGCTTCACATTTACACCTTCTGCCATGGACTGCAGTTTCAGCCAAAGCCAGATAACACGGAACGAGTTGGCACTGCCATAGGAATCTTCACTATCCGAGATGCCTTGTTCCAACTTAAAATGTTCCC
>OIZX01001263.1_pt1 | contig 13542 bp, 14 predicted proteins | sample 1588621 | NCBI WGS metagenome assembly OIZX01 (sample SAMN03283276) | human gut metagenome | biome: human-associated habitat; material: feces | host: Homo sapiens | place: Peru | collected 2012
AAGCATAAGTAAGAGCAGCAAGAGCATTGAGGTTATCACCTTCTATCAACACATGATTAGGCGAACCTTCTGGCGCAGAATCCAAACGCTTGGTGGCATCCTCAACAAAAACAGGAAGTTGGTCTTGCATGTCGTCCCAAGCCGCTTCAGAGCTTTCTTCCCATACAAGACCATAATGCTTCTTCTCATTGATAACCTCCAACAAATCATGCTTTAACTCCTTATCTATCTGAAGTTCTTTTATCTGTTGGCGCAAAGCACTCAAATCCATTTTCTTCGCCATAACGGTGTACATTCCTCCCCCTTTTCCGTGCTCCACCGACTCCCTAAGTAGAGAAGATTATTAGAAACTGGATTGCTATTATAAAATGATGGCGTAGGAATCTGATTACCTTTAGCCCCATCCTTGCCTGTAGCGGCCCTGGAAAAGCCTTTCATGTCAAAGATAAGAAGCAACAGAAGCCTACGCCAAACAGGTATATATATGATAGCACAGAGCGTACCCCCTCAGTCGAAGGGGCACACCTATGCCATGTGTATATACACAGTGGGTAGACGCCCACCGCAGTCTCATTCTGAACATGATTTGAAATTTTCCAGGTTTCTACAGGTCAGAAGAAACGTCAAGCAAACGTCTTCAATTTAAAATAGTGCCAAGCCATGGACTTTTACCTAACCAGCGACTCATCGCCAGCCATCCACAGCAAGACATCGGCAAAGATAGTAAAAAGAATTAGGACTTGCAAAAAAAAATAATATTTTTCATACAAAAACCATTGCTGTTCGTGTGGAATCTTCGGATATAAGAGAATCTTCATAAGAAAAGTTACCCATTTTAGCAGGGCATCTTGTTGATTACAGGACAGAGAATAAACATGAAAAACAAACAAATTCCTTTCGATGAAAAAAATGATGCTGCACAAAAGATGCATCATTGAAACAAAAAATCCCTCCAGATTCTTTTGTGCTATCCAGAAAGACAGCATAAAGAAGAAACTGGAGGGATTTATATAGGTATTGACGAAGAAAAGAGGCCTTCCGACTTTTTCTAATTCTTTATTTCAATATCTTCCTTTACATTATTGCGTATCTTGGTAAGGAAGGCCTTCATGCGACTGGCATCCTTATGGTCGATGATGTCTATCAACTCGGCAAGTTCTTCTCGAATCTGACTCAACTGTCCAGAAGTATAGGGGTTGAAGAGAACTTCCTGCAACAGATAGTCATCCTCGTTGAGTACGCCCTTGGCAATGTTCATGTGGCGCTTGAAGGTGGTACCTGGAGCATCCTGATGCTTCATCACAGCAGCAAAAACGAAAGTGCTGGCAAAAGGAATACTCAGCGAGTAAGCCACGGTCTGGTCGTGCTCGTCGAAGGTGTACTCGTGCATGTTGAGTCCCAACTGCTGGTACAGATCCTTGAAGAATATCTTGCCCATATAGTCACCTTCCTTGATGATGACGGCATTCTCCTCTGACAACTGATTCAGATTGGCAAAGGTAGGACCAAACATCGGGTGCGTGCTGACAAAACGGAAACCACTCTTCGTATAAAACTCGTGCAGGCCTGTCTTCACACTGGCTATATCGCTGATGATACAGTCCTTGGGCAACCAGGGCAACACCTCCTCAAAGGCAGACAAAGTGTACTTCACCGTCACGGCATTGATGACGAGCTCGGGTTTGAACTCGGCTATCTCCTCCAACTTGGTGAAGCGCAGACAGTTGTAGGTAAAGCGCAACCGCTTGGCATCCTTCTCGTATACGGCCACCTCGTGGTCGAAGCTGAGCAGGTCGATGAAGAAACTTCCCATCTTGCCTGCTCCCATTATCAATATTTTCATATCTTTCAAGTGAAGAGTGAAGAGTGAAAAATTACTTCTGGTTCAGGATTTCCAGCTGCTGACGAACACTCTCCTCATGGATGTGCTCGAATATCTGGGCAGCAAACTCTGGACTCATGCCACAGAGTGAAGCCTGAGCACCACGCTTGTCGAGAATCTCATTGTAGCGGTTGGTCTGCAGAACTGTCATATTGTGCTCCTTCTTGTATGTACCTATCTCACGGCACACACGCATGCGCTTTGCCAAAAGCTCCATCAACTGATTGTCCAGTTCGTCGATCTGACCACGCAACTGATGCAAGCCTTCAGTAGAATAATGCTCGTCGCGCACTACGAGCAGACTGAGGATATAGTCGAGGACATCGGGAGTAACCTGCTGCTTGGCATCACTCCATGCCTCGTCAGGATTGCAGTGGCTCTCAACGATAAGACCATCAAAGCCAAGGTCCATGGCCTGCTGACACAGAGGAGCTATCAGGTCGCGACGACCACCAATGTGGCTTGGGTCACAGACGATAGGCAACTGTGGGATGCGACGATGCAGTTCGATAGGAATCTGCCACATAGGCAAGTTGCGATAGATTTTCTTGTCGAAGCTTGAGAATCCACGATGGATGGCTCCCAATCGCTTGATACCAGCCTGATTGATACGCTGCAAGGCACCAATCCAAAGTTCCAAGTCGGGATTGACAGGATTCTTCACCAACACGGGGACATCGACACCTTTCAGACTGTCAGCCAATGCCTGCATAGCGAATGGGTTGGCAGAAGTGCGGGCACCAATCCACAGAACATCAATGCCATATTTCAGAGCCAGTTCTACGTGCTCTGGTGTTGCCACCTCAGTGGCAGTCAGCATGCCTGTTTCCTCTTTCACCTGTTTCATCCAAGGCAAAGCTACTTCGCCATTACCCTCGAAGCCTCCTGGCTTGGTACGTGGTTTCCATACACCTGCACGAAACATGTGGCATCCCTTTTCTGCCAACTGCTTGGCGGTTGTCATCACTTGTTCCTCGGTCTCGGCAGAACATGGTCCTGCTATTACGATGGGACGTTCCTGGTCACTGGGAAGACGTAAAGGTTCTAATTCTAATTCCATATCTTAATACTTTTATACTTTTTAATGTGAAATGTATTCTGTTTACATATTCTAATATCGCTATGCGAAGAGTTTCTTGATGCGCTGCAAGGCTTCCTTCATCTTGTCGTCCTTGGCACAGAGACTGATACGTACATAACGCTTGCCATTGCTGCCGAAGATGAATCCTGGCGTGATAAACACCCTTGCCTCATGAAGCACTTTCTCGGTCAGGTCTTCTACATCGGCATATCGCTCTGGTATCTTACCCCAAAGGAACATGCCCACCTGCTTGGGGTCGTAGGTACAGCCCATCACGTCCATAATCTGTTCGGCAATGTCGCGACGACGACGATAGTTGTCGATATTGTTTTCGTGGTGCCATTCATCGCTGTTACCAGTCATAGCCTCGGCTGCAGCTAATTGTATGCCTCTGAAAGAGCCATTATCGATATTACTCTTCACCTTCAGAATCCATGAGATGAAAGTCTTGTTGCTCGATATCATCGCCACACGCCATCCTGGCATGTTGTGGCTCTTACTCAAGGAATTGAACTCTATACAGCAATCCTTGGCGCCTGGCACCTGCATGATACTCATCGGCTTCTCGTTGAGAATCAACGAATAAGGATTATCGTTCACCACCACGATGTTGTGCTTCTTGGCGAAGTCGACCAATCGCTCATAAGTCTCTCGGCGTGCATTGCCACCAGTAGGCATATTGGGATAGTTGGTCCACATCAGTTTGACATGACTCAGATCCATCTTCTCGAGTGCATCAAAATCGGGTTGCCATCCGTTGTCCTCTCTGAGGTCGAAATAGGTAATCTTAGTGCCTAAGATCTTATTGATGGCAGTATAGGTGGGATAGCCAGGATTAGGAATCAGCACCTCGTCGCCAGGGTTGCAGAATGCCAAAGTGACATGCAAGATTCCCTCCTTGCTGCCTATCAGCGGCTGTATCTCTGTAGCCCAGTCGAGGTCTACATCATACCAACGCTTATAGAATCCAGCCATCGCTTTTCTGAGTTCTGGGATTCCTACCGTGGGCTGATAGCCATGTGTGTCGGACTTCTGCGCCACTTCGCATAGTTTGTCGATGGTCTGTTTAGACGGTGGCATATCTGGACTACCGATGGCAAGGCTGATAATATCCTTTCCCTCGGCATTCAACTGAGCTACTTCTTTCAGCTTACGGCTGAAGTAGTATTCCTGTATCTCGGTAACTCTATTGGCTGGCTGTATCATTTTATTTAATGTTTAATGTTGAGTGTTTAATGTTGAGTGTTGAGTGTAATCGGCAGCAAGGCTCTTTTTACTTTTTTACCTTTTTACCCTTTTACCTATAAAACTCTTTTTACCTTTCAACTCCTACTCTCTTTCCTCGTACTCGCCGAGAACCTTGATTTTCTTCACCAAGGGTGTGATGGCATCAATGCTCTGCCGGTATCGGGTAAGGTTGTCGAAGGTGAGGTCCACATAGAAGAGATATTCCCACTCATGTCCGATGACAGGCAATGACTGAATCTTTGTAAGATTGATATCATAGAAACTGAGGATGGTGAGAACCTTAGAGAGAGAGCCTTTGTCGTGAGAAAGGCTGAAGACGATGCTTGCCTTGTTGGCCTTCTCGATGGGACGCAAGAGCGCTGCCTTCTGCGGACTGCTTACGACGAGGAAACGCGTGTAGTTGTGCGGATTGTCGTGGATGCCCTCTTGCAGCACCTTCATGCCATACATTTTGGCAGCATAGGCTGAGCAGATGGCAGCCCATCCCCTTACCTGATGCTTGGCGATAAAGGCTGCTGACCCTGCAGTATCCTCTGCTTCTACCGCCTTGAGGTCGGGATGATTAGCCAGGAATCTGCCACACTGCATCAGAGCCACGGGATGCGAATGTACCTCCTGCAGTGTACTCCAATCGTCATCGGGCAGACAGCAGATGCTGTGTTCGATGTGAAGTCTATGCTCACCCACCACCGTCGTACCACTTTGGCGCAGCAACTCATAGTTATGGAGCAGACTGCCCGCAATCGTATTCTCGATGGCAACGAGGCCAATCACCGTAGGATCGCGCTTGATATTCTCGAACACCTCCTCGAAGGTGGCACAACAGATGAGTTCCATCTGCTCATCACCGAAGTACTGGTGGGCTGCAATGTCGTGAAACGACCCTAATTCACCTTGTATAGCTATTCTCTTCATCTATATTGTTTGTATCTGTTATGAAAAACGGTCCTCACTCTCCAAGGAGCGGGACCGTTTCGATAGATTTCTTAATCTTAATATCCTAAGTTGAAATTACACGCAACTTCCCGCTTTACAATTGCTTGCAAAGTAAAAATAAAAGCTATAAAAGTATGCGTTAAACTTCTTCATTGTTCTTTCTTTTATTTATTGTCTACTACAATGGAGGATTTCCCCAATTGTGTTATACGCTTGCAAAAGTAGCATTTTTATTTGTATCCACCAAACAAATTGACAGTTTTTTTATACAAAACCTTGCAATTTATTGTTTTCATGCATAAAGATGCTTATATCTTCCAAGATTTTCTGCTCTATGGAAATTCTACAGGAAGCCGCTTTCATCTGACAACGAAGCCTATTGCGTTTTTCAGCCCTATATACCTTTTATATATATTGTCTATTTTTTGACTTCCGTAGCTTTGATGATAACAACATCCTGCAGGGGACGGTCATTATTGCTTTTGTCGGTCTCCACATTCTGGATTTTCTCTACCACATCCAGTCCTTCAAGCACTTCGCCAAAGACAGTGTATCCGCCATCCAGATGGGGCACACCGCCATATTTCACATATCCAGCCTGCACCTGCTCATTGGGAATGGCGTAGACCTTGTCTTCGCCTTTCATCTTCTGCACAAGATACTCCATCTGCCGTGCTGAGAAATTGCGTCCCCAGGTGATGTAGAAATCGCAAGGTGCCGAAGCCTTCTGTGGATTCACGTCATCGCCCTCACGAGCAGCACAGAGCTGTCCGCGCTTGTGATAATACTTGGGATAACGTATCTCAGCAGGAACGGTGTAGGCAGTATCGAAGCGCTCCACCTTGCCGGGCGTCACCTTTCGTGTGCCAGGATCGCCGCCCTGAATCATAAAGTTCTTGATAACTCTCTGAAAGATGCAACCATCATAATAGCCCATCCTCACCCACTTCAGGAAATTGTCTCGATGAAGAGGTGTATCGTTGTAAAGCGCCACGCGGATATTACCCATATTTGTTTCTATCAGCACCTCTGGACAGGTGGCATCCTGATGGAAAGCAGCCGTATCGACCTCTGCTTTTTCTGCCTGTGCGCATGCCATCATTGGCAAGAACAGAGCACACATCATCAAAAGGAAATATTTTCTCATATTCATACTTTTTATTATTACAAGACAAAGGTAATGCTTTTTTAACCAAAACATTCCTATTTATTGTTTTTTAATATAAACATCGAACGGCTTTCATCGGAAAAGTTGTAAGTTTGTACGTGAATAACAAAAATAGGAAGCCTGTAAGATTGGCTTTATCAAGACAAACTATATGAAAAGGAAAATAGTATATATCATCATGCTCATGGCCTGCTACGCATCTGTACACGCACAGCAGGTACACCTCGGTCCGCTCCATAGTGCCGATGCACCGAGAGCCGACTGGCTGCTGCCTGGCGATACCATTTTTCAGGCAGACCAACCACTTGTCTATAAAGGAAAACCTGTAAAGAATACGCAATACTCAGTAGCCTCGTCAAGCAAAACAGCATTAGCTCCACTACAGGATACAACGAGTCGCTCTGTATATGCAGGCGACAGCAGTTTTAGATACAACCCTGTGAGTTTGCTTCCCTTTAGTACCTATGGCTATGGGCTACACCGTGGTCTGAACGTATCGCTCGACCTATCTGCCTTTGCCACCTTTGGCAAGAACCTGCCTCACAAGGGCGGTTTCTCGCAGAACATCAACGCGACCTATCTGGCTCCGCTCACCAAGGACGGCAAGTTGTGGATAGCAGGAGGAGGATATTTCAACAATACCTTCTGGGGTAGCGACAGTTATCGTGATGTAGGACTCTACGCCTTATTGGGCTATCGCTTCAATGAACATTGGGAAGCTTATGTGTACGGACAGTTGAGCATTAACAACAACTACAATCGCTATATGAGTTATCCCTATTATGGTTGGTATGGATGGCCTACGATGGGCGTGATGCCGTTGGGCTATGGCATGGGTGCTGCAGGCGCCAATGTACTGGGAGCAGGAGTGAAATACAATGTCAACAAGAATTTCTCGATAGGACTGAATGTAGAAGGCATCTGGTACAACAATAAGACTCCAGTCTACTTCGACCAATACAATTATCCCGGCAGGACTGATTAAGGTTGGATGCTTATCGCATCAAGTCAAATCGTGAACGTCCGTATTAAATGAGGAAGTTAAGGAGTTAAGACAGAAAAAGGGGCAACAGTTTCAGTTGCCCCTTATTCTTTTTATGCATTAATTCTGTTGTTGCCTTATCCATAACAATGCCCTCCTAAGGACATGGAATGGCTGCGGCTGACCAGAAAAGCATTATTCATTGACCAGTATCTGAACGATGCGCTCGGCCGAGCGTCCGTCCCATCTATCAGGAATACCCGCTTTCTTCCATTCACCTTTCAGTAAGAGGTTCATCATCTGCGTTAGCTTGTCAGCATCCTCTCCCACCAAGACATTGGTACCCACTTTCACAGTCTCAATGTGCTCGGTATAGCTGTTGAGCGTGATGCAAGGCACTCCATTGAAGGTGGCTTCCTCTGCCACATTGCCCGAATCGGTAACGATACCTTTGGCATGGGCAGTGAGATAGCTAAAGTCGAGGTAGCTCAGAGCATCTATCAGCATGACGCCTTCAAGATTCATGACCTCTACCCCCTGACGCGCCTTGCCACGGAGCGGAGCCACCACAGGAACGCTAACCTTGCTGGCACTGGAAGCTACTGCAGAAACGAGACTCTGCAACTCGTCGGTATTGTTGATGATAGCCTTACGGTTGAGCGTCAGAACGATGTATTCACCTTCCTTGAGCTGATAGTTGTCCATCAACTGCGGGCGCTTCATGCGCTGCTGCAAGAATCGGATGTTGTCGATAAGCACATTGCCCACCATGTACACTTTGGAGAGTTCGGCTCCCTCCTTGTTGGCGATGCTATTGTTGGAAATGCCTGCAGTAAAGAGGATGTCAGACAATCCGTCTATCACCAAACGATTGATTTCCTTAGGCATGGTGATATCGAAGCTACGCGTTCCTGCAGCGATATGCGCCAATAGGATGCCCTGTTTCTTTGTGACGATGGCGGCAGCCATGGTAGAGGCAAGGTCATCGACCACAATAACAGCATCGGTAGGGTTTTGTTGCAGATAGAGTTCAAACTTCGACATGACCTGCCCTGTCAGTTCATTGAGATTCTCACATTCTACCCCTAAGAACACATCGGGACGTGCTATCTCTAAATCGTCGAAGAGAGAACCCTCAAGCGTAGGATCGTCCTCACAGCCAGCATACACCAACTTGTAGTCAATCTCCCTACCGCTCTTTTTCGCATTCACAATAGTTCTGATGACTGGTGCCACCTTGATAAAGTTGGGGCGTGCACCAGCCACGATACAGATGTTTTTATTCATTACTATTTTTTTTCTATTTATCGCAAATATTTGCCTGTGATTATCCTTTGAAAAGATCTTTGATTCCACCGATAGAGCCCATCAAGTTGGTTGCTTCATAAGGCAGATAAACCACCTTGTTGTCCTTACCCTGAGCCACCTCTTGCATCATGGCGATGTATTTCTGCGCCAAGAGATAGTTGGCAGGATTAGTAGACTGCCCTACAGCATCCGTAATCTTCTGGATAGCGATGGCTTCGGCCTCTGCTTTGCGGATGCGAGCAGTAGCCTCACCTTCAGCTCTAAGGATGGCCTGCTGCTTAGCAGCTTCGGCCTTATTGACGATGGCAGCCTTTTCACCTTCAGAGAGCAGACGTTGCTTTTCCTTCTCACCCTCTGAAGAGAGGATGGTGGCACGCTTGTTGCGCTCTGCTTGCATCTGCTTCTCCATGGCTCTGAGCACGCTCTCAGGAGGTGTGATATCTTGCAACTCAACACGATTTACCTTGATACCCCATTTATTAGTAGCATCATCGAGCACAGAGCGAAGTTTGGTATTGATCGTATCACGCGAAGTGAGAGTCTGGTCGAGCTCCATCTCACCGATGATGTTACGCAGTGTGGTCTGTGTCAGTTTCTCTATAGCGTTGGGCAAGTTGTTGATTTCGTACACACTCTTGAAGGGGTCTACTATCTGGAAGTACAACAGAGCATTGATCTGCATCTGGATATTATCTTTTGTGATCACGTTCTGTCGGTCGAAATCGTACACCTGTTCACGCAGGTCGATAGTGTTGGTGTACATATATCTTCCATTGCGCATAGCCACAATCTCCTTGGCACGGTCGATAAATGGTATAATGATGTTGATACCAGGTCTGAGGGTTGCATAGTAACGTCCCAGACGCTCTATAATCTTTGTCTCACTCTGAGGAATGATAACAATCGTTTTCTTTACGAAAATAAGGGCCAGCACAACGATGGCTGCCAAAACATAAATTCCAATCATAATCGTAGTATTATAGGGTTATTACTCTGTTATTAAGGGTTATTTCACAATTTCTTCCACTTTCAGGATGATAGACTCTCTGCCCACAACCTTCACCTTAGCACCTTCAGCAATGTCTTCCATTGCCGATGGAGATTCAGCCTTCCAGTCGTCGCCATCGAGCTTTACGCGGCCATAGCCACCTTTTACTATACACAGGCTTACCTCTCCCACCTGTCCTAAAAGGGCATCAGCATTGCTCTGCCTGTCATCGGCGCCATGCTTGATGAGATGTACTAAGTGAGGACGTATCAGCCAGATGCACAACATCGAGCTCACTGCCCACACCACAACCTGTACCCAAAAGGGCAGACCAGCCACCGCCATGAGGATGCTAACGATAGCACCAATGGCAAAACACGTAACATAGAAATCGCCAGAAGACAACTCCATGATGAGGCACAGGAAGGTTATCACCATCCAGAATAGCCATAGGTTTTGTGAGATGTAATCAATCATATTATTGAATTTTTAGTTAGTTGTGCTATTATTAATGACTGAAGCTTCGTATGTACGGAAGTTATAGTAGTTAAAGAAGTTATCACTCCCTTCGGTCGTTAGAAGATATAGCCAACAGTCTTTTTGTTGTATATTTAGCTGTAAAGAATATAGCTTTAACTTCTCTAACTTCTTTAAATTCATTAACTTCCCCATTTGCGAAAGTTGAGTTAATGGTTTGCCTCATCTTGGAAGAGAAGTTTCTGTTGTACCAGTAGCGTTTGAGTCACAAAGACTGGGATATTAAGAACACTTCTATTTCTTCTTCGCCTGCTGATAATACTTCATAGCAGTAGGCATTTCCTTTTGCAGAGCAGCAATGCGTTTCGCATCCGATGGGTGATCGCTGAAAATGTCATTCTGGTTGCCACCGCTTCCCTGCGACATACGCTTCCAGAAAGGAATGGCCTGCTGAGGGTCGTAGCCAGCCATGGCAGCGAAGATGAGTCCCATGTAGTCGGCCTCAGTCTCATTGTCACGCGAATACTTCAGGTTGCGAAACGAGAAATATTGTCCTGCCATAGCGCTTGCTAAATCGCCCACACCACTGCCTACAGTCTGGTTGAGCACATTGCCCAGGATGTTGGTACCTACCTGTTGGTTTTGCTGCTTGGTAAGCTGCTCGGCACTGTGCTTTGCCACAGCATGAGCAATTTCATGTCCCAAGACGATGGCAAGAGCCGTCTCATTCTGGGTATAGGGCAACAGACCCTCATAAACCACAATCTTGCCACCAGGCATACAGAAAGCATTGGCACTCTTGTCTTGCACCAGGTTAAACTCCCAGGCATAGTATTTCAAGTCGTTGGTAAACCCATTTTGCTTCAAGTAACTCTCCACTGCAGTAGCCAATTTTTTACCCACTCTTTGCACCATGGCCGTATGCTGAGCATTGGTCGACTTCTTGACAGTCGCCATATACTTGGTATATTCTTGGTTGGAGAGGCTGAGCACTTGCTCGTCTGACACCGAGATACGGTGTGTACGCCCCGTAAGGGGCACGGTCTGTGTGGTTCCACATGATGTCATCATCATCACAACCACCATGGCTCCAAGAGCCATTCTTTTAATACTTTTCAAAATCTCCCTTTTTTGAGTTATTTGTTCATACTGCAAAAATAGTATTTATCCGGCAAACAACCAAACAAATAATGTTATTTCTTAGCAAATTTTCTATATCTGCAGCAGATATTGCCCACAATAACAGATAAGTATAAAGGATAAGTTCTCAGGCATTCCTACCTATTTTGTTGTAAATAAGGAAGGAAAGATAACCTATCAGAAGACAAGCTTTCCTGGAGTGGAAACGTTAAGGGAGCAACTGGTATCTGTCATGCGTTAACATTCGGTTCTGAACTGTTGAGATACCGTTTATGTATGGTTGAAATTGCCCTTTCTGGCAGTTTCAACCATACAGATCGAATTATTTAACAGGTACAAAACAACTAACGTCGCCCCACTGATTTTTCATAACGAGCGTATCCTTGCGAAATGAGATGTGTTGTACGATAGTGTTCCCCCAATAGTATAGGGACATACTATCACCTGCAAACTGATAAGGTATTGCCACAATAGGATATTCATCTACATAATACAAACTATCCTTATCAATTTTTAACACAGTAACCTCATCACCACTTGGTGCCCAAAAACCAAATAATCGGGATTGAAGACTCTGTTGAGGCGAAGAGGCCATGCAAAGCAGCATAATAAAAGCTACTATTGAAATAAAACATATTTTTTTCATATTTTCTGTTCCTGCTTTAGTTTTCATTCCACCACATAATGCTGATTATACCTGCACAAACTGCGCCGAAGAAAAATATAGAAGAAATAACATGCCAAACGGCATTATTCTTATGACTTTCAAATTTATGGAAATAGCCTATATATTCCTCATTTTTTTGACCCAAGAAGTGGGTAAACAGTAAAGAGAGACCACAAGTGATTATAAGAAAAATAAGGAAATGGGAATTCTGAATAGGAAGTATTCTAAGTTTCTTGAAAACTGACAGAATAAGCATTTCATAAGGAACAAACATAAAAGCTAATGTTCCTTCTGCACGCGCAATACCTATTCCTATATTTATATCATAAAAAACAACTTCCAGCGTTTTATACACATTTTTTATATAGTGCTCTAACGTTGGATTATTTTCCTGAATATAGCCAAACGGATTCCAAAAATATAGCCATTTGCATACACGATTGATAAAAGGTCCAAGTATTCGCATCGGGATGCGATAACTCCATCTTTCTGCACAATATAGAGAATATAATAGTCTTATTACAAATAGTTTCATATCTAATAAACGTAATCTTATAAATATTATTTAAAGAACTTGTGTGCAAAAAAGTCAAAAATAGATCAGAGAGCAATTCTCCTAATTCTCCTCCATAGTAATCACCAGCAATTCCGCCAGCAATTCCAAGAGGAACAGAACCTGCGCCAGAACCAGCTAATCCACCAAGAGCTGCACCGCCTATTAGGCCAGTATTCGATTATTCTAATTGGTCTTCTAGGACAAAGGAAAATAAAGGCCTATCACAAGAATGATTTTTAAAAGTCCTTATGTAAGATTCAGATTTATTACAACTATTTTGCACGTAATCATAAAATGACTCATTTGGAGTCCTATCATAATACCAATTATCATCTGAGTTCTCTATAGTAGAATTATTCATACTATATACATCACCACCTAAGATTGGAATCACTAAAAATTTGCATATTTGCACTATTTTAAGCGCTTCTTGGTATGGAAAAGCATAGCCTTCAATACCTAAATTTTTCAAGGAATAATATTCGGAAATATCATTATCTTGAATAATTGAAATTATATCATTCGGTTTCATTTTATGAGTCCAAATAATCTATGATTAATATATTGACAGAATAATCCGCTAAGACGGTACAAAAGTAAATAAAAAGAATGAGAAACGATAAGAAATGATGGAAAAATCAAAGCGTTTCAAAACGAAGTTGGCTCCGATAATCTCAAAGAGACCATCGAAGCCAACTATCGTAAGGTAAAACAAGAAATACTGCCGCTTGTTGATTCAGAGATTCAAAGGATAAAGAATACCCCAGCCTTGTCTCATCTCATTTCGGACAAGTAGCACAACATGAATCAGATAGTGTGGATGGTGGTATAATGGTTTACAGAGCAGAACTATATCCACAAGTTGATCTTATGATAGCCGTCAGCATTAATAAATTACGCTTATACCAAATTGTTTTCGTTTCAATTCTTTTAGCCAAGATTTTTACGACCAAAATTATTTTTCATAAATTTTCAGGGTGTTTTTATTAGCATAAAAATCGACCCCAAATTTTTATGGGGGCTCATATATGAATTAAAACACATACAAGAACCGCCCCCACTATCATGTCAGCAATCGCAAACATCAAGCATTGATAACGCCATTTTTT
>OIZX01001268.1_pt1 | contig 13515 bp, 10 predicted proteins | sample 1588621 | NCBI WGS metagenome assembly OIZX01 (sample SAMN03283276) | human gut metagenome | biome: human-associated habitat; material: feces | host: Homo sapiens | place: Peru | collected 2012
GACGCTCTCATCGGTGCAATCCCATTCACCCGGATTTTATGGAAGATATTACGGATGCCTATGAGAGTGCCTACACAATAATGCTCAACCTCAATAAAACGTGGGTGCAAAAGCAGGGCGACTTCTTCGTGGAGTCACCTATCATTCTGTTTGCCAGTATTATCTGGTATCTCAAAATCTATCAGAACGGGAAGTTTTGCACGTTTCCCCATGCTATCGAGTTTCTGAACCGCCGTTACGAGGATATATTTCCGATACTGACCTCTTATCCGGAGCTGGAGAACTACCTTTCGCCGTTCATGGATGCGTGGCTTGGAGGGGCTGCGGAGCAGCTCATGGGTCAGATAGCGTCGGCAAAAATCCCGCTTTCGAGGATGATTTCACCGCAGCTCTACTGGGTGATGTCAGACAGCGAGTTTACGCTGGACATCAACAATCCCGAAGAGCCGAAAATCCTCTGCGTGGGTAACAATCCCGACCGTCAGAATATCTACGGTGCGGCACTCGGTCTGTATAATTCCCGTATCGTGAAGCTCATCAACAAGAAGGGGATGCTGAAGTCATCGGTCATCATCGACGAGTTGCCCACAATATACTTCAAAGGGTTGGACAATCTTATAGCTACCGCCCGAAGCAACAAGGTTGCCGTGTGTCTGGGCTTTCAGGATTTCAGCCAGTTAGTGCGTGACTACGGGGACAAAGAGGCGAAAGTGGTGATGAACACTGTCGGCAATATTTTCTCCGGTCAGGTGGTGGGGGAAACAGCCAAGACGCTCTCCGAGCGGTTCGGTAAGGTGTTGCAGAAACGGCAGTCCATCTCCATCAACCGGCAGGATGTTTCCACCTCCATCAACACGCAGATGGACGCGCTCATTCCACCGAGTAAGATTTCCGGGCTTACGCAGGGAATGTTTGTCGGTTCTGTATCCGACAACTTCAACGAGCGTATCGAGCAGAAGATTTTTCATTGCGAGATTGTGGTGGATGCCGAAAAGGTGAAACGGGAAGAAAGTGCCTACAAGAAAATTCCCGTCATTACAAACTTCACGGACGAGGACGGCAACGACCGCATGAAGGAAACGGTGCAGGCGAACTACCGGCGCATCAAGGAAGAGGTGAAGCAGATTGTGCAGGAGGAACTGGAGCGTATCAAAAACGATCCGGTGCTGTGTAAACTGCTACCAGATAATGAGACTGTCTAACAAGTCCCCAAAATTGAAAATTATCCCTATCGAAGTTTGAAGTGACCCCCAAAAGTTGGATACAATTTTTTTGGGGGGCACTTCAGTTCTGACGGGTAAAATCGTAAAATTCGGACTTGTTAGACAAATACTTACGCGGTTTCAACCTCAGGTACTGAATCTATCGAATTGACAAATTTAACCAATTGCGGATCTGAATCTTTTTGTATGAGGTTTCGGAGACTCTTTTTCAATTCATAAGCATCATCCCCTGCTGTATTTATTAAATCCATATAAAAATCTTTGTTTTGCAGAATCAATGAACGGCATGCCCCATCGGAAATTACAGGTTTCACTATTTTATCAATAACGTCTCCAGCTTGACTTTTCAAATTACCATGCGATCTAAGCCATGTTTCGAAAAATTGAAACTTTATTGCATTGATAGTCTTTTTACCGATGCAGAAATCATTTCTTATATCGGTAACTGTCGATTTAATTTTTCGTTTATCCAATCTTTCAACTATATTCTTGAAACAATTAGGGAAAGGATTCAAACTTTGAGTTCCAGAAGCAATATCCATCAGAATCTTTTTGCCAAATTCAGTCAAGTTATCTGGCAAGGATTTGATTTTAGCCAGTAAATGTTTTATTGCGACAAACCAATAATATGATGTATGTGCTGTTCTTTGGGCGTATAATGTATCAACACTTATTTCAGACAACGCTTCGAACGCTATTTTATTGATATGATCGGTCAGGACATTGCTTATTTTAGTGGTCAAATCGTAAAAAGATGCGTCAGGAATTACATCTTTAATATTGTTCTTAGTGATATACTTATCCAAATCGGTATTCCACTCTGCTAAATGCTCGATAAATACCTCATCCGTTACACCTATTCTGTTCTTAATATCTTCAAATTGGGGCAATATGTCTGAGAGCAATAATTTATAGCCAAGTTTATGATTTACCATGTATTGTAGTGTTTCATTTAATAGCGGTATATTCCATCCCACACTATTTACTAATAAGTCTCCATGATCCACATAATAGTCCATGAGTTCTGCAACATATTTTATATCTCCACCCTCTATTAAGGAAACGGAATGACCATGTGCCAATTGCATGGCGACTAAATCGTAATATCCAGACTCTTTAATGTTTCGGCCATCAGTTTCTAATTCAGAATGCAACTGATTTATGTAGGTTGAATCTAACGTTACAGGTAAAGGTCTTTCTTCGTCAGATGCCAATAAACGATAGGTTGTAAATATAGCCCCTATATTATCTTTATTTACATTCTGTTCATCAATGCAATTCGTGATCGCTTGCAAAAGCGTTGGAAACGTATAGGTAGAATTATCTTTTAACGTTTTTACAATATCTGCATGGTCGAAATTATCGGGTAGTAAGTTTGCCAAATAATTATCGAGCGCCTCCGAATTTGTTGCTACTTGATAATATTTATATGCTTTAGTTGTCGCGTTATCCCGATAGGCAGCATCTGTTGCATTTGCAGCTTGAATATAATCGATAAATGTATTTGGCTTGACTGTTTTTGCTTCAATCAATGACGTAAAATCGCACGCCAACTTATTTTGCGCAATAAACCTGTCTATTGCATCTAACGTTTTGAAATAGTCGCCGCCATTGAAGTCATTGAACCGAACTATCTTCTTATATAATTGAGCAATCACATGGTTTTGGCTTTCCGTGTCTAAATGCAACAGCAGTTCTTGGTATTCGACAGGGAACACCTGCTTCTCTATGGATTCTTTTAATTTCAATTGTGCTATTCTTTGCCATACACGCAGAATAACATCGCTCTTTCGAGTTAATTTATGCAAACAATGTATAATCTTATCGATAAGCGCATTGTCCATACATTGTATAACTTCTTCTAATACAGTGTCAAATTGTTTATTAGTCTCTGCATATTGATTTATGTCGTGGTCTTCTTCTCCGTTGATGCAGCCTTCAATATATTTTTTCAATGGAATTTGTCGAGCATCTTCAACATCGACACCATATACCAAAGCTGCAATTTCGCGTTGTGTTTGCAGATCATTGTTAATTATTGTTTGAATGCCATTCAGATAGTCGCCGGACAATATTTGTTCTACTGGATTTGCCAGAATATCCGTCTTCTTCAAACAGAACAATGCTATGTTTATCATCAAAATTTCGTTACACCACTCTTGTTTAAGAGCGACCATCTCATTGATATATGATATAATTTCCCTAACATTGGCATTAGGATTTACCAATCTGAATATCCGATTTATAGTTTCTTTCGCTTCATTTTCTGTTTCTCCAAATGCTTCAACAAACAGTTTGTTGAATATACTTCGATAGTCGGTAATAACAGGAGGAGCAACACGATAAACAATAGGGAAAGTTTTATTGATAAAATACTTGGTCAGTTGTTTCGTTTGTTCGTCGGTCTCATCTCCGAATGCACAAGCTAAATGTGTTTCATCGAAAGGAATAACAGCCCAAACATTTTCAAAACCGCTATCGGCGAAGAACGTATGGATAGAAGACCATAATTCTTTTACTTTTTCAGCGGGGAGACGATCCATGTTGTCAAAAACAAGGACTAATTTACGTTGTCCTTTTTCCTTGATAAAATCAGAAATGTCTTGCATCCATGTTTTGAACTCGTAAACCGTTGGTTCGTCTTCGCTCAAAGTCTCATAGCAAACGTCCTTTTCGACTTTATCTTGATAAATAGCTAACATATAACTCCATCCATATTTATGATCTTTGCTATATGCCCATTTCCAAACGCACAATGCAATAAGAACTGGCAGTGCAGCTATGATAATAGACAATAAAGAAAACCACCATGTTGTGGGTGTAGGTTTTACTGCATACGCAATAAATGTAAATATCGGAGTTAAAACTGCAACCAAAAATGCCGCAACCATACCATTACTGATAAGGGGATATTTTTCGGTTACGGTCTCCGTTTTACGGGCTAATAAATATTTCAGCTTTTCAGACCATGATACGGTTTTCGTACCTCCACCTTTGACTTTTATTGTTGCATTTCCAGATAGGATACCATCATCAATAAGTTTGCTTGTAAGCAATTCCAATATAGAGCGGCGTTGCAAGTCCTCTTGATGTCCCCATGCGTCATACTCAAAAAAGTAATAGTCGTCTGATAATTCACGTTCCAACATTTTAACCACGTTGGATTTTCCAGATCCCCAAATACCTTCGATGCCGATAATTCGAGGTAAAGTACATTCCTCATCCAATGAATCATTCTGACAAAAATGGCGAGCAATAGTTTTTGCCAACCTTTCTTGCGAACCTCCATCGAATTTGTCAATACCACACGGTTTATTTTGGATAAACCGCGGATATTGCTGTTTGGATTGTAGTTTTGTTTCCATATACGTAATTTATTGATTATACGAACTCCAAATAATTCTCCCGATTTACCACATGAAACTCGGCATAGGGATAGGCTTCTTGGAAGGCTTTCGGTGCGGCCGGCATTTTATTTCCCCACTTGAACTCCAAGGCGGTAAGACTGTCGGCACTCTCCTCAATCAGGTCGATTTCCTGTTTGTCGTAGGTGCGCCAGAAATAGAACTCCCTGTGCAGTCCCTCATTGAAGTTCGCTTTGCGCCGCTCTCCGATGATGTAGTTCTCCCACAGCGCACCGACATCCTGCCGAATGGCCAGCGGTGAGAAAGCCCCGATAATGGCATTGCGAATGCCGTTGTCGTAGAAGTACCACTTGCCAGCTTTTGTAACCTCCTTGCGTAGGTTACGCGAATAAGCCCCCAGACGATAGATAACGAAGACCTTTTCCAATAGGTCGAGGTATTTTTCAACGGTCGTCTTGCTCATGCCGAGTTGTTTACCTAACTCTTCGTAAGAAACTTCGCTGCCCAACTGAAAAGCTATCAATCGCAGTAGATCGCGCATCTTGCTCGAATTTTTTAAGCCGTCAATTGCTAAGATATCTTTAAGCAGGTATGCACCGACAATATCACGTAGGTAGTCTGTTTTACGTTCATAGTTCTCCATCATTACTACTTCGGGATAGGAACCGTAAATCAAGCGCGCTTCGAGGTTCTGGCGGGTTTCAAGTGCCGTTTCCGTCTGTGCGATTTCCCGTTGCGAGAATGGTGTAAGGAGAAATTGCGTACTGCGGCCGACCAACGGTTCACCAGTCTTATTCAGCAAATCGAATGACGAAGAACCACTTGCCAAGACACTTATTCCCGGTATTTCATCAACTATCAACTTCAGAATACTACCGATTTGTGGTATGTTCTGTGCCTCATCAATAGCCAGCAAATCAATACCATCCAATAAATGCCGATAATTGGCTATTGAGCGATTCTCCAATAGTGCTAATGTGTCGTAGTCTTCGCCGTTGAGCATCATCGTCCTACCTGAATAGTTGTCCACAATTTTACGCATCATTACCGTTTTACCAACACGGCGAGCACCAAAAATCAGTACTGCTTTATTGGGCGCGATTCGTGCTGTAATCTTCTCTTGAAGTATTCTATTTACTGTTTCCATACCTTATAAAATATAATGCAAAGATAATCATATTTTTTTTAATTGGCGAATTTTACAAAAAAAACGGGCTATTAAATGGCGATTTTTACAACCACAATCTTATGGAAGTTGTTTCATTGTTTTTAGTAATGATATATGTTCATACTATGATGACTCAATAATTTACCAGACATACGTTTCTGAAATTTGTCCTTATAGGAATGAAAAACTCACATATATTGTGCTAATTAATATATAATTAAATGAAAATAAAAAGACAGGATACGAGTATTCCTGTCTTCTCATATGTAATGGATATTTTTTTATTATATAATGTTTATGGTGGTTATATGAGATTAGATAATAAGGGTTTTACTTTGGTAGAAGTTATTGCAGTTGTTGCTATTATAACTATATTATCGGTTGTGGTAGTTCCTTCTGTTCTTAATTCTATTAATAATGGTAAACAAAAGAGTTATGAAGTTTTAGTTGGTGATATTAAGATAGCTGCTAAGGAGTTATATGAAGAGGTATATTCTAATGAGTTATTAGGTGATACTAGTAAATTGTATCAATATAGTTATGAGAGTAATAATATTGTAAAAGAAAGTGAAATTGTGATACAGAAAGATAATAGTATAGTAGTTAATCTTCAAGCATTAGTAAGTAATGGTTTTTTGAGCGGTAGTACAGATGGCAATAAACAGAAGGTTATATTAAATGTTAGAGAAGATAATGCTAATATGGGTAATTGTAGTATTAGGATAGTTAGGGTTGTTAATCCATCTAGTAATAAAGTTAGTTATAAGGTTTCTAAGATTAATGAAATAGAAAATTCTAAGGGAAAAAATATATGTCCTACTCAGGATGAATATGATAAAGGAGTAAGTTAAGATGGAATTAGTAGGTAATAATTGGGATAAGATTTTAGATGAAGAATATCATAAGGAATATTTTAAAAAGATAGTAAAATTTATTAATAAAGAATATAAGGAAAAGGAAATATTTCCACCAAAATCAAGAATTTTAAGAGCATTATCTTTGACTGATTATGATGATGTGAAGGTAGTAATTTTAGGACAAGATCCTTATCATGGAGTAGGGGAGGCTAATGGGTTGGCATTTGCAGTTTCTAATGGGGTAAAATTACCACCGTCTTTAAAAAATATTTATAAGGAATTATATGATGATATGGGTATTCCTATAAGTAATGTTGGTAATTTAGAATGTTGGGCTAAAGAGGGAGTTTTACTTTTGAATGCAGTTTTAACTGTAGAGAAAGATAAACCTGCTTCTCATAAAAATCTTGGTTGGGAGAATTTTACTGATGCTATTATAAAAAAATTAAATGAGAAGGATACACCAATAGTTTTTATTCTTTGGGGTAATTTTGCTAGAAGCAAGAAAGCATTTATTACTAGTCCTAAACATTTAGTAATTGAATCAACTCATCCTTCACCGTTTTCTGCTAATAATGGTTTTTTTGGTAGTAAGCCTTTTTCTAAGACGAATAAATTTTTAAGAGAAAATAATATAAAAGAGATAGATTGGAAAGTATACTAATCTATCTCTTTATAGTTTAAAATCATTATAATCTTCATCACTCATATCTTTTCTATCAAAGAAAAGTTTTTCTTGATACTTACAAAGTCTTGCTACAATATTAGTAGGAAATAATTTAATTAGTTTATTATATTCTGCTATATTTTTATTGTAATAATTAACATGAATTTTTAATCTGTCATCTATATCTATTAAGTCGTTTGAATATTTAATAATATCTTCATTTTTATTTATTTCTTCGTATTTTTCTTTAATTGTTATAAATTGATTATTTGCTTCTACTAATTTTCTATCTAAGTCAAAGTTGCTTATTTTTCTTGCTCTTAGTTTTACTATTTCTTCAAACATATTTTTATCTAGTTTATTGTTTATTTCATTGTTACCTTTTATGATAGATACACATTTATTAATGGTGTCATATTTATTTCTTAAAATAGTATCTATATTAGATTCTACTTCATTTATACGTATTACATAATCTTGAAATTTATTATATAGTATTGCATATATTCCTGATAATATACATATTATTAAAATTATAAAAATTAATATTAACATTAAAGCATCCATTTTACGATCACCTACAATAATTATAGCAAACATTACATATTATTTCAACTATTATTTTGGAGATAGAATTCTTTGTTATAATTGATTGGTTCAGTAAATGTAACGAAATCTAGATAAATCATTAGAATTAAATACCATTCTCCGGTATTAGGATTTGATATTATAACATGATCTCTTCCTGATTGTTCTACGATTCCTTCAAAGACTCTATCTTGCCATTCGATAGATCCGGGTACTGTTACATGAAATCTTGCCATTTTACCACGGTTAAGTCTTAATATATTTTCAATGTAACTTTGTTCTTCTGGAATGTTATTATACATTACGTTTTGTTTTAAGGCTGTATCATAGTTTGGTACTGATTGCTGATTGGGAATAGTATTATTATTTAGTCCTACTCCTGGAAATCCATTTGTTTGATAATAACCATTATTCATTTTATCACTCTCCATCTAAATATATGTAAAAAAAAAGAAGATATTCAAATTATCCTTTTAATATTCTATATATATTTATTGATGGAGTATTAAATACTCTAAAATTAATATTGGATACTCCAATACCGTTTGAGATATAAAAGTCTGTATTATTAACTTTATAATAAGGTTTATAATAGTCTTTTGCATTATCTTCTAGAAATAATTTTTTTATAAATGGAATATTTACTGATCCATTAAGGCTATGACCTGCTAAGGCAAGATCATAATTATAATTTAGTTTTTCTATATAATCTGGTTCATGCATTAATATTATTTTGTAAGAGTCATTATTGTTATTATTTAAATATTCATCTATTTTGGTTGTATCTGCTTCATCATAAGTGTAACTACTTATTCCAGAGATTATTATACTTTTGTTATTAGGATTTTTTATAATACTGTAATCATTATCTAGTAGGGTAAAATTACTTTGTAAATATATATTTTTGATTTCATCTTCTTTTAAGTAATCATTATCACCTATAATGCTATAGCATCCATAGGTGGTTTCTATTTTTGATAATTCTTTTATTAGAAAGGAAATGTCATCGGTATTTAGTTTATAGTCTTTATCTAATAGATCTCCTGTAAATATAACAATATCTGGTTTTTGTTTGTTAATTTCTTTGATTAAATCTTTTACTTTTTTTTCTGTTATTACTTTTTTATAATGTAAGTCAGAAAAATGGATGATTTTTAATCCATTGTAATATTCATCAATACTATTGCTTTTTATAATGTATTCATTTGTTTTTAAACCATTAACCCCAAAAAATCTTCCATATATTAGTATAAGCATAAATATAATTAATAATGCTAATATATGATATAGTATTTTTTTCATTAAATTAGGTATAGTAATATAGCTATAGTATTATGTAATGCATGCATACTCATGGAAGAGAAGATATTATTACTTTTTGTATATAATGCTGCAAAAGATATTCCTAATGCAGAATATGGAATTATATATAATGCATCAATTGGAGTATTGATGGTGGATATTACATGTAATCCTCCAAAGATGAGTCCACTTACTAAACAGTATATGAATTTGTTAGATATAAAATCTCTTATACTTTTTCTGAATATTAATTCTTCTGTTATTGGGGCATATATTGCTACATTAAATAACATATATAGTGGTGCTATATCAATAAGTTTTCTAACTGATTCTTCATTACCAGCGATGCCACCATTAGTAATAACTGTTAGTATTAGGTTACTTACTATCATTATTCCAAAACCTAGTAGCCAATATTTGAATGATAATTCTAGATTTTCTGATATATTTTTATTAAAGAAATTTTTAAAATCTTTAATTAATGTATCTTTATAGATAAATATTAATATTGCTAATATTATTAGATTTGATATTAGAGATATAATAACTTTTCCTATTAGTGAAAAGTTTTTAATATTATTTCCAAATATTGATGCAAATAGGTTAGGACCGATTAGTAATAATAATACTAAGCCAAATGTTTTAAGTGCTAGTAGTAGTTTAGTATTAATAGTTTGTTTTTCTATATTATTGTTACTTTCAATTATATTATATTTTTCTTCTAATTTTTTGATATTAATTTTTTTCTTCATAAATAAATACACCTCTAATTAATATTATAGCAAAAAATAAAATATTAATCTATTAATTTTTAATTAGTTTACATTTGTTTATAAATTTGGTAAAATTAATAAGAAGAAAAGGTGATTAGTAATGAATATTGGTATGATAAAGGTTGGCTTTTTGAGATGTAATTGTTATTTAGTAGAAAAAAATAATAATTATTTACTTATTGATCCTGGTGATGATTATTTAAAAATAAAAGATTTTATTAGGGATAAAAATATAGTTGGAGTATTACTAACTCATAATCATTTTGATCATGTTGCTAGTGTTGATAATTTAATGTCAGATTATAAATTTCCAATATATATGTATAAGGATTTAAAAGAGGGGAATATGTCTATAGGGGATTTTGATTTTGAAATTATAAAAACTAATGGGCATACTATGGATTGTTTAACTTTTTATTTTAGAAAAGAAAAAATTATGTTTACTGGAGATTTTCTTTTTAAGGGAACTATAGGAAGATGTGATTTGTTAGAGAGTGATTATTCGGAAATGTTAAAATCTTTGAAAAAAATTTTAGTTTATGCTGATGATATAAAAATATATCCAGGACATGGGCTATCTTCTGTTTTAGGGGATGAAAAGAAATATAATCCATATTTTAAGGAGGTATTGTGATGGCTGATAATATATTTGCAGATTCTTTCGGTGATGCTTATAATGAGGTTGATGAATTTTTTTGGAATATAGAGAAAAATGGGGGCTTTTTAAATATTAATGGTGTTGAATTTTCTGATAGGCAAGATCAAAATAAGTATGCTTTAGCTGTTATGGATGCTATAAAAGAAAAGAGCATACTTTTGATTGAGGCTGGTGTTGGTATAGGTAAAAGTTTTGGATATTTAATTCCAATATTTTTTACTATGAATAATGTTACTACTTTTAAACAAGTTGTTATTTCTACTTCTACTATGGCTTTGCAAAATCAATTACTTAGTGATGTTAATAAGGTTTCTAATATGCTTGATATAGATGTAAAGGTTGTGGTTGTAAAAGGAATTCATAATTATGTTTGTCTTAAAAATTTAGAATTTTTAATGATAAGAGAAAAGGATCAGACTAAAAAGAAACAGTATGAAAAAATAGAACAAGAGATTATGAAAAAGCAAAGTGCTGATAGATCTGATTTAATGGAAATAAGTAATAGTGTGTGGCAGAAAGTAAAAGCTTCTGATAGAGGTGTGTGTAGTAAATGCTGTTATTCTAAGGAGTGCTTTTATCAAAGACATTTAGCAAATATTCAAAAAATGGATGATGAGAATGAAAAATTTATTTTGGTTACTAATCATGCTTTTTTATCATATTTATTAAAATATAAATCTGATATTTTAAAGAGAACTGATTCTTTTGTTATAGATGAAGCTCATAAATTTGAAGAGAATGTTAGAAATTTAAATGAATATTCTATTGAATTAAAAAATGTTAATGATTGTATTGGTAAAATTCAAAGAGCCTTAGGGGATAAAACCTCTAGAGGTCTTATTAAAAAAATAACTGATTTATATTATGAAATATTTAAAACGATTGAAAGAATGAAAAATAATGATGCTAGATATGATTCTGAAAGAGTACCATTTAATTATAATGCTTATGTAAAAGAAAAATTGGAAGTTGTAATTAATGGCATTGGTCAGTATATAAAAGATGTTAATAGTAGATGCTATGGTAATATAAAATTAATGCGAAGTGTAAATTCTAATTTGGTGGAATTAAATCGATATTTTGAATTATTTTCTGATATGTATAGTCCTGATTCTGAACGAAAAAATATTTATTGGGCTCAATTTTATGATAATAATAGAATATCTTTACATTATTCTTCTAAGTCTTTAAATAAAGAATTAAGGGGATTATTTAATCGTGACAGAGAGACTTCTGTTATACTTACTTCTGGTACTTTAGGCTATGATAGATATGCTTTGGAAAATGATGAAGATAGAGAGGCTAGGGAATTAGAAGAAACAAAAAAGAGAGAAGAGTATAAAAAGAAAAATCCTAATTTACCTGATACTGAAATAGTTGTTTCTCCGCCTAAAAGAGGTTTTTATTCTTTAATTGATCAAGGATTAGGATTAGAGGGGGTGAAAAGAATTGTAGAAACTCCTTTAAAATCTCCTTATGATTTTACTAATAATAGTTTATTATATTATAATCCTAATTTGATATCTCCAAAGTTTGATTTTGATTCTGGAATTGATACTATTTCAAGTAGTGATTATTATGAGGAACTTGCTAATGAAATAAATAGATTGATTAGATTAACTAATGGTAAGTGTTTGATTTTATTTACATCTAAGGAAGATATGAAAAAGGTATATAAAATTATTAATGAAAAATATAGTTATTCATTTAATTTATTTATTCAAAGTGAAAATAATTCTAATACAATTAAACAAGAATTTGTTAGTGATATTAATTCTGTTTTGTTTGCAACTGGTACTTTTTGGGAAGGTATAGATGTAAAAGGAAAATCTTTAAGTAATTTGATAATATGTAAATTACCATTTTCAAATTTAGATCCGATTTTGGAAGGAAAAGCTTCTTCTTATACGAGTGATAAGAGATTTAAAAAAATTTATTTTAGGGATATGATGGTTAAATTGAAACAGGGAATAGGAAGATTAATTAGAAGTGAAGATGACACTGGTATAGTATGTGTTTTAGATCCAAGAGTTGATGGATATAATAAAGAAATATTAGAGGAACTTGATTTACCTTATACAACAAGTTATGAAAAATTAAAAGAATTTGTTGATGAGAAGGGTATATCTGATGATATTTCAATACATAAATCTAGATAAAATATGTGATAATATATTGCATATTTTTTTTTACTTTGTTATAATTTTATTTGTAAGGTAAAATGGTATTTGCTATGTGATTGAGGGTGTGTTTATGAAAACTAGATATTTTAAATATGTTTATATTTTATTGATTGTGTTAATTTTATTTATTGTGGGAAGTTATGCATTTTTTAGTTGGGGTAGCAATGCTAATAATAATACTAATGTGTCATTTGATGTTATTGCAGATACTGTTTATATAGAATATGATGCTGGTTCTGATATAACAGGGGCTAATTTGTATCCTGTTGATGATAAGAGTGATGGAATATCTAAAACTATAACAGTTAAGACAGACAAGGTTGTTCAATCTAAACCAGTTACTTTTAATTTGTATTTGGATTTAACTTCTGTTCCGACAGCGTTATTACATAATTCTTTTAAGTGGGCTGTATATACAGGAAATGATTTAGTTAGTAGTGGTAATCTTACTGATTCTACAGTTTCTTGTAATAAAAATTCTGCAGTTAATCATATAGTTTTATTTAGCAATGAGAAGGTTACTACAACTGAGAAGAAATACGTTTTATATTTGTGGATAGATGGTACTGATAATAATCCTGATGATATGATGAATAAGAGTTTTGAGTTTAATTTGCATGCTGATGGAAATAATGCTTTACTAAAAAGTGCTACTAATATTTTGACAAAAAAATATGAAAATGGTAATAAAACATCAATTACTACAGCAGGAGGAGAAGCAATAACTCAAG
>OIZX01001270.1_pt1 | contig 13507 bp, 11 predicted proteins | sample 1588621 | NCBI WGS metagenome assembly OIZX01 (sample SAMN03283276) | human gut metagenome | biome: human-associated habitat; material: feces | host: Homo sapiens | place: Peru | collected 2012
TGCCGCTATTGTGTACGTGCAGCTGTCCTCTCCTCAATAAAGTGATGGCAGATTACAATAAAGCACAAGGCGCCAACCATTTGTCGGTCCCCCCCTGCGTGGAGGTGGGCATGACAAATGGTTGGCGCCTTGTTTTAATGTGATGTGCATGGCCTTTCGGCAGTAGTCTGTGCTACTCGTCTTTGAGTTTCAAAACCTCTTGCTCGTCAAGTCCCGTCATCTTGCATATAAGGCTGACGGCCATGCCTTCTTTCAGCATGTTTTGTGCGATCTGCTTCTTCTCCTTAGTTTGCCCCTCAGCACGTCCCTCAGCACGTCCCTTGTCGTGTCCCTCTTTTATGGCGAATTTGAAGGTGGCATAATTGTCGCGCAGTATTTTGATACTTTCGTCGTATTTTTCGTGTTCCTCTTTGCTCAGTGCTGTAATGTCTGAGATTTCGGCTAATTTGCGGAACACCGCATTCTTGGCCATGAAGGGCATTCTTTCAAATACATTCATATTCTTCAATACATATATCCAACGTTCAAAGTCGTTATTACACTCGTGCTCCTTTTTCGTAAATAATGGGAGCGTTAAATAAACAATGCGCAGGTGGTCGGTAACAGCCTGTCCTGTGTCGCGGTCAGCCAATACAAGGTCTGTACGGAATTTGCGCTCTTTTAGGTGCGCATCCTCAAAGTTGAGGAAGCAGATGGTATAGACCGGCATCAGCTCGTAGTCCCATTCGCCCTTTTGCCCTTGTGTGATAATAGCACGTGAGGAGTAGTAGAGCGCGCGGTCGATGAAATGCTCCTGCATGCGGTTTTGCATTTCAATGATGAGGTGTCGTCCTTCATTGGTGGTGCAGTAGATGTCGAAAATAACTTTTCGTGCATCCTCGGTCAAGCCAATGTGCTCGTTGTTCTTAAATTCGAGCGAGGCTATGCAAAACTCACCTTCGAACAAGTCGTTAAGAAAGCTGATGAGCAAGTCCTTTGTTATTTCTTGTCCGAAAAAATAAGTAATTTCTGTATCTTGTTCATCATCTATACTTCTAATTCCTGATATTATACTTTTTTTAGCATTTTCTATATCCTCATCTGTAAAAATTCCTTTTTTCATGTCTTCTAATTGTTTTCTTATTATTTCTAATGCTTTCTCATAATTTTTTATCTCAATTCCACATTTTATAAATATATTTCCTTTATATCTTAAATATGTTGAACCAGCAGAATAAGCCAAGCTTGCTTTTTCACGCACTTCTTGAAACATTTTAGAGTTTGCAGTCCCTCCAAGTATAGCATTATACACTATGGCATTATATTTTTGATTTACATTTTCTAATGTTAAATCCATACCTATTACGATTTTTCCTTGGGTAACATCCATTTTTTCAATTATTTCTCGTTCTTCTACTATATCTTTTTTTGGTATGTCTATTATTATTTTTGTTTCTCTTTCTTTTAAATTTTTTATACTCTCATTTTCTTCTAATATTTTTACTATTTTTTCATCAACATCTCCTGATACAAATATGTCGATTTTACATGTTGATATCATTTCTTTATAATATTTGTATAAACTTTGTGCATCTATTTTTTTAAGATCTTCTACATATCCATATTTATATAACCCAAATGGTTCATTTTTATACATCTCTTCAATGCATCTTTCAGTCGCATACATTGCTTTATTGTCTGTTTTTCCTTCAATTATTCTTTTAATATTTTCTTTTTCTTGTTCTACATATTCTTCATTAAATTTTTTATCTTTTATTAATGGATTAAATACAATCTCAATCAATTTCTCTATACTAGTTTTCAACATATTTTCACCATTTTGTGGAATATAATTATCATTTATTGTTTCTATATAAAATTTTAATATTTGATTATCTCCTATTTTGTCTATTCCATTATCAAATGATGCCCCATACATTTCTTCTAGTGTTTTACTAATATCTAATAAAGTTGGCATATTCATTGAGCCTCTTCTTACTACAGCTGATATTAAGGCATTTTTTGTTACATTTTCTCTTGTTATTGGCATACTTAAAAATATTGCAATTAAGTTTGTTTTAAATTTTTCCGTTTTTATTGTGTGTAATTTTATTCCTGGTTTTATTTCTTTTTCAATATTTTTCATTTTGTTTCCTCCATTCTTTTATAATATTTTTATTTTACTGTGTATAGTATAATACTTTTAGTATGTTTTATTCAAGTGTTTTATAAATTAAGACAAAAAAATATAAGTGCAAAAGCACTTATACTTTTTTATTTTACCATCCCCAGAATAAATGTGTAAGAAATCCTACAAATGCTGTTACTACTCCGATTACAGCTCCTACTATAAGTGTAGCTCCTCCTAATACTACTGCACCTACACCTGCACCTACACCTACAACTAACCACCATGGGAATGTATCATCACTTGGACTTTGTGTTGTATCTGGTGCTCCTGTTGGAGAAGAAGGATTACTTTGGTCTGGAACAGCATATTTTGAACTATCTATAACTGTAATTGTACAATCTGTAGCACATCCATTTTCTGTTACAACAGATATTACAGTTTTTCCTGTACTTTTAGCCTCTACTTCTCCTGTTTGATTAACTGATGCTACATCAGAATTACTACTACTCCATGTTATTCCTGTTTTTACATTTGATGTTACAGGCTTAATTGCTGCTTCTAATTTTGTATGTTGTGCTTGTGCTATATCTATTTGTAATTCTGCTGCATTTAATACAATTTCTGTTGGAGATGTTTGAACTTCCACTGTTGTTTCTGCATGTTTTCCATTATTTGTTCTTACTGTAATTACTGCTGTACCATTTTTATTTCCTGTAACTATACCATTTTCATCTACTGAAGCTACTTCCGGATTTGAACTTTCCCATTCTAATTCTACACTATCTCTAGCTGATTCTGGGTATATAATTGGTTTTAGTTCACATGTTGTTACTGGTGAACTTAAATCAATTATTCTTTTTTGTTCTCCAGAAATCATTGAGAAATCTATTTCTTCAACAGGTGTTTGTGATTCTGATACTACTGTAATATTACATACTTCTGTTTTTACTTTTTCTATTTGTCCACTTTTATTTTTTATCTCTAAATATGCCTGAATTTGAGCTTTTCCTACTGCTACTCCTTTTATTGTTATCTCATTTGTTGAATTTCCTACTATTTTAACAATACTTTCATCATTTGATTTCCATTTCAATTCAGCATTTTCAGTATTTGTTATTGCTTTTATCTTTTTTTCTTGATTTATCTTTAATGCTGGGATTGTTGTTGGTGTTATAGCAAATATTACATTTGTTTTATATTCATTTTCAGATGATATTGTTCCATCTTCAAGAACATAATATTTATTTTTAGTTTCTTCAAATGTTACCTCAAGTACACCATTTCCTTTTGGAACAATTGTATATTTTTCATCAACAGTTTGATCTAGTGATTGTGATAAATTATCTTTAGTAACATTTCCTACACTATCTTTTGACATTGCATTAACAACTGATGCTTTTAATATTCTTTTTTCTTCATCTAGTCTTGTCTGATTTTGTGTTTTATTCATATTGGCAAAAATACCCTTTTGTCCAACAATCGAACTTATTGTTGCACCAGCTAATAATAGCATAACAATAATTGTAACTGCTAAACCAATAATTGTTATTCCTTCATTCTTTTGTTTCTTCATACTATTTTCTCCTTTTAGTAATTTTCTATTCTTAGTATAACAATTAAGGAAAAAAAAATCAATACTTTTAATTAAAAAAAATAGTAAGATAATACTTACTATTTTCTATTAAAATTTTCTTTTTCTAGCAGCCTCTGACTTTTTCTTTCTTCTTACACTTGGTTTTTCATAACATTCTCTTTTACGAACTTCTTGAAGAACCCCATTTCTTGCGCATTGTCTTTTAAATTTTTTTAGCGCTTCTTCTATATTTCCATTAACTTTGATTTCTGACATTTATTAATTCCCCTCCTTCCGGCGTTTAGAACACTGTATGTGGGATTTCATCCTTTATACGCTAATTATTATACATTATTTATCTAGTCTTTGTCAAGTCTTTTATTCTAATTAAAATATATTTTTGAACTTTTATACTTCATATGGAATTATTTGATGTGTTTTTAATGATTTTTGTACATCTATTATTCTTTGATTTTTTGATCCTCTAAATTTTAAGCTTAAATCTTTTTTATCTTCTTCAAATTTTCCATCAACAACAACATCAATATATGACATTAATTCTTTTGTTTCTGGCCAATTTTCAAACATATTTTCTTCAACATCTTCATCAAATTTATATCCTGTATAACACCATATATTTTTATCTGGAAATTTTTCTTTCACCTTTTTTACTAATGGTAACAATCCTTTTTGATTTGAATATTCTAATGGTTCTCCCCCTAAAAGTGATAATCCTGAAACATATGGGTGATCTAAGTCTTCTAATATCTTATCAATTTCCTTTTCCGTAAATTCTTTTCCATAATTAAAATCCCATGCTTGTGCATTAAAACATCCTTTGCAATGATGATTACAACCACTAACAAATAGGGATACTCTAACTCCTTTTCCATTTGCTACATCTGCTATTTTTATATCTGCATAATTCATTATTTTTTCCTCTTTTCTCATTAATTGCTTTTATACATTCCATATCTTTCACGTCCCAAAGCCATGTAAAAGGCCTTTCTTAAGTTAACATTTTTGGTGGCTACATATGCATATATGTCATTATAATTATCATAATCTTTATCCCAATAATTTTGATTAACTATACTATTGTATGATGCATAATATTTAGATATTGGATAATAATATACTGTACTTCCATCTTCTGTATATGCTCTTTGTTTATTAAAATCTAAATTTAATCTTCCTGAAGCATTAACATTTGAATTATATTCAGAGTTTCCTCCTATATTATTTGCTTCTAGTAAATATTTGTCTCCTATTCTGTGGTAAAATCCATCATTTCCTAAAATATATATATTTTCTTCTCTCACAACTTCTTTACTTTCAGAATTATTAATAATTGTATACCCATTATAAGTCTTTCCTCCTATATCAATTCCTTGTATAAAACTTATTAATGATATATTATTCATAGCTTTTGCCCAATCTTCTTCTGTTAATTCTGGCATTTGGAATTCAATATTATATGCTGAATTAAAGTTTGTTATTGCAATTGCTAAGTTTGTTCTAATTTTATTTTTTATAACTGCTAATCTATGTTGATTAAAATTTGAACTTCTGCATTCTATATTTTTTTCTGGTTTTGATGAGTCTGAGTTAAAGTCAAATATTTTGTATTCAGTTTCATCAGAAAATACTGTTGTTTGAATTGTTTCTCCATTACTATTTATAATAAAATCTTGTGCGTCTTTATTTGTCAAATTTGCTAAAACATTTTTTACACTTTGTGTGAATTTATTTGCCTCATCATAAAATTTATATGCTGATTCTCCATTTTCAATCATATTTTTATATTTTTTATAAGATGATTCTATGTTTTCATCTGATGTTGGCTTTATTTCCATTAAGTTCCCATTAAGAAAATATATTACCCTTGCATTTCTTTCATCTAAATAATATTTTGTTCCATTATATCTAACATATTTATAAGTACCTTTTTCCAATGAACCAATGGCCGGTAAGTCTTCACTTAAAACAACATTTTTATCTATTTCCACACCATTATATGTTATTTTTCCACTCGCATCTTTCTTTATTCCATCAATTAAATATCCTGATTTATCCCAATATTGCTTTTCTCCATCAACTTTTACCATACCTTTTATTGAAATGTAGTTATCTAACGAATATGTTATTACTATATCCAAATCTGAATTTGGGTTATATTTAACACTATATGAAATATATGGTTTTAGTCCAAATACATTTTCTCCATTTTTGTCTAATGGATTATTTGTAACATTTCCATTTTCATCAACTTCGTATAAATAATTTTGATTATTAAATCTTGAATAAATATAAAATCCATCATACATTGTATAAACTAATGCTGGAATATATTCGTTCATTTCGTCTTCTGAATATCCATTCATTCCAAATACTGATTTTATTGATGCTTTAAACGTTGAGACTGAGGCTTCAATATCTCTTATTTTTGAATTTGCTATGTCTGATGTTGAACTATTTGCTGTATTTATTTGAAATGCTTTTATTGCATCACTTGTTGCAGCAATCAATTTCATATCATATTCTGTTTGTAATGATATTGTACTTATTTGCATCTGTGTATATGCTCCTAATACTATTGAAATCGGCAATATTATTATTATAAATATAATTGCTAAATCTTGAATTCTCATAAGTACTCCTCTCCTATTGTATATCTTCCGTTTTTTATACTATATAATTACTACAAATATCATATTTTGTCAATAGAACTGTATAGAACAAAATCTTTGTTACACCTTATTTTTAGGCAAAAATAAAGAAAAGAAAAACTTTTTATTTTTCTTTTCTTTATAATTTTTATTCTTTAAAAATATTATCGAATTCTTCTCCTTCTATTTTTTCTTTTTCCATTAGTACTCCTGCAACTGCATGAAGTTTATCAACATGTTCTGTTAAGATTTTTACTGCTTTTTCATATGCTGTTTGAACTATTCTTTTTACTTCTTCATCTATTAATGCTGCAGTTTCTTCTGAATAGTCTTTTGTTTGTGCAAAGTCTCTTCCTAAAAATACTTCACCTTCTCCTCCGCCAAACATTACTGTTCCTACTTTTTCACTCATTCCATATTTTGTAACCATATTTCTTGCTATTTGTGATGCTCTTTCTATATCATTGCTTGCTCCTGTTGAAATATCATTTAGTATTAATGCTTCTGCAACTCTTCCTCCAAGAAGTGATACTATATTTTCTTCCATTTCTGTTTTTGACATAAATGATTTATCTTCTGTTGGTCTATACATTGTATATCCTCCAGCCATACCTCTTGGTATAATTGATATTTGATGTACTGGATCTTGTGTTGGTAAATATCTACTTACTACTGCATGACCAGCTTCATGATATGCTACTAATCTATTTTCTTTTTCACTTCTTACTCTTGTTTTCTTTTCAGGTCCCATAGTTACTTTTACCATAGCATCTTCAATTTCTTTCATTCCTATTTCTTTATAATTTCTTCTTGCTGCCAATAATGCTGCTTCATTTAATACATTCTCTAAATCTGCTCCTGCAAATCCTGATGTATTTTTTGCAATTACTTTTAAGTCTACATCATCTGCTAATTTTTTCTTTCTTGCATGTACTTCAAGAATTTGTTCTCTTGCTTTTACATCTGGACTTCCAACTACTATTTGTCTGTCAAATCTTCCTGGTCTTAATAATGCTTTATCTAATACGTCTGGTCTATTAGTTGCTGCTAAAATGATAACACCTTCATTATCTGAGAAACCATCCATTTCCACTAATAATTGGTTTAATGTTTGTTCTCTTTCATCATGTCCTCCACCTAAACCAGCTCCTCTTTGACGTCCTACAGCATCTATTTCATCTATAAATATTATACATGGTGCATTTTTCTTTGCTTGTTCAAATAAATCTCTTACTCTTGAAGCTCCAACACCAACAAACATTTCTACGAAATCTGAACCACTTATTATATAAAATGGAACTCCTGCTTCTCCTGCTACTGCTTTTGCTAATAATGTTTTACCGGTACCTGGCTGACCAACTAGTAAAACTCCTTTTGGTATTCTTGCACCCATATCTGTAAATTTCTTTGGATTTTTTAAGAATTCTACTATCTCTTGTAATTCTTCTTTTTCTTCATCTACACCTGCAACATCATCAAATGTTACTCTATTTTTTTCTCCTGCATTTATCATTCTTGCTTTACTTTTTCCAAATGTCATAGATTTTGTTCCATTTTGATTATTTCCACTCATCATTATAAACCAAAATACTAAAAATATTGCAAGAAGTCCAAATGGTGTTATAAATCCTAATGCTGTTATCCATATTGATTCTTTTTCTTCTTCTAATGAAAATGCTCCTGTTTTTAAATAATCTTGTGAATATGTCATAAAACTGTCTAAACTTGGTATACTTACTTCTTTTTCTAATTTAGAATCTTTCATTTTTACAGTTGCTTGTGAACCTGTTGATGAAATTTTTATTTTTTCAACTTCTCCATTTTCAATACTTGTTATTAATTCTGAATAAGTTATTTGTGAACTTCTATTTTCCATTATCGATGTTATTAATACAATTGCTATTACCCCAATTATTAACCACATCGCTAGTGTTTTTATTCCTTTTTTCAATTTACTACCTACCTTCCTTGTATTATTACACAATACCATTTTTACATCGAAAACTATAACATACCTTTTTTCATTTTTCAATAGTTTTTAAGTGATTTTTTTGTGTCTTTTTTGTTACATTTTTTCAATGTTTTCTAGGGATATACTGATTTTTAATCAATTTTTATAAAATTAATTTTTTTATTTTGTATTAATACTTTTAAATTTTTATTTGGCATTAAAAATTTATTTCCTATGTTATTATTACATAATTTTATTATATCTTCTATATTAACTTTTTCTATTCCTTGTGTTGATCCAAATAGTTTTCTTGTTGCTATTAATATAATTCTATTTTTTAACACCTCATCTAATAAATTAAATTCTTTTAGTTTTAATTCAATTCTATTCTTTTCCTCTATTACAAGTAATTTTTTATAGTTTTCATTTGATACATTTTCTATAAAATCATCTTCACTTGATACTACATCTGCTAACCTTGTTATTGTTTCTATAATATTAGGATTAAATTCTTTCTTTATATATGGTATTACAATATTTCTAATTTTATTTCTTGTATATTCATTTTCAAAGTTTGTTTTATCTATTCTTGGTTGCAAATTATTCTCTTTGCAATAATTTTCTATTTCTTGTCTATCACATTCTATTAATGGTTTTATAAATTTTTCTTCTCTTATTGGTTCTATTCCTCTTAAGCCTGAAATTCCGCTTCCCCTAAGTAAATGCATAATTATTGTTTCTACTTTGTCATTTTTATTATGTGCTATTGCTATTTTATTTGATTTTGTTTCTTTTAAAATTTCTTCAAAATATTCATATCTTACTTTTCTTCCTGCTTCTTCTGTTCCAATTTTTTTAGTTTTGGCAATTGTAGGCACATCTATTTTTTTAGAAAAACATTTTATATTATATTTTTCACAATATTTTTTTACATATTCTTCATCTTCATCAGCATCTTTTCCTCTAATATTATGATTTACATGTACAACATATATTTCAAAATTCATTTCATCTTTTAATTGATTTAAAATATCTAACATTGCAATTGAATCTGGTCCACCAGATACTCCTAACACTATTTTATCTCCTGAATTTATTAAATTATATTTTTTTATTGTTTCTATTATTTTTTGTTTCATTTTTTACCTTTCTTAAATTCAAATCAATATCTAAATATGGCAAACCACCCTTGTATTATAACAAGGGTGGTCATTGGATTTTGTAAGGTTATTCCTTATACCATAGCTTGGGCTTCTTCTCTTACAATCAACTTCACCTCATTCAAAATTGCTTTTTTTTCTGTTGCATTTACTACTGAAAGTTTGTATGCCGTCGTATATTTATGAGATTTATACAACGAGTTGATTGCTCCAACAAGCCAAATCATAAAATCAAATTGGTCATCTTTTGAAGATGACAACCAATTTTGAAAAACTGTAATTTGCTTGCTTTCATATGGATTCAACTTGACAAGTTGATCTACCATTTGGTTACTGTATTCATTGCCCATTAATTTTTGTAAAAATTGTTGAAAATTTTGTAACCGATTTGTTGCTTCAGCCATTATGCTACCTCCATTTTTTTATAAGTGCTTTTGGCAAACGCATATATTATAACATCTATTTATTTTATTTGCAACTCTTTTTTATTTTTTCAATCATCAAATCTTCTTTCTATATTTACAAACTTTGTATAATTTCCCATCCAATACAATTTTACAGTTCCTGTTGAACCACCTCTTTGTTTTGCTATTATTACTTCTGCAATATCTTTTTCAGCACTTTCTTTATTGTAATAATCATCTCTATATAAGAACATTACTATATCAGCATCTTGTTCTATTGCTCCAGATTCACGCAAATCTGATAGCATAGGTCTATGGTCATCTCTTTGTTCTACAGCTCTTGATAGCTGTGATAATGCTATTACTGGAACATTTAATTCTTTTGCCAATACTTTTAATGATCTACTTATTTCTGATATTTCTTGTTCTCTACTTCCATTTCTTTTATTGCTTCCTGATATTAACTGCAAATAGTCTATAACAACAAGTCCTATATTTTTTTCCATCTTTAGTTTTCTACATTTTGTTCTTATTTCCATTACAGATATACCTGGTGTATCATCTATATATACTCCAGCTTCTGAAAGTGGTCCTATTGCTTCTGCAAGTTTTGTCCAGTCTTCTTCATCTAATTTTCCTGTTCTTACTTTATTACTGTCTACCATTGCTTCACTACATAACATTCTGTTCACTAATTGGTCTTTTGACATTTCGAGGCTAAATATTGCTACTGGTACATTTGCTCTTAATGCTGCATTTGTTGCAATATTTAATGCAAATGCTGTTTTTCCCATAGCTGGTCTTGCTGCAACTAATATCAATTCAGAGCCATGTAATCCTGCTGTTTTATCATCTAAATCATAAAATTGTGTTGGTACTCCTGTTACATGTTGTTTCTGATTATATAATTTTTCAAGATTTGTAAAACTTTCTACTAATACATCTTTGATTGGTGTATAGCTTTTGGTATTTTTGCTTTGCATTATATCAAAAATCTTTTTTTCTGCTCCATCCATTATGTCTTCAACATCTTCTGTTGGGTTATATCCTAATTCTATTATTTCATTTGCTGTTTTTATCAAATTTCTTAATACTGATTTTTCTTCAACTATTTTTATATATTTTTGTACATTTGCTGTTGTTGGAACTTTGTCTGGCAAACTTGCTAAATATTCAAATCCACCAACTTGTTCAAATTTTCCCATTGATTCAAGTTCATCTTTTAATGTTATTATATCAATAGGTTCTGATTTACTATATAAGTTTAATATTGCTTGATATATTATTTTGTTGTCTTCTCTATAAAATGCATCTTCTTTTAGTACTTCAACTGCTGCCATTACTGCATCATTATCTGTTAGCATGCTCCCCAATACAGCTTGTTCTGCATCTTCATCATGTGGTGGTACTTTTCCTAATTCCATCTTTTTGCCCCCTTATAACAATTTTTATATTTCTTATTTCTTTGATAATAAATACAAAACTTGTTAAATGAAATTTATCCAATTACATCTACTTTTATTTTTCCTATTACACCTTCAAATAGTTTTATTGAAACTGTATGTATTCCTAATGTTTTTATTGTTTCTTTTAAATCTATTTTTTTCTTATCTATTTTTATATTGTGTTGTTTTTCAAAAGCTTCTGATATGTCTTTTGCTGAAACTCCACCAAATATTTTTCCATTTTCTCCTGCTTTTACTTGTATTCTTAATGATATTTTATTCATCTTTTCTGCTAATTTTTGTGCTTCTTCTTTTTCTGTGTCTTTTTTGAATTGTTTTGAAGAATTTTGTGCTTGTAATTTAGCCATATTTTCTGCATTTGCTTCTACTGCTAAATTTTTAGGGAATAAAAAATTACGTACATATCCGTCTGATGCATTTATTACTTCATCTTTTTTTCCTACTCCTTTTATGTCTGCTTTTAATATTACTTTCATACTAATCACTTTCCTTTCATGACTTATATTGTACTCTAAAATAGCAAAAATAGCAAGTAAAACTTGCTATTCTTTTGTTTTATTCTTTCTCTTCAAAATATTCATTAATTTTAGAAATCAATTCTTGTTTAGCTTCATCTATTGTCACATTTTCAAGCTGTGCACCAGCAAGAGTAATATGACCTCCTCCACCTAATTTTTCTAATATCATTTGAACATTTACATCTCCTATTGAACGTCCACTTATACAAACTTTTCCATCTTCCATTAATCCTAAAACAAATGATGCTGTTATATTTCCTATTGTTAATAATTCATCTGCTGCTTTTGCACAAATTAAGCTTGTTTCTTTTTCTTGGACATCATATATTGATATTCCTATTGAATCTCTTACAATTTCTGCTTTTCTTACTATTTCAGATATTGTATTATAACTTTCTAAATCACTTTGGAACCATTTTTTTACTTTTATTATATCAACACCACATCTACGTAAATATGCTGCCGCTTCAAATGTTCTTACACCAGTTTTAAATGTGAAATTTTTTGTATCCATCATAATTCCGGCATATAATGCCTCTGCTTCCACTTCTGATAATTCAACTTCATTTTGTGTATATTGGATTATTTCTGTTACTAATTCTGCTGCAGATGAAGCATAGGCCTCATGGAATGTAAGCATTGCATTTTCTATATAATCTGTTCCTCTTCTATGATGATCAACTATTACTATTTTTTCTGTTTTATCTAATAGCTCTGGAACTTCCACATAACTTTTTTTATGAGTATCTGTTATTATAAGTACACTATCTTCTGTAATTAATGATAATGCTTTACTTTTATCTACTAAAATTTCTTTATATTCGTCTTGTTTTTGTAATGTTTCTATAAAGCTATTTAGTGATAAACCTGTTGTATTGTTTACTACATATGCGTCTTTTCCTAATGTTTTTGCAAATCTATATAATCCTAAGCTTGAGCCCATTGAGTCTATATCTCCATTTAAATGTCCCATTATTATTACATTACTTGCATCTTGTATTAATTCTTCCAAAGCATGTGCTACAACTCTTGCTTTTACTTTTGTTCTTTTTTCTAACTCTTGTGCTCTTCCTCCAAAGAATACATATTTTCCATCTGTTTTTATAACAGTTTGGTCTCCACCCCTACCTAATGCAATATCCATTGCATCTGTTGCTGATTGATATTTTTCATAATTTGTATTTCCTTCGTTAGATATTGCTATACTTAATGTTATTTGCAAATTTTCTTCATTTCTTATTTCTTTTATCTTGTCTAGTATAGCAAATTTCTCATCTTTCATTTTGTCTAGAAATTTTTGTTCAAATATAAATACAAATGTATCTCTTTCTTTTTTTATCATAATTCCTTGAACATCATTTGCCCAGTCATATAATTCTTTTTCTATTTTTGCCATTATTCATTCCCTCCATTTTCCATTTTTTCGGCATATAAATTAAGTGCTATACTTAAGTTTCTTACGTGTTCGATTAAACCTCCAGCAAACATTGTAAGAAGACCTTCATAGCTAGGTATGCTTGCATATTCATTTATAGTTTTAACGTCAGCAAATTCTCCGTTAATGTAACCAGCTTTGATAGTTAAATTATCATTTTTCTTAGCCACTTCACTAACAAGTTTGATTGGCTCGATGATATCACTACTGAATATATAAGC
>OIZX01001279.1_pt1 | contig 13466 bp, 9 predicted proteins | sample 1588621 | NCBI WGS metagenome assembly OIZX01 (sample SAMN03283276) | human gut metagenome | biome: human-associated habitat; material: feces | host: Homo sapiens | place: Peru | collected 2012
TCAGCGCAAAAATTTCTCGCTGCCGGTCACATTGGGAGTTTTCAGATACACCCTAGACGATTCACATCTGCTTGTAATTGTTTCCTTTATTCGCTGATTTGTACACTTGATTTTTACGGATACTTCCGATATACTATTCGATGTTCAAACAAGTTTAAGAAGGTGTTGTCTTTGACGAAGTCCAAATTTGAAGAAATCTACAGAGATTTAAAGTATCATGTGGAGCAGGGAGATTATCTGTATAGCGAACTGCTTCCCTCTGAAAATAATCTGATTGGAATTTATGACTGCTCCCGCAATACTATCCGCCGGGCCATTGCCGGACTAGTGAAGGACGGTTATGTTCAGGCTGTCCACGGTAAGGGTGTGCAGGTAATTTTTCAGCCCTCGGAAAAAACCAATTTTACCGTCGGCGGCATTGAATCCTTCCAGGAAACCGCTGCCAGAAACCGGATGACCTATTGCACAAAAGTAGTTGTTTACGAAACAATTACCGTTGATGAGTCCCTGTCCCGGGAAAGCAGCTTTCCTGTAGGCAGTGAAGTACTTCATATCTGCCGTGTCCGCAGCGTGGATGACAAGCCCCTGATTTTGGACGTTAACTATTTCCTGAAATCCGCTGTTCCCGGTTTGACAAAAGAAATCGCAGAAAACTCCATCTACACTTACCTGGAACAGGAATTAAAGATGCAGATTGTTACCAGTAAGCGAAAAATTACGGTAGAAAAGGCCACACCCCAGGACCGGGAACTGATCTTTATGGACAGTTATAACTGCCTGGCTGTGGTGACCAGCAATACCTTTAATTCTGACGGTGTGATGTTCGAATATACCCAGTCCCGGCATCAGCCGGAATACTTTTCCTTCCACGATACTGCTACCCGAAAGAAAGCAGCAACTTAACAAATAAACGCCTCTGGCTTTTCTTCGCCAGAGGCGTTTTTGTGTCAATATTTCACCAAATTATTCCAGATGTACAAACTGCAGCTCTATCAATACGCAAATTAATGATCGTGCATAATATATTAACCGGAAAATTTTTAGGGCAACACCGCACAATTCGGCAAGCGCGAAGACGCAATTGTGCGGTGTTGCCCTAGTTTTTCTTCTGAAATTCAACACTCAGTGTTGGGAAAGCATCGGGAAAGAAGGGAAAATGAGGAAGCTAAAGACTGCGTCTGCGAGAGAACGAAACAGATAATTCGAATATTCGGACGCAGCCCTCTGGGCTGATTTCTTTTACTGCGACATTTTCGAAAAAAGCGTTTTTAATTTCATATTATAGTCACTGGTCTCTATGCATCCGATGGGATACATACGCGCCGGTGGCTTTTTTCTATTCTGCTCGCGCGTCTCCGCTTTTGAAATTTTGGTTTTCTCAAAATTTCAAAAGATTGGAGGAATCCGTAATGGGATTCAACCGCGCACAGGAAAAAGCAAAATTTGACCGTGAATGGTTACGCCTTCGGAAAGAATACACAGATGCCGGTATCTAAAAGGGTGCTGCTTGCCATAAAAAGCTCCGAAATCGCTTGATTTCGGAGCTTTTTCTTGCGTTTTGCGCTCAAAAAGTTCAGCCATATTTTTGAAGTCACGTTTTGACCCAAACCGTGACCCAAACCGCGATGTACGTCGGTGTACGAAACAGTACGAAATAGCACGAAAAGACCATTCCGCAGCGCATAAGACGTACATAAAATCAGCGTTTTTTCACAAAGAACGGGCGCTATGCCTTGCGTCACACCACTTCCCGGCCGATCATTTGACCAATGGTGTCCGCAGCCTGCACGCGCATGCTGGGCGTGGAGTGGACATAGGTGCTGAGGCGTGAACCCCGCGCTGTAATGTCCGAGCATTTCGGAGAGTGCCCGCACGTCAACGCCATTTTTGAGTGCCAAGGTCGCGAATGTGTGTCTCATGTCATGAAATCTCACATGTTCTGCGCCGATGGCTTCCAGAATCCGGTCATGCATGGCGCGGAAGGATGCCGGATCGAGCATTTCTCCGGTTTTCGGGGACGGGAACATATAGGGATTATCCGGGTGCTTTTCGTGTTCTTCCACCAGAATCTGCACGGTGCTCTCCGGAAGTGTCAGCAGCCGCAGGGAGTTTTTCGTTTTTGGCTGGCTGACAACAAGCTGATGGTCGATGCGGCAGACGCTTTTGGTGACGGAAAGTGTTCGCTCCTTCACGTTCAGATCTTTCCAGAGCAGGGCCAGCAATTCTCCCCGGCGCAGGCCGCTGGTCAGCTCCAGATAGAGCGGTGCAAACACGCCGCGCTGCTTCGCTTCGTGCAGATATGGCCCAATCAGCTCCTCCGGCAGCACTTTCATCTCTTTTCGTACCGTTTTCGGGGCTTTGCAGTTTGCTGCCGGATTGCTCAGAATGAGCTTTTCTGCGACGGCCTGATCGAGACTTTTCCGCAGGATTCCGAGGATGCCCTGTACGATGCGCGGGCTGAGCGTTGTTTCTTTCAGCGGAATGTGGCTGTAGTAGTGATTTCTGCCGTGCTCGCTCATCTCGTTGATCGCCCGCTGAATTTGAATGGTGCTCAGCTTTTCCAGCGGGCAGTCGCCCAGCGCGGGAAAGAGATGGTTTTCCATGCAGTTGCGGTAGAACTGCTTCGTATTCGGGCGGATCTGCGGCTTGATAGTATGATATAGGCTATAGTCCACAAAACGGATAAAAACACTATGTGTGATACACCGAAAAACCACGTATCAAAGGGAACAGGGGAAAGTTATCCTTGACAAATCGCGTACCATCAGCCATCACTGACATTGTCGATGGTGGCTTTTTTGCGTTTCGGGAATTTGTTTTGCCGTTTCACTCTGGTGCCGGTTTTGCTTTGGTGATTCATGGCATCCTCATACAGCTCAATAAATTCCTTTTCCCGGAGTGTCAGAGGTGCTTGCGCATCCCGCTTTTGAATCAAATGCTGGTACAGCTTTATCTGGAGAGACAGGAAGTACAAGAGCTCTTTGTGCTCCATCTTCAAATCCCTGACAATCCCGGACAGGAAATCATTTCCGGTGAGATTGTGCATTTCGTGTGGGCAGTCGCAGAGGATATCCAGGAACTGCCCTCTGTACAAAACCGGTGAGAGAACCCATCAGCCGTGGGAAGTCCAGTTCGCTCAGATCCGTCACATCCACCTCCAGCACCGGGCCGTTGGCCTGAAAGCGGGTATATCCCCGGGCCGCGATATCGTCCAGAAACTGCTCATAGCTTTTTCTTGTGGGGTTTTCTAGGGGGGCTCCCGGCGGCTCCGGGTAGCAGTCGTTGACCACATGGCCCCGGTGCCGGGTGTCGGACCGATCCCGGGCGGCAAACCGCCGGTAGATGACCTCCGGGTCACCGGTGAGGCGAACCGTCACGGCGGTATAGTGATGGGTTTCCAGCAGTGCCATAATCCCGGGAATGGAAGCGTCCTCAAAATTATTTTCCAGAATAAACGGTTTTCCCACTTTCATCAGCTGGGCCGCGGCGTAGTACAGAATGTGCATGGCCGCTGTGCCCAGCTGAACCTTTTCTGCCCGGCTGTGAAAGCCCAGATCGTCAAACAGCACCTCCTTGATGGAGTCCTTGGACAGCATTGGAATTCCCAGAGACTCCGAAATCCTGACGGCGATGGTGCTCTTGCCGCTGGCGGGCATACCGGCAACCAGAATGCAGTACATGGCGTTTCCTCCTAAAAACGAAATGAAAGACTGTCCTGATACTCCGAGGGTGTTTTCCCGGTGATTTTTTTGAAGGTGCCGGAAAAATATGCAATATCGTGGTAGCCGCAGGCCTCCGCAACCTCGTAGACTTTCAGCTTTCCCTCGCGCAGCAACGCCATAGCCTTCTGGATGCGGCAGCGCGTAAGATACGCGCCGAGCGTCATATCCGTTTCCTTTTTGAACAGGTGGCTCAGATGTCCTTCGCTCAGTCCCAGCTGCGCTGCCGCCTGCCCGACGGACAGATCGCCGCTGCCGCAGTTTTGCTCAAGGTACACCATTGCCTCGCGCACATAGCGGCTCTTGGGGCCGGGCTTCACGCCGGGAAGCGGCTCTGGCTGCGGTGCGGTTTGTGCGGCGATGCGCTTTTGCAGCGCCAGAACGGCGTTTTCCAGATCGCCGTCATGAAAAGGCTTCAGCAGAAAGTCCACCGCGCCCAGACGGATGGCCGTCTGCGCGTAGGCGAACGAATCGTAGGCGGTCAGAATGATGACATACGCGCGGCTGCCTGCTTCGCGCAGCCGCCGCACCATCTCCAGCCCGTCCATCTTCGGCATTTTGAGATCCGTGATGATAAGCGTCGGCTGGCAGTCCTCCGCGACGGCAAGGGCCTGTTCGCCGTTGGCGGCTTCGCCGACCACGATGCAGTCCAGCGCCGCCCAGTCTACTGCCATGACGATACCCTTGCGGATCATTTCCTCATCCTCTACAACCATTACCCGCATCATACGCCGGGCCCTCCCTTCGCGGGCAGGCGCGCAAGAATACAGGCGCCGCCGCCCTCCGGATTTTCAAGACGCAGACCGAACGCGTCGCCGTAATGCTTGCGCAGGATCGTGTCTACATTTAATAGTCCCAGATGTCCCGTCTGCGTTTCCGGCGGTCTGTAAGGCCCCAGAAGGTCCGGCGGGAAGCCGCAGCCGTTGTCCCGGACGCGGATCTCGAGCACGTCCTGCTCCGCAAGCACGGCCGTGACGGAGAGTTCACCGTGTTCTACACCGGAAAGACCGTGCAGAATGGCATTCTCTGCCAGCGGCTGCAGGAGCATTTTCGGAACCATGCACGAAAGAAGCGCCTCCGGCACGGCTTCCGTGTATGAGAAGCTTTCCGACAGGCGGATGCGCTGAATCTCGACGTACCGGCTCAAAATCTCCAACTCCCGCCGCAGGGGGACAAATTCGTCCGGCGTGATGCAGAAGCGAAGGATATCGGCAAGATTCGTTGACATCAGCGCCACCTGCGGCACTTGATTGATTTTGCTGATCCACTTCATGGTGTCGAGCGTGTTGCACAGAAAATGCGGGTTTAGCTGCGCCTGCAGCATGCGGATCTGCGCGCGGTTAAGTGCGCGCTGGTTTTCCAACAGTGCCTGCTGGTTGTGCCGGAGGGCGACGACCATGGTGTTGAACTGCTGTGCCAATTCGCCCAATTCGTCATGCCGGCCGGCGGGAACGGGAACCTGCACGTCCAGATTATTTTTCCCGACCTGCCGGATGGCGTGATGCAGTCTGCCGATCGGTTGGAAGACCTGCCGGCTTAGCTGCAGGCTGAGTACGACGCTTAAAATGATGCAGGCCAGCGCGCACAGCACGCTCACCGAGTACAAAAGCCGGAGTGTTCCGGCGCTGAGCGGCTGCGGCTGCTGCAGGACGAGATACAGACCGGTTTCGGTATGCTGCCGCACGGTATAGGAAACGTCGGCAGACAGACCGGTGAGCGCCTTGCCGGACAAAAGCTGCCCGCGCAGCGCGTCGGCGAGGCTCTGGGTCTGTGCTGGCTGCGTACAGTAGACCGGACGCCAGCGCGCGTCGAGCAGAAGAAGTTCGTTCTGCGCACCAGCTGTGCCGCCGAGCAGTGTCCGCAGCTGCGTTTCCAGCATGCCGATGGTGAGATATCCGACCGGCGCGCCGTAGCGGTCGGTCAGGAGCATCGCAGCGTGCAGAAGCGGCTCGTCTGTGTCGGCCGGATCTTCTGCCGCGCTGCACACCAGAACACCGGTTCCGGCGCAGGCCGCCTCGTATAAAAGGCCCCAATTGGTCGGCAGCGACCGGATTTCGGGCGCTGTCTGTGTCGAATAGCGCCAGCGGCCGCTGATATCGTAAAGGTCAAAGCGTGCAAAGCTGCGCACGGACTCTGTAGCGTCGAACAGCTGGCTGTAGACCGCCGTGTCCTCCGCTTCTGCGTCAAACAGCGCCTGTGCAACGAGTGGATTGTGCTGCAGGGATGCGGCTGTCTGCAAAAAGCCGCTGTGCAGCGTATCAAGCGCCTCGCAGGAGGCGGACAGCTGCTGTTGGGCCGTCTGCTGGGCGTTCGACGTCATGCGCAGGCGGAAAATCTGCAGCAGCAGACCGGAGCACAACAGCATCGGCACCAGAGACACGGCCAGAAACGCCGCGTTCAGCCGCTGACGGAAGGAGGAAAAGTGAAGCCGCTTCATTGTTCCGCCTCCGTCCCGAGATAAAAGGCCCAACTCATCAGAATTGCTTCGCGGTGCTCGCTTGCCCAGCTTACGTCATACGCGACCTGACGAATGGCGGATAGTTCCGGCAGTTTGCTGGCAGGACTCACGTCGCTGCGCACCGGGCGGCGGTAAAAATCAGACTGCAGCAGCTGCTGCACGTCGTAGCTGACGGCAAAATCGAGAAACAGCTTTGCGTTGTCGGGGTGCGGCGCGCCCTTCAGCGCGGCGCACCCGTCCGGTACGCAGCTTGTGCCGTCTGCGGGGTAGACCATGGCGATCCCGTCCCCAGCAGCAATGCGCTTGCGCGCGGTCTCCTCCAGCGTGATGCCGACGAGCGCTTCGCCGTTTGCAACGGCGGAAATGATCGCACCTGAACCGGACAGGAGCTTTCCGTCCAGGTTTTCCGCAAATGTTTGCAGCACCTCATCCGCGTCGCCGCCCAGCGCGCAGAGCATCGTCACGAGCGCGGTATAGCTCGAGCCGGAGACGGATGGATCGGCAAAGGCGATCTGCCCGCGCAGCGCAGGGTCGAGAAGATCGGCCCAGCAGCTGAGCTGTCCGGAGGACAGCAGCTTCGGATTGTAGACCAGCACGACCGGAAGCGAGGAAAACGGCGTCCAGCTGCTGTCCTGCGCACGGTACTGCGGCAAAATCTGCTCCGCGCCGCGGCAGACGTAGGGCTCAAACAACGCCCGGCAGGCTTCGAGACTCTCGACGCCGCCGCCGAACATCACGTCGGCCCGTGGTGCGTCCTGCTCCTTTTGCAGCTGCTCAAGCAGTTCGTTTGTGCCGCCCTGTACGACCTCGACCCAGATTCCGGTGCGCGATTCAAATTCCTTGACGATCGGCCACCAGACCTCTTTTTTGTGCGAGGTGTACAGAACGAGACGCTCCGATTCATCCGGCGCGTAGGCGGCTGTATCCTGTGCGGCGGGCGCGCAGCCGGTCAGAAGAGCGAATGCTATACATAATATCAGAATGCGTATGTGTTTCATAGTTTCCGTGTCCTGTAGCAGCGAGAACAAAATTCTCTGTTATTTTGCCCTGATTATAACACATCTCCGGCTCGGTTTTCATTGAATTTTTAAAATTATCGCAGAGAATCACAAATAATCGCAGATTTGTCCACTGTTCTTTTGTGCAGAAACACCGTAAAATGAGAGCATACGATGCAGAACTCCCGTTAGCTGCTGCACGAATTCAAATTTTATCAGGAGGAATATCAGAATGAAGAAGATGCTTGCGCTTCTGCTGGCTGCTGTGATGGTTCTGTCCATGGCTGCCTGCGCTGCCGCTCCGGCGACGACCCCGGCTGACACGACCGCTCCCGCAGAAGATACCCAGACGACCGAAACCACTGAAACCAACGAAACCACCGAGGCTCCCGCAGAGGAAACGCCCGCTGCCGAGCCCGAAAATCTGACTGCGACCCAGCAGATCATCAAGGAAGCCGAAGGCATGACCCTTGAAGAGCTGGCGAAGAAGGCCATTGAAGAGTCCAACGGCAAGATGTTCTACGGCGTCGGCAACTCCAGCCGCGGCAAGAGCGCCCTGCCTCTGTTCATTGAGTATCTGCAGTCCATCGATTCCAGCTACAACATGGAGTTCGAGTGGCAGCAGCCCAAGAACAACAAGATCTTCGATCAGCTGACCGCTGACTCCCTGAAGGGCACCGGCACGTTCGCCATGACCCTCATTCAGGACGGCAACCAGATCGAGAGCAAGATGGTTCAGACCGGCATCCTCGACACCTTCATCCCGAAGGACTGGGCCGATGCCAACGGCACCACCGCCGACGCCTACACCGGCTTCCTGCCGCTGCAGACGCTCAACAAGGTCTTTATGTACAACTGCGTGGGCGACAAGACCTACGATAACTGCTGGGACTTCGTCGCCGAGGGCGAGCATGGCCTGTTCATGGACATCGACTCCGAGATCGTCGGCAAGAACTTCCTGTACATGCTGACCCGCGACGACTACGCAGCGTGGCTGAAGGAGTCCTTTGAGGCTCTGTCCGCTGACGAGCAGGCATACTTCCAGCCCACTATCGCAGAGATGGAATCCGAAGCTGCCGACCTCGGCCTCGGCGCTGATGGCGCTTACGCGCTGGCATGGATCAAGCTGTGGGTCGAAAGCTACAACGCCCAGACCGATGACGGCCCCATCTGCAACACCCTTGTCGACGCTTCCGCGAAGGATCAGTTCGGCCTTCTCGTTTACTCCAAGCTCCGCTCCGTCGAGGAGTCCAGCTCCGTCTCCGTCAACAACATCAAGGTCGCCGCGTATGAGGACGGCTATCAGGGTATCGGCGGCTATGGCTACTGCCATTACCTGTTCGTCACCGACAACTCCCCGCTGCCCTGGACGGCCTGCGCCTTCATCGCCTACATGACCTGCACCGCCGACGGCTTCTCTGCCTGGGGCAAGGACATGGGCGGCTACTCCTCCAACCCGACCGTGGCAGAGGAGACTGAGGCCAACTTCCATCACTCCATCGGCGGCATGGCCGAGGACGGCACCACTGTTGAATTCGCAGCAAAGAACGACCGCGGCTATGAATGGTGGACGACCAACGGCAAGCTCGTGCTCGAGGATCCGGAATACTGCGCAGACGTTGCATTCACCGTCGGCAGCTGGATCGAAATGCTGAGCAAATACTCCGCAGGCTGATCTGTCAACCAGCACCTTGCCGGCGCCCCTGGATGCGCATCCAGGGGCGCCTTTTCAAAAACATACCCCATCATCCGCCCTTCAAACCTGAGAAAAGAGGAGGAAGCCATGAGCCGACCCACTACCCTCCGCGCAAGCAGATCCACGATTGTGCTCAATAAGGTCAAGACCTTCTTTTCCAAGCCGCACAACGTCATTCTGCTGCTGCTTGGCATTGTCCTGACCTTCACCACGGTCGCGCCGATCGTCGCCATCGTGGAAGATACCTTCAAAATTCACGCCGGCACCATTGACGCCCATCTGACCGGGCAGGCGTCCGGCTATACGACCGTCAACTACACCGACCTTTTCACCAGCCGCATGGCAAAGACGAATCTGTGGACGCCGCTTCTCAACACGGTGCTCCTCGCTGTCGGCACGTGCGTGGTGTCCATTCTCTACGGCGGGCTGTTTGCGTTTTTGATTACGCGCACCGACCTTGCGTGGAGAAAATATCTGAGCTCCATCTTTATTTTCCCGTACATCATGCCGCAGTGGACGCTGGCCGTCGTGTGGCAGAACCTGTTTAACTCCAACGCCGTCACCGGCACGTCCAACGGTTTGCTTGCCGCCCTGTTCGGCGTCAACATGCCGATGTGGTGGTGCAAGGGCCTGTTCCCGAGCCTGATGGTTCTGGGCCTTCACTACGCGCCGTTCGCCTATATCCTCATCGGCGGCATTTTCCGCAACATGGACGCCAATCTTGAAGAGGCCGCGACCATTCTCGACACGCCCAAGTGGAAGACCATGTTCCGCATTACGCTTCCGATGGTCAAGCCCGCGATTTTGTCCACCATTCTGCTGGTCTTCGGCAGCGCGATGGGCTCTTACCCGGTGCCGCATTATCTGGGCCTGAGCACGCTGTCGACCAAGTATGTCTCGATGAACTCCAAGTATACGGGTGAAGCGAGCATTCTTGCCATCATCATGATGGTCTTCGGCGTGGCGATCATGCTTCTGAACCAGCTCTCGCTCAGAAGCCGCAAGAATTACACGACTGTCACCGGCAAGTCCGGCCAAATCTCCAAGATCACGCTCGGCAAAACCGGCCGCGTCGTCATCGCCTTGATCCTTGTGATTCTCACGTTCTTCACGAGCATCTTCCCCATCATTTCCTTCGCGTTCGAGACGTTCCTGCCGAATCCGGGCGACTATTCGTTCCTGTACACGGGCGACGCGTCGAACCTCACGACCAAGTGGTGGGTCACGGCGGAGAACGTCACCGAAAACGGCATGTACGGCCAGAAGGGCATTTTGTATAACGAGACGATCTGGCGTGCGTTCAAGGGCACGATCCTTGTCTCCGTGGCCTGTGCGCTGCTGGCCGGCTCCATCGGCACGATGATCGGCTACGCCGTCTCGAAAAACCGCCGCAGCCGCTGGGCGAACTATGTGAACTCCGTCGCTTTCCTGCCGTATCTCATGCCGTCCATCGCTGTGGGCGTCGCATTCTTCATCCTGTTCTCGACGGAAAAGCTGAACCTGTTCAATACCTACACGCTGCTCATTATCGTCGGCACGGTCAAATACATCCCGTTTGCCAGCCGCAGCAGCCTCAATTCCATGCTCCAGCTGTCGGGCGAGATCGAAGAAGCGGCCATCATTCAGGATATTCCCTGGATCAAGCGCATGACCCGCATCATCATCCCCATCCAGAAATCCTCGATCATTTCCGGTTTCCTGCTGCCGTTCATGACGTGCCTGCGTGAGCTGTCGCTGTTCATGCTGCTGTGCGTGCAGGGCTTCATCCTCTCGACGACGCTGGACTACTTCGACGAGATGGGCCTCTACGCGTTCTCCAGCGGCATCAACCTGATCCTGATCGTGACCATTCTGGTCTGCAACACCCTCGTCAACAAAATCACGGGCGCAAGCCTGGATAAAGGAATCGGAGGTTAAATCATGCCTGAAATCAGATTAGAGCATATCACCAAGCGCTGGGGCAAGTTCTATGGTGTGGACGACCTGAATCTGGTCATTGAAAATAACGCGTTTGTCACCCTGCTGGGCCCCTCCGGCTGCGGCAAGACCACCACCCTGCGGATGATCGCGGGACTGGAGACCCCCACTAGCGGACGCATCACCATCGGCGACACGGTGGTATTCGACAGTGAGCTGGGCATCAACATCCCCGCCAACAAGCGGAAGGTGGGCTTCCTCTTCCAGAACTATGCCCTGTGGCCCAACATGACCGTCTACCAGAATATTTCCTTCGGCCTGTCAAACATCAAGGAGGAAATGCCGAAGATCAGCTTTGAGGCGAAAAACGCCGCCCGTCTGGCACAGATCCTCAAAAATCCTCAGGATGTGGTAAAGACTCTTGAGGAATGCCGGGATAAAAACGGCAAGCTGGACGAAACGAAGGCCATCATCAAGCTGATCGATACCTACACCATCTCCCAGTACACTGCCAAAAAGCTGTTCAGCTATCATTTGGAGCAGGGTAAGGACGTGTCCGCCGAGGTAAAGGCTCTGGAAGAAAAGGTGGAGGCCGCTCGAAAGGCTCAGCCCTTCAACGAGAACTTTGAGCTTCTCAAGGACGGCAAGGTGGAAACTGCTGTGCGCAAGCTGACCAAAGAAGAGATCGACCTGTCCGTGCGCCGGGTGTCCCGCATCGTCAAAATCAGTATGTTCATGGACCGCTATCCCGCGGAGCTGTCCGGCGGTCAGCAGCAGCGTGTGGCCATCGCCCGGACGCTGGCTCCCGAGCCCAGCGTGCTGTTCATGGACGAGCCGCTTTCCAATTTGGATGCCAAACTGCGTCTGGAAATGCGCTATGAATTGCAGCGGCTCCATGTGGAGACCGGCTCCACCTTCGTATACGTCACCCACGACCAAATGGAGGCCATGACGCTGGCAACGCAGATCTGCCTGATGAACAACGGTGTCCTTCAGCAGTATGCCGCGCCGCTGGAAGTTTACAATCACCCTGCCAATCTTTTTGCGGCAGACTTCGTGGGCAACCCCTCCATCAACTTTGTGGAGGCCAAGGGCTGGCAGGGGCCTGAGGGCAGCATTGAGCTGACGCTGCTGGACGGACACAAGGCAGTTTTCACCCCCGATCAGCCATTGCAGCTGCCCCAGTGGTTCCACCGGCGGGACGAGGAGCTGGAAGCCCAGGCGCAGGCTCTGAAGGCCCGTGCGGGAGAGAGCGGCTACGTGGAAAAGAGCAACAAGGACGAGACCTTCCGCTACCACATCGCCAGAGTCAACGACGAGGACGACGGCATCCACGAGGAGCCGATGCTCACCAACGAGGATCTGGTGCTGGGCATCCGCCCGGAGTTCCTGTCCATCACCGGCGGTGGAAATGTGGAGTGCGAGATTTACGGTGCCATGCCCACCGGCATGGAATCCACCGTTAAGGTGCGCATCGGAGAGTATTTGCTCACCGGCGTGGTCTTCGGCAGCACCCTGTTTACCATCGGAAGCAAACACCTGCTGGATATCACCGGCAGCAGCGTGATGCTCTTTGACCGGTCAAGCGGTCGGCGCATCACCTCCGGCACCCTGAAGCTGCTGTGATCCGGGGACTGTTATTCGATCTGGACGGAGTTCTGGTGAACACGAACCCCCTCCACGCCCGGGCGTGGCAGGAGCTTGCCGAAGAATTGGGAATTCCCTTCACTCCGGCAGACCACGAGGCCTTTCTGGGCATCAGCCGGGCACAGTGCCTGGAAATTCTGCTGAAAAAGGGAAACCGCTCCCTTTCGGAATCCGAAAAAGAGAGGCTGTGCACCCGGAAAAATGACCGCTACCGGGAGATGATCGGCACTTTGACCCCGGCGGCGCTGCTGCCGGGCGTGTCGGAATTCTTACGCGTTGCCCGGGCCGAGGGATACCGGACAGCTCTTGGCAGTGTCAGCAAAAATGCGGAGTTTGTCCTGAAAAAGCTGGAAATTACGGCGTTTTTTGACGCCGTCATCGACGGCAGGAAAATTGTAAACGGCAAACCCAACCCGGAGGTGTTCCTCAAAGGAGCGGAGGCTCTGGGACTCCCACCTGAGCAGTGCCTGGTTTTCGAGGACTCAGCCGCAGGTATCGAGGCCGCCCACCGGGGCGGAATGAAAGCCATCGGCATCGGAACGGCCCGGCTGCTCCCGTCGGCAGAGCTGACCATCCCAGGCTTCTCCGGCGTAATGCCGGACGCGCTTCTGGCGCACAAATACCGCGCGTGGGCGCTCGAGCATCCGGAAGGAAGCGAGATGCCGCTCGGAAGTCTCAGCATGGAGGAGTTCGCCTCCATGAACGACGCGGCTATGATCGTTCTGGCGCGCTCGGCGGCGCACTATGACCCGAAGCTCACAAGCTTTGAGCAGGACATGATCCGGAAAGTGACCGGTGCGTTCTCCCGCGTCGCGCTCATCATTGCCGCCCCAGGCTATATGGAGTTACCTCCGGAGGCAAGAAACTGCGGCGCGATCGTCTTCTTGGGGCTTGCCGGGCAGGAAGCGGGCTACGCGCTGGCAGATGTCGTATCCGGCAAGGTCTGCCCGTCCGGCAAGCTGTCGTTCAGCTGGCCGGAGACGCTGGAATCGTTCGGTCTTGCCGCGCAGCAGCTTGACGGCTTCTTCGGC
>OIZX01001281.1_pt1 | contig 13458 bp, 14 predicted proteins | sample 1588621 | NCBI WGS metagenome assembly OIZX01 (sample SAMN03283276) | human gut metagenome | biome: human-associated habitat; material: feces | host: Homo sapiens | place: Peru | collected 2012
CTGAAACGGCTGTCAGGGAAGCCCTTTTGAATCTGCTTGTGCACCGTGAATATTCCTTCCGTGCCAGCACTTTTATCAGCCTTTACGAAGATCGGATTGAGTTCACTTCTATCGGGGGGCTTGTAAGCGGTGTGACCCTGAATGATATTATGATGGGGATTTCCGTATGCCGGAATGTAAAACTGGCAAATGTTTTTTATCGTTTGGAATTGATCGAAGCCTATGGAACCGGAATGTTAAAGATTCAGGAGGCTTATTCCGGCACCGGAAAAACCCCTAAAATAGAAACTTCTGACAATGCTTTTAAGATTATCCTCCCAAACCTGAATGTGCATACAGAGCAGGACGAACCCTCCACAAACAAGTTGGTCGGAAGCGTTCAGGAGAATTTGGTAATTGATCTGGCAAAAAAACAAGGCACGTTTACAAGAAAAGATTTGGAAAAAACATTGGAAATCAGCCAGACAGCATGTGGCCGGTTATTAAAGCGAATGATGGAGAGCGGTCAGATTATCCAAGAAGGAAAAGGCAGGAATACGCATTACCGTCTTTCGGAATAAATTATAATCAATGAGGAAACGAGGACTAAACAGCCCTCGTTTTTTCTATGTCAATTTTAAGGAAAGGAAGTGGTTTTAATTACACAAACAGAAGTCAACGCTGTATTTGACGAGCAGGTGAGGCTTTGCGCTGACACGCTGCAGAAGAAAACCAAGGAATATACCGGGGATGATACGGACCGGCTGGGGGCATTTAAGGCGGCTGCTGCTTTGCAGCACGCAACACCCCAGCGGGCGCTTGCCGGTATGATGGCAAAGCACATCATCTCCATTTATGATATGTGCTTTTCAGACCGGAAAACTTTTGAGCTGGCTGTCTGGGAGGAAAAGATCACCGACAGCCTCAACTAGTATGAGTATTTCCAGCCAGCGAAGCATCCTTCGGGAATATGCCTCTGAACTGCCTGAATATGCCAATGCGGAACTTATGGAGTTTGTAGATAACGGGTACAGCGGGGCAAACTTCGAGCGACCTGCGGTGCAGGAATTACTTGACCTGGTACGGGAAAATCGGATTGACTGTATCATGGTAAAGGATTTTTCCCGGTTTGGTCGCAACAGTTTGGAAACCGGCTACTTTATCGAGCGGGTATTTCCGCTGTTTCATACTCGCTTTATCTCTGTCAATGATGATTTTGACACCCAAAAGTTAAAAGGTGATACTGGAGGTATGGAAGTCGCCTTCAAGTATTTAATCAGTGAGTATTACAGCCGTGATATGTCGGTAAAGACCAAAACGGCCAAATACCTGAAATTCCAGCGTGGCGAATACCAAAGTAAAATCTGCCCTTACGGTTATCGCAAAGGGGAAAACGGGCGGATGGTGCCGGACCCGGAGACTTCCGAAGTAGTCCAGAAAATTTTTGAATATGCCGTAAATGGAATGAACGCAGCCGATATTGCGCGGGAGCTTTCCCGTCAGCAGATTCCCACACCCGGAGAACATAAGGCCCGAAAAGGAATTAAGACACACGATGTTTCAAGAACTCACGGAATGTGGTGTAATTCTACGGTGCTTCGGATTCTTGCTGACGAACGATATATGGGCACTTATGTGATTGGCAAAAGAGAGGTTACGGAAATTGGCGGCCACAAGATGCGGAGCAAAGCGGAAAGCGACTGGATCAAAATACCGGACCATCATATACCGCTGGTGAATGAGGAAATCTTTTCAAAGGCCAATGCCTCTATTCAGCGTTTTAAGATTCCAAACAGGAAAAAGCACAACTATCTCCTGCGTGGGAAGGTTATCTGCGGATGCTGTAAACATGCCCTGCACCTGGCAAACGGGACATCTTACCGGTGCCGCTTTTCCAGCACGATTCCTTCACTGGACTGCTATAATATTCATATCCGAGAAAAAGAACTGAACCAGCTTGTTTATGAATTACTGTGCAAACAGTTCCAGGTGGCATTTGGCGTTGACAGCTTAGCGGATCTCAGTATGCGGATTGCGTTTTATTACAGAAAAGGCAGCACAACTTTTGGCTGTATGCTGCCGGAAGAAAAGGAACGACTTCATGCTTTTTTTGCCGCCGAACAGAAACGGGAGGCGGCAAAATCCCTATCAAGAAAGCTGGATCATGGGGACAAGAAAAAATAAATATTTTTTTGTCGTGGGCTTGACATAAGGGTGTCTGAGGTCGTGAAAGCGAATGTGCCGCAGACCGTTCTGCTCCAGCAGCTTGCTGAAATTGGCGGTAACGCTTCTGGGGTTGAAGATATTGCCCATGGCATCCACAAAAACATAGCCGTCATACTTTTTGCTGTAGCAATTTCCGCATACGCGCCGATTCTCCTTTTGCTGCTCCCTCAGCGCCAGCAGCTTTTCCCGGATGTTGCTGACCAGCGGCAGGGAGCGCAGGCTGGATTTTGTCTTGGCGCGGTCGGCGCAGACGATTTCACATTTGCCGTCTATCTTTGCGTTGGTTACAATGTGCTTAATGGTGATGGTGTCCCGCTCAAAGTCGATGGCGTCCCATTTCAGCCCCAGCGCCTCGCTGCGGCGCAGGCCGTAAAAGGCGGTCATTTGAATCAGCAGGGAGTACGGATGATCCTTGGACGCTTCCAGCAGCCTCTCCAGCTCCTCCTGTCGGTAATAGTCCGCAATGTACCGCTGCTTCTTGGGGCGCTCCACCTTGTCGGCGGGGTTGAAGGGAATCAGGTCCATTTTGACGGCGTATTTCAGCGCCTTGTGGATATTAGCGTGATAGTGGATTACCGTACCGGGCGACACGGTTTTCAGCTCATGCAGATAAAAGCTCTGAATGTGCTTGGCTTGAATTCCGTCCAGCGTCAGTCCGGTGTTTCGGAAATACGGTGCGATCTTCCCCTTTACCATCTGCGTGTAAGAGGAAAAGGTGGTCTTTTCCACCGAGCTGCGGATAATCTCCAGCCACAGCTCCATGTAGTCGGCAAACAGCATATCCGAGGAGATGTCCTCGTTCTCCCTGCTCACAACCGGCGGGACAAAGCTCTTGCGAGTGTCCAGCAGCAGCTTCTCAGCGCGGCGCTTGTTTCCCTTTGCGGGAAGTCCTGTGGGAATCCACGGCTGCCTGCGCTTGCCGTTGGCATCCGTGTAATTCAGCACTATGTAGTAATTGTCGTTTTTTATTTGCAGGTGTCCTGCTATCATAAACTCTACCTCCTTTGCGGATAGCACATGAACGGGCACCCTTTCGGACCGCTTTTATTATACGCCCGGCGGGAATGCCCGTCCAATGTGCCATACAGGTTCAAATCCCGGCTACGCCGCCGGCTGCGGATTTCCCGCCGAGAGTGCGTAGCGGATCACATTGATTTTCGGTACGCGGTATGCATTGCCGATTTTCATACCGGGGATGTCGCCATCGCCGATCAGCGCATAGGCCAGATGACGGCTGATGCCCAGCATCGCCTGCACCTGCGCCACATTTACAATGTCGGGGTAGTCCGTGAACATCACCTCGTATAGGGTCTGAATTTCGATTTTAGTCATCGGCACCACCTCTATCGTCACCAAGCACATGTGCGAGAAGCATATCAAGCTCTTCTTCTGTGTTCACCGGCGAGAGGCTGACAATACCCTCTTCGTTTTCATCCTCACCGAAGGGAGTGCCGCCTTCGCATACGATATTATCCAGCTTTTCCGAAATAGCATGGATTACATAGTGAACCTCTTCCTGAGAGAGAATAAACACAAGCTCGTGTCCGCACTCATCATCAAAGATTGCCACAAGCTTATCATCGCTGCGGTCAATACCGTTATCAGCATCGATGAGAAATTCAAGGAAAAGATCCTCAACAAAGAGGCAACCCGCCTCGGAAAAATCTGCGACCATACGGTTAAGCTCCTGTTTTCTGCTTTCGCTCAAACGGTTAAAATCAAAATTAGCTTTCATAATTTAATCTCCTTTCACCGGGCATCCCGGTCTTTGCGCTGCCGCGCCAAGTGTTTGTTGTAAAAATCCATGGCCTTGACAAGCGTCTCGGTCATCTGCTTCACGGAGGTGTCCGGGCAGAAAAAGCTGCGGAGCTTGTCTACCGGCACCTTCACATATTCCACCTGATTGCCCTTAACCTCGGACAGAAGCTGCAGCACCGCGTCATCCGTGAGAGTCTGCGCCTCGCTCATGCGCCGCAGCCGCTGGGCCTGGGACAAGGACGGCGTCACCTCATCGCAGTCCATCACGGAGAAGAGCACTTCCTGCTCGGACGGCTGCAGATAGGACAGCTCCACCGCCGGAGTCAGGGCAATCTTTCCGTCGTCCACCATCTGGAGGATTTCGGGGATCAGGTTTGTGAGACGGATATAGCGGAAGACCTGATCGCGGCTTTCTCCGGTGCTCTTGCCGATCTCTGTTGCCGTATCAAAATTAGTCGCAACTTGCGACGAATTTTTTTCGGGCCTGCCCGCCTTGCGTTTCAGCGCCTCCATTTTCATCTTGTACGCGAAGGCCTTTTCTGACGGCAGAATGTGCTCCCGCTGCAGGTTGCTGTCCACCATGGTAATGACGGCCTCCTCGTCGGTCAGCCTGCGGACGATCACCGGCATGGTGTCCATCCCCAGCGCCTTGCACGCTGCCAGCCGCCGGTGACCGGAGATCAGCTCATAGCCGCCGTCAGGCAGCGGCCTTGCCAGTGCCGGAGAGAGCACACCGGCATCGGCAATGCTCCGCATGAGCTGCGCCATTTCCTCGTCCTCCTTCACCTTAAAGGGGTGATTTCGAAAGGGTGTGAGGGCAGCCAGCGGGATTGCCTCTACCTTTGGCTTTTTCGCATCGAGCCGTTCCTCCGTGCTCATAAAAAGCTCCTCATACCCAGTCAGCCCCAAATCAATCGATCGGTCATTCTTCATCGAATCCTTCCTTTCATCGTATAATCGTCTTTTCCTCTTGGGACGGTTGCTGATTTCGCAGCACCTGCTTCTCCCGCGGGGAGAGGTAGGGGTCGTTTTCCACCCACACATCCCATTCACACGCCAAGAGGTCTTTCAGCCTTGGGTTATCCTCAATCATGTTATAGGCGGTTTGCTTTTGCTTCCGAAGCCGGGAAAGCTCTGCGGTGCAGGCGGCGTAGGACTTTTTCAGCTCGACCCTCTCCGCAGGATCGGCGCAGCCTCGCTGCTTATTGCGAATTTTGCTGCGTGCAGCGGATATTGCATCCATCTCCCTGTCCATTCGTGCAAGAAACCTCTGCACATCCTCCGGCGTGTCCAAATGCTCCCGACACACCAGTGTTATCTCGGCGGTGAAGCGATCCAGCTTGCGGCAAGCCTCCCGGCACTCCGCTGACAAGGGCTGCCGATACTCCTTTTCGTACAACGGCGCAACGCCCAACACGATTGCCACGCAGCGGAAAAAGCTCAAATACCCGGTGACGCGGGGCAAATGCAGATAGAAATCCCGCTGCCGGTAATATTCTTCCGTCGGCGGATTTTTCCTGGTATATTCCCGTGTGTAGGGTCTCATGAATTCAAAATAGCGCCGGGTCACGCGAATGTCCCGCTGGTTCTCCAGCAGCCTGTCCTGCAGCGCCTCCTTGTCATATTCGGCTCCCAGCCGGAAGGTGCGCATACACTTTTTAGCGCTTAGAGAACGGATGGTGGCGTACCTGCGGTAGGGATCGCACACGAACACATAGCCCTTCTTCCGCAGCACGGCACTCAGCTCCGTCCAGCTGCTCGATATCGTCAGCGCCTCGTCCAGCGCCCGCCGCATGAGGTTGTAGCGGGTAGGCTCGCCGTTCTTTTCGGCAAAGTAGACCGACCGCGCCGTTTTATGCCGCTGGGGATTTTTCACCACCGACAGGCCATGCTCCTTGCAGATACGGTCGGACATATCCCGCAGCTTGTAGTAGACCTCGTATTTTGCCTCCAGCTTTTTGCCCGTCCACATATTCACCGGATTCACAACAAAGTGGTTGTGATAAGTGCCGGTGTTGAAGTGGGTGGCAACAAGCACCTGCCGGTCGTTCCCCCAAAGCCGCCGCGCCGTCTCCACGCCGATGCGATGGCATTCCTCCGCCGTAACCTCACCGGTCTTGAAGGACTGGTAGGCGTGGTAGGCCACATTGCCGCCGGCTTTGCCGAAGCGCCTCTGCACGGCAGCCATCTCCCTTGCGGCAGACTCCGCCCTGCAGCCAATTCCGGTGACGGCGTATTGCTGCTCCCCCTCATCCAGGGTTTTTCCTTTGTCGGCAGCATACAGCAGCACCTGCTCCAGGTCACTCAGCTTGGTCTTGCTGGGGTTGGTGCAGTAGTCCACCACACGGCTGACGCTGTCATGGATCGCCCAGATCTTCGTCACCGCCATCGGCATCCTCCTTCCCGTGATAGGCGCGCAGAAGCAGGCTCTCAATCTCGGTCAGGGCCTCGTCAAAGTCCCTCATGGCAAGCTCGTAGCGGACGGTATCGTGGAACGTCGTCAGCTTCTGATACGCCAGCATCAGCTCCCGGCGCGGAGCCTCCTTTACTGCCGTGCCGGTTCCCAAGGTTCGGAGGTATTCCGACATATTCATGCCGCATTTCTTTGCCTTTCTGCGAATGGTATTCTTCTCAGTTTTATAGACTCGCACATTGATTTCCTCTGTTCGATTCCGCATAGATATCACATCCTTTCAGCGGGGTTACAGGGGCGCGCCCCTTTCGTATCGGCAGATACGGGGGATTTGGGTGCCGCAGGGCTACACAAATCCCATGCTCGTTATCCTTACGGATAAAAAAGCGGTGTATAGCCCCGCACCCCTTAAAGCGGCAATTCCTCATCGTCCTCCGCCTCCTCCCATGACGCAGATGACGCTTGTGACGATGCTTGGGGAAGCCGGAAGGTTCCGTCATTCTGTTTCCGCAGTGACGCAAGTCTCTCGCTCCCGGAGGAACCGTCATGACCGTCAGCACCGTCATGCAGCTCCAAAAGCACCAACCGGGCAGCCGCCGTTTTACGATACTCGTAGGTGATTCCCAGGGGCAGCAGCACATCGCTGTAATGGCGGGTCAGATGCTTGCTGGCGAGGTTGGGCTTCAGCTCCGTATTACCTACGGCGGCAAGCAGCTGGGACACCGTACCCCGAAACCGCCCGTGCGCCAAGAGAAAATCCGCCACCTGAAAAACAAAGTCCGGGATGCGTTCCTTTCGCAAATCCTTGGCGCTGAGCGCCTCGGTAATCTCCCATCGGACGCCCCGCATCTGCATTTTCAGCTTCTTCTCCTCCACATCCCGGCCTGTAATGCAGAGGGTGGCGCAATCGCCGAAGCGGTCATCCTTGCGGAGAATCATCCCCGTATCCGCCACGCCCAAAATGCCTGTGGAGCCGGTCATGTCGTTGAAGATATTGCTGCTGTCCCGCTCCTTTCGGGTGTGATGGACAACGAAGATGCAAATGCCGTGGTCATCGGCGAGCTTTTTCAGGCCGGACAGATCCTTGTAGTCCTGGGCATAGGCATTGACCTTTGCGGAAGCATTGTCCCGCACCATTTGGAGGGTATCGATGAATATCAGGCCCGTGGAGGGAAATTCCCGCAGAGTCTCCTCGATCTGCCCCTCCAGCTCCGCGCCCAGCTGCCCGCAGGAAAAGCCGAAGCGGAGATTCTCCGGCGGAGAATCCGTCAGCTCCTGCATACGCTGCTGAACGCGCCATTCCCGGTCCTCCAAGGCCAGATATACCACATCGGTTTTCCTGGTGGGCAGCCCCCACACCGCCTCGCCGCGGCTGATTTGCAGGCACAGCCACAGCACCATCCAGCTCTTGCCGATCTTGGAGTCACCCGCTAAAATGGCGAGCCCGTCGGAGAGAACACCGTCGATGAGCATTTTGGGGTGGGCAAGGGGTTTGTAATACAGGGTATCGGCATCGATCAGTTGTAGCTTGTTCATGTGTTTCACCTTCTTTCTTTCGCTGGTAATTGTGTTTTTTGGTTTGGCGCCGTACTTCCGATATCGTTTTTATATGCCTGCCCCGGGGCCTCCGCGGCGTCGCCGTGCTCGCTCTTTTGCGGTCGTCGCACAGTCATATCTGTCTCGGTAACGGCTATTCAGTTGTCGAGGTACACGGGGGAAGCTTAGAAACTCCTCTCACTTTCCCTTTGCCGAATTTTTTCGGATTTTCCCGCTGCTTTTCAAAATTTTTTCTTTTGAGCTGGTAAATTATAAAAAGCCGAGCTTGTGCAGAGCTTTTTCAAAGTTCCCCTCACTTGGTAGGCAGCGAGAAGGCCAAAAAATTAACCCCCTTGAAAAATTCTTTTGTTTTGGCTCCAAATTGGAGCCATTTTCCTATGCAGGACTGCTCGTGGCTCCGAAATGGAGCCATTTTTTCGTCTATGGCATCAAAAGTGATGCCATATCCATTCCGGAGTTCATCGGTGTGGCAGCAAAATTGATGCCACAAAATAAAGCGCCTGCCTCTTTTCAGAAGCAGACGCTCATTTCTCGTATTCAGTTTTTACCGCAGCAGCCGGATCAGCAGCTCATTGATATCCTCAGCGGGCTTGCCGCTTGCTGCCAGCTTGTTCCGAAAGGACAGCAGGGCCTTTACCAGCAGCCGTCGCTCGCCGGCACAGAGTGCTAACGCTCGATTTCTTCTATGCTTGAACATCACCACACCTCAGCAATAAACCAGCTCAGAAAGGACAACTTCCTCCACGCGGCTGCGGATGCTGTTCATCCGTCCCACCCATTCCATTTGATTCTCAGCCTTCAGCCGCTCAGTGACACCTTCGACTTTCTTCATCTGTTCGACCAGCCGATCGAACATCTCCTGTGCTGTGTCGCCGATTTCCTTGAGATGCTCGTCCAGCTTGCCGGTCAGCAGCATTCCCGTGTAGATGCCGTCCCTGTGCTCGCGCAGATACCGCCTCCGCATTTCTGTAAATCTGTTGTACATATTCTTCCTCCTTCACGCTCGCCGTATGGGTTTTCTATCATCATCCACATAATAGCGCAACCCGAAGGAAAAGCCCAATGTGCGAAAAACAGATTTGCAGATTTGACCATTTTACAATTCGGTTTGCAAGCCAAATTCGCTCCATTCACCCGCTTAGAGTGAATGGAGCGAATTTTCGGCGAATATTCCCCCATCTGATAAGGCCCTGTGATAAAAAGCAAGAAGTTTATTCTTGAAAGTATGAGATTATCCTCTGCTTTCCTCGTAAATCCGCAATAATCCTTGATAAATCGGCATCGCCGTGATATACTTAAATTGTATAATTATAGCTATTGGAAACCACCTGAAAGTGAGGATACTCCCATGGAACCGACCATCGAACGCTGGTACTCAATGAAAGAGATTTGCGAATACCTCGGCGTCAGCCGTGATACGGTACTCGCCTGGATAGAGAAAAGAAATATGCCCGCTGCGAAAATAGGCCGCCTTTGGAAATTCAAGGTCAGCGAAGTAGACGCCTGGATGAAGTCCGGCGTGGCGGCGGATAAATAATCTGGATTAGGTGATGAGCTATGGGCTTTATAGATTCGTATAAGCATCTCGAAAAGCTGTGTGGCGATATGCTGCAAACTCAGCACGGTGTCTCCGCTTATATAGCCGAGATGGAAAGTACCCCAAATGGTTCATATCGGGTGCAAGGCTGGGTCGAAGATCTCAAGTGCCTTAAGCATTACCGCTGGGTCAGAAACCAAATTGTACACGACCCGAATAGCAGCGAAGAAAATATGTGCGACCTCAGCGACGCACAATGGATTGACAATTTTTATGATAGGATTATGAAGCAAGCTGATCCTCTTGCTATGTATCAAAAGGCGACAAAACCTCGGCCTGTCGCAAAGCCAAAACCGCTCCGCCAAGCGCCGCAGGCACAATATACATATTCCGTACAGCCGGTTTACTCAAAAAAGAAAGCGAAGAAAGCCACTGGATGGGTTGTGTTATTGATTATTACAGTGCTTGTCGGACTGTTTTTTGTGCTTAAATACCTTGTAAATTAATCAGGAGATGCACGATGGCACTGGAAAATAAATTGGGGCTGACAAGCTCCGCCGATCTTGCCCGTGAAGAAGAACGCATCAGCAAGAAAAAGGCGGTAGAACTGTTCGAAAACGATGTGCTGGACACCCTGCCGGCGGGCAAATTCTCGACTTTGCAGGCGATTCACAAATATCTGTTTGAAGATATTTACGACTTTGCCGGAAAGCTACGCACGGTGAATCTGGCAAAGTTGGCAAGGTCGTTGATTGGAGCAAGATTGATAAAGAAGATTATCTTTTTGCCATGGAGCGCAGTCCGATAAAAACCGTAGAAATCAAAGAATTATTGAGACAAGCCCTGACCTCAGATATCGACAACCGTGAAGTTTATATGAAAGGTATTGACGCAAGTTACAACTACGAGGGCTATTTCACATACAAAACGCAAGATTTAAAAAACGGTTAATCGACTAAAATATTTTTTTCATTAAAAAAGGCGGAACTTCAAGAGTTCCGCCGATTTTGTTTTAAGGCTCAAACTAGTTATCCGTGTCGGAATCTTTGTCTTTATTCTTGTCTTTGCTTGCATCAGAAGCAAGTGAGCCGACTGCCCAACGAGCGCCGAGTGTAAACGCAGCACCTGTTCTTCCACCGTTTCTGAACATTGCTTGTCCAAATCCCGTGAATCTTTCGCCGACTGATTTTTGGAGACCGAGACCGTATTCAACGTATGCCTTGGTTGTTGTTTCGGGCAAGTTGACTTCGTTAGCCTTAACTTTTGTATCGTCGATGATGTTCCAAACCATCTTCGCACCTACGTAAGGTTGCCATCCTTTTTCCGTATTTCCGATGAATTTCAAACCGGGCGCGAGTTGAATTGCGTTCAAAGAATCGTTCTTAATTTTAACGCCGTTAATTGTGTAATCATCAAACGGATTTACGAATGTGTAAGACATCAACCAACTCGGTTGGATAATGAACTTACCGTCCGCGAGTTCCCAGTTGTAGCCTGTTTTAGAAGCAACACCGGTTGCGAGAGTAGCAAGATCGGCATCGCCCTTTGTTGTTTTGATATCAGCACCGTGGAAACTTACGTTTGCAGTCAATGCGGAGAAGAAATCTCCTCTGTATGCTGCTGCCGTTAAGCCGACAACACCGCCGTTTTGAGTAACTTCATTTCCTTCAAATGCTTGGTGTGAACCGTTATATCCGACGTATGCCGAATATTGCATATCCCATTTGCCTGCGGGAATGATAACGGAATCACCGCCGACCAAAGCGCCGTACATAGTGTTATCTACATCGGGACCGCTCTTCAAATCAACTCTTTCGGTTGAAACATAGGGTTTGAACCAAACACCTTTGTCTTCCAATTGAGTGTACAACGGTGAGAATACTTGAGGTTCATCTCCGTCATAAGCATATTTGTTAGAGAATTTTTCCGCTTGACGTTGAGATTTCGTTTTCAACATCGTTTGGTCAACGTTTGCAAGTGCTACATCATAGTTATTAAGTTGAGTGTAGTAAATACCTTGCATTGCAACAGATGAACCGAACAAGTACGGGTTAAACGAATCATATCCGCCGCCGCCCGTTCTGTTGAACGTAAAGCCGTCACTTGCAGATGTTCCGCCTTTTTTAACCGTGTATTTGTAAATTGAAGATTCAACCGCATATTCTTTGTTGTCATCAATTGCAACCGCATTCCACAAATCATCGTTGTCTGTGAATTTGATACCTTCCGTAACTTCAGAAGTTGCATCGGAAATTACGTTCATATCAAGGTTAAGTTTTGAATCGCCAACAACTTTAACTGTATCCGCATTCAAGGTATCCATTTTCTTGTTTGCAAGGTCAACATCTACGTTGATGTAAGATGTTTTTGCTTCTTGCAAAGTCGGGTCGGCATTATCAATACCGAGAACCAAACTCTTTAATCTGATATCGTTAGCAGCACCGTTTGCAAGGTTCAATGTACCGCCTTGGAAATTGATAGAATTTAAAGTTGCATCCGTATGATGAGCCGCCGAATAGAGGGTATTATCATTTGAATACTTCAAAGTACCGTTTTCGCCCAAGTTGTATGTGATAGCGTCATCATAAGTATTTGCGCTTCTTATAAGGACAACATCGTCAACATCTGCTGTAAACGGGTCAAAATCACCGTTTGCAATGATTTTTGAATTTGCGCCTTCACCTGCAAATGTGACTGTATTGGTAAGAGAATCCGATTTGATATCACCGTTGAGAGTGATTGTCTTACCGTCAGCAACCGCAAATACGAGTTTATCTTCGCTTGAAGATGTTGAAGCATCATCGGCTTCGAGTTTGATATTGCCTGCAACAGTAACATCATAATCTTTTGCACCGATACCCGCAACCGCTTTATCGTTAACAATCAAAGAATATTTGTTGTTGTCTTTATTATTAAGGTTAACGTCAATCATTCTTAATTGACGAGCAACGGGAGTTGTAGAATCGCCAACAGTCAAAGCAGTATCACCGTTTACGGTATTTCCTTGACCGAAGATTGTTAAATCACCCTTTGTGATTGATTTAGTCGAGGAAGAAACGGTTTCAGCGCCTTTCATGCGGTATGCCATATCAACATTTAATGATTCAATATCGTCGATAGCGCCGTTCAAACCGTTACTGTATTCACGAAGCGTGATTTTACCGTCCGCTTTGTTGTAATATACGGCATTTTGAGTTGAATTATCAGCAAAGGTAACTCCGTCAGGTCTGAAAGTAACTTTTTCTTTTAACGCAGCACCCGTGAATACGTAATTATCTTCAGCATCCGCAGGCATATTTCTCAAATCGAGAGATTCAATGTTGATTGTACCTTTTACGTTCGCTGCATAATCAGCATCATCTTTGTCTTTTGCTTCTAACATAATATCAACATCTTGATTTTTTTGTTTTAAAAGATTTAAAAATTGGATGAAGGAATTGACTTCAATATAGTCATTATGAGCTCGGTATTCTCTTTTGTTTTTAGGAGAACTAAAGTGTATTTTTGGTGTCATTCCTTTTTTCTTCCAAGTGAGAAAAATATCGTTTAAGTAAGTGGATAATTCTTTGGGGGCTGGATTACATTGATGGTGATGATAGTCTAAGACAACAGGAATATTTAATTGTTTTGCCAGAAATAAACAATCTTCTATATTAAATACTTTATCGTCATTTTCTATGGCAATGATTTCTTTTAAATTATCAGGAAGAGTTTTGAAGGTATGAATAAATCTTGATAAGGAGTTCTTTTTCCCAAAAGCATTACTTCCTATATGAAGGAGAATAATTTTATCTTGAATATCTAATATTTTGAGTAATTGGTAATGATATTCTAGTAAGCAAATAGAGGAAGATATTACTTCTTTTTTTACACTATTTAAGACACAATACTGATTAGGATGGAAATCTACTCGCATTTTACTTTTTTGAAGAATTGAACTTATTTTTTTATAGTAAGGAAGGAATTTTTCTAAATAATCGAAAGAAAC
>OIZX01001284.1_pt1 | contig 13436 bp, 10 predicted proteins | sample 1588621 | NCBI WGS metagenome assembly OIZX01 (sample SAMN03283276) | human gut metagenome | biome: human-associated habitat; material: feces | host: Homo sapiens | place: Peru | collected 2012
AGACAGCCGATAATTGGTTGTCTGCATTTTGTTCAATATTTAATTTGATGCGGAGGTTGTTTCTTTTGAAGAAGTACCGCCTGTGAACAATTCTTCAAAAACGAAGCTTGCAAACTTCTTTCTCTGTTCTTCAAGGTCTGAAATTTTGATTGTTGATGTGATTGTACCGTTCCATGTTTCGGTGTTATCATCGTAGTACCAAAGACCTTCTTCAGGAACATAATACTGCTCTACATCATAGGAAAGATATGTGAGAGCGTGAGAAACAAGCGCTGTGATTTCGTCCTTCTTAAGGTTTGTTGTTACAAGAGGACCGACAGAGCTTACAATTGAAACAATCTGACCGAGGTCTGCACTTTTCATACTTGTGAACAAAGTTTCAAGAAGCTTTCTCTGTCTTGAGGTTCTGTCCCAGTCGTCACCGTCAAGACCGATTTCGTTGCCGTCCTCGCCCTTTTTAAGACCTCTGTTTCGAGCATACCAAAGAGCCTCCTGACCGTTGAGATGAACAGTACCCGGTGCGTCTGTGATAGTTGTTCTTGTGTCAGCCTGATTGTTCTTGTACATCTGATAGTTGATGTAGTCAATTTCGTCCTGAGTAACTTCAATATCAACACCGCCGAGGGTGTCGATAATCTTCTTAAAGCTGTCAAAGTCAACAACCGCATAACGGTCAACCTTGATGCCGAAGTTTGCCTCAATTGTCTGAATTGAAAGCTTTGCTCCGTCGTAGTTATAAGATGCGTTGAGCTTGTCATATCCGTAACCCGGAATATAAACATAGGTGTCACGCTGGAATGATGTCAGTTTAAGCTTTTTGTGGTTGTTATCAATGGTCATCATAATCATTGTATCACTTCTGCCGTGTTCATCGCCGTTTGAGTTGTCCTCACCAAAGAGCATAATGTTAAGCTCTTTTGAGTTCTGCAGAAGTTCACCCTCTGAAAGCGAAAGATTTGTTGCGTCACTCTCAAGTGGTGCAACCGATGAGTTGGTAGCTGCTGTGTTGTTGTTGTTTGTGTCATCAAGCTCTTTGAAGTTGAGAGTATCAAGGAACGAATAGTAGTAGAGCATTCCGCCGCCGCCCAACAGGAAAATTATCGAAAACACAAGACAAAGGATTCTTTTGAGTCTGCCTTTTTTGTTGTATAATTTTTTGACCTGCTTATTTGAGCTTATGTCAACAAAATTGCTTTTCTGACTGTTTTTTTCGTAATTTGGCATATTACTCCTCCAATCGGGTAAAAAGCACACAATACATAAGTATAGTTTATTATACCATATGAGAATTTCTTTTAATGCTAAATTAGAATTAAAATCTGCCTTTTCGTAAAGTTTTAGCGAAAAATCTGACTGAAAATATTGATTTTTTTGTCGGTAACTGTCAATCCTGTTCATCAAGTGACAAATAGAAGGACGGAAGGAACTCTTTTTCAAACACCTCGTTTTCGGGCATATTCATGTTGTGAATTGATCTTTCGGTTGCCTCTTTTGCCTTTGAAAACTCGCTGTTGCCCATTTTTATTTCTTCAATACATTTTATGAGTGCAGAAAACTTGTCCGCCGCTTTTACATATTTTTTAAGTTCATCGTCACCTGCACCGTTCATTTTGATGATTTTATCCATATCGTCCTTAAAATCATCCGGAAGCATCGACACAAGCCTGTTGCCTGCCGTTGTTTCAATCTCCTTGTAGGCATTTTTGATTTCGGGGTTGAAGTATTTTACGGGAGTCGGCATATCGCCCGTTATGATTTCGGTTGCATCGTGAAAAAGTGCGAGCAATGCGGCTCTTTCGGCATTGAGATTACCGCCGAAACGCTTGTTGTGAATCAAAACAAGGCAATGTGCAATCACTGCAACATCAAGACTGTGTTCGCTGAGGTTTTCACAGCGTGTGTTATTCATAAGTCCCCAACGGTTGATGTACCTCATTCTTGAAAGCATTGCGTAAAAATGTGAAATATTCATAGGTAGTTTCTCCTGTTTTTTGCTAAAAATTAGTGCAATTTGTATCGCATTATGTTATAATGTAATCTAAATGTGGGTGTCTTTTGAATAAATGACGGTGAAGGACATTTATATTACTGATTATACTATTCATAATTTAAAAGTAAAGAAATTATCGAAAAAAAGATTTTTTCAGACTTTTTGCTCCGTGGAGGGTTTTATGCCGAGCAGAATTTTGCAAAAATATCCAACACAAAAACTATTTGGTTTGCGTGTGTTTCTTATATCAATTATAACCGCAACAGCACTTTTTCTACCGTTTATCATAATGGGTGGCGGTGTTTTCTATTATTACGGCGATTTCAATGTTCAGGAAATTCCGTTTTATCAGCTTGTGCATGACGCCGTAAGAAACGGTGATATGGGTTGGATGCACAATGTTGACCTCGGAACGGATATGCTCTCAAGCTTCAGCTTTTATCTTCTTGGCAGTCCGTTCTTTTGGCTGACAATTCCGTTCCCGAGTGAGGCTGTACCGTATCTTATCGGACCGTTGCTGATTTTAAAATTCGGCTGTGCGTCACTTTCCGCATATCTCTATTTGAAAAGATATGTGGCTGACAGGAATTTCGCTCTTGTAGGCGGATTGCTGTATGCATTTTCGGGATTTTCAATCTACAATGTGTTCTTTTTCCACTTTCATGAACCGATGATAATGTTTCCACTGTTGCTTGCGGCACTTGACGCATTCATCTATGACGGAAAAAGAATAGTGTTCACACTTGCGGTATTCTCCGCCTGTGTTGTGAACTACTACTTCTTTGTGGGACAGGTTCTGTTTGTAATCATCTATTTTCTTATGATTACGCTTACCAAAACCTACAAATTTAAAGTTAAAAATTTTCTCTTGCTTGCGCTTGAGGTTATCATAGGATTCCTTGCAACGGCATTCATACTGCTGCCGTCAGTGCTCGGATTACTGGGGAACCCAAGGCTTGCCGAGCTTCCGAACGGATGGGATTCGCTTGTCTACAGTCAACCGCAAAAATACTGGCTGATAATTTTAAGCCTGTTTTTCCCCGCAGATATGCCTGCGTTCCCTGTATTCACACCCGGCTCAAATTGCAGATGGGCGTCTGTTGCGGCATGGTTGCCGCTTGTCGGAATGACGGGAGTTATCGCATATTTTCAGGTTTGCCGAAAAAGCTGGCTCAAAAAGCTTCTTGCCGTGCTTGCTGTGTTTGCGTGTGTGCCTGTTTTGAACAGTATGTTCCAGCTTATGAACAGCTCAATTTACTACGCAAGATGGTTCTATATGGGCGTGCTTATGCTTGTTCTTGCAACAATCAAGGCGTTTGAAAACAGAAAAACCGATTGGAACAGGGCGATTCGTTGGTCGGCGGGAATTACGGTAGGCGCAACTCTGCTTATAGGTCTTATGCCTGTGAGCTATACGGATGAGGAGAGCGGCGATATTCAAAATACGGTTATCGGCACTCAGGCAACATTTGAACGCTATTGGCTCTATGTTCTTATGGCTTTGTTAAGTCTGCTTGCGTTTGTTCTCATCATCAAAAAATTCAGACGAAACAAAAAGAGATTTACGGTTATGCTGACTGTAGGTATCCTGAGCGTTTCGCTTTTCACCTCATATTTTATAATTGCCACAGGCTATTTCTCAAGCAGCAGTACAAATACCATCAAAGAAGATATCATAAACAGGCGTGACGGTATCACAATTGCCGATATTGACAATGTTCGCAGTGATTTTTACGAATGTGTTGACAACACGGCAATGTTCTGGCAGATTCAGAGCATTAACTGCTTTCAGAGTTCTGTTTCAACATCTATAATGCAGTTTTACGATGCACTCGGAATTACAAGGGATGTTGCGTCAAGACCTGACCTTGATGTGTACGGACTTCGCCCGTTTCTGAGTTGTAAGTATCTTTTTGATTACCGTGGCGACGGAAAATCGGGAAGTCTGAATTCATTCGTTGACGAAAACGGCAACACAAGAATGCCGGGTTGGAAATATCTCAGAACGCAGAACCGTTTTGATATTTACCGCAACGAATACTACATTCCTATGGGATACACCTTTGATAAGTTCATTGCCGAAGAAGAATTTGACCTTGTGACGAACGCACACAAGTCCGAGGCTTTGCTCTACGCAATGGTTCTTCCCCGTGACCTTATGAAGAAGTATTCCGATATTACGGGCTACAGCGATGAAAAGTACAAGCTTTTGTACGGCAAACATCCGGAGGATTACGACAGCATTACGGAAAAGTTTGATTACAGTAATTCAGATTACAAAAAGGTTTGTAATCTCAGAGCCTTGAACAGTTGTACTTCATTTGAATATACAGATAACGGCTTTAAGGCTGTTTACAATAATAAAAAGGGTGACGATAACCTGTTGTTTTTCAGCGTTCCTTACAGCGATGGTTTTACCGCAACTGTAAACGGCAAGGCGGCAGATGTTGAAAAGGTTGACTACGGCTTTATGGCTGTTAAGATTCCAAAGGGGGAAAAGTGTGACGTTGTGTTCACCTACGAAACACCCGGATTTTCAACAGGTGTCAAAATCAGCCTTTGCGCATTCGGTGCATTTTTAATCTACTGTGCGGTTATTGTGACCGTTAAAACAGTTAAAAAAAGAAAAAATAAAAACTGATAAAGATACAATCAGCATTTAAGTACGGAGGTATTTATTATGTTTGGAAACAAAATACTTGACTTCAAAGACGAACTTTTAAAGGATCTTAACACACTTCTTTCTTTTGAATCGGTTGACGGTGAAAAGAATGACGAGTGCGATAATGCCTTGAATTTTATTCTTAAAAGAGCAGAAGATTTCGGACTGACAGGGGAGAGAACAACCGACAAGAGCGGTCATATAACCCTTGGCAACAGCGGAAAGCTTTGCGGTGTGCTTACTCACCTTGATGTTGTTCCTGCGGGAAACAGCTGGAGCGTTCCGCCGTATGCGCTTACCGAAAAGGACGGCAGACTTTACGGCAGAGGAATTGCAGACGACAAGGGTGCGGCTCTTGTTACTCTCTATTGTTTGAAAGCAATCAAGGACAGCGGTGTAAAGGGCGTGAACACTCTGCGTGCTATTTACGGCACGGGTGAAGAAACGGGTATGGAGGATATGGAAAATTATTTCAAGAAAAATCCACTTCCCGACATGGCATTCACTCCCGACAGCGACTACGGCATCTGCTTTGCCGAAAAGGGTATTCTTCAGCTTGAAGTCAGCACACTTTTAAATAATGCAACAACACTCAGCCAGTTCCATGCAGGCAGAGCAGTTAATGCAGTTCCCGACAGAGCGTATGTAATGCTTGATTCATCAGACTATGACGAGCAGACTCTCATGCGCCTTGCAGACGCAAGTGACGGTGATTTTGAATTTAATTACACTATTGACGGTCTTATGATAATCAGCCGTGGCAAAGCGGCTCATGCGTGTGAACCGGACAAGGGCTACAATGCCGCAGCTGCACTTGTTGACCTTATCTCAAATGTTTACACAACAAAGGAAACAGGTTCAATCTGTTCATTTATTGATTACGCAATCAACAAGGAAACAAACGGCAGATCACTCGGTCTTAAAATGAGCGACGCTGTTTCGGGCTCGCTCACCGTAAACCTCAGCAGCGTGAATATTGAGGGACAGACCGCAAAGGCTGTGTTTGATATCCGTTATCCCGTTACCGTGAGCGTAAACAGAGTTCTCAAACAGTTCAAAAAGGTTGCAAAAATCAGCGACCTCAAGGTTACTGTTCTCAATCACGAAGAACCGCTTTATGCCGATAAGGACAGCAAGCTTGTAAAGCTTCTCGCTGACGCTTATGAAAGCGTAACAGGTGAAAAGGCTGAGCTTTATTCAACAGGCGGCGGAACATACGCAAGAATGCTCGGAGGTAACGGTGTTGCATTCGGTCCTGCATTCAAAAATGATGATGTTCGTATGCACAATGCAGATGAAAGTATGGACAAAGAGAATTTCTTTAAACACGCTCAGATTTGCCTTGAGGCAATGTACAGAATGTTTACTGACGGAGAATAATGCGTTTCGTTATGAACAAATTCAGATGAAAAGGGAATGCTAATGAATACGGAAAAAACTGTTAGAAAACAGGCAAAAAAGGTTCTTGAGGGGAATCGGTCGGTAATTATCTCAGAGATAATGGTCGCTGTGCTTGCATTTTTGACAGGGCTGTTTGCGTTCAGCCTTGCAATGTCTGTGGCAGGACTTTATGATGTAAAAAATCCGAATCAGACTCAGCAGATGCTTACAATGATTTTCGGGCTTGTATTTTTTGCTTTTGTTGTTGTGTGTCTGCCGCTCATAAACGGAGTTTACAGAAGTGTGTGTAATGTAGTCAGGGGCAGAGAGTGCAGTCCTCTTGATGTTTTTTACTATTATAAAAAGCCGAAATTATTTTTTAAGTCTGTTATTCTTGATGTAATTTCAGTCGGCTTGTTTTTTATCATAAGCGGTCTGCTCAATGTGTTCAATTATCTTAGTGCGGTTTCGGATAAAATAATTGAAAATTCACCCTCACTCACGGCGGTTGTGGCTGTATTGCTTGTTTTGGCGTTTATCGTCAGCACTGCGGTTGTTGTGGTGTGTTACATTATTTTTGTTCATTATACATTTTTGGCTTACGGTTTTAACGAACATCTGCCGCTCGGAATTTATCTTCCGAGAATGATGGCTTTTTCAATAAAGAACTTCATCTCCACAATAAAGCTGTTTATCGGTTTTATCGGTTGGGCGGCTTTGTGCTTTTTTGTTGTTCCGGCATTTTATGTCGTACCTTATTTTCTGACAACCTCTGCAATGTCTGCAAAATGGTTGTTCGAGCTTGAAGGGAGCAGAGATATTATATGTTAGTTTCACTTTGTATGATAGCCTATAACGAATCGAATGCTTTGAGCGGACTTTTCAGGGATATTGCACTTCAGGACTATCCGCATGATAAAATTGAGGTGGTATTTGTTGACAGTATGTCAACCGATGATACTAAAGAGAAAATGGAAAAGTTCCGTGATACCGACTACGGCTTTTGGAATGTGTCCGTTGTACAATGCGTAAAGCGTAATCAGGCAACCTCATGGAATGCCGCTCTGATGACCGCAAAGGGCGATGTTATCATAAGAGTTGACGCTCACGCAAGAATTCCGAGAAACTTTGTTTCACGAAATGTTTATAACATAAAGCAGGGCGAAAATGTTGTAGGCGGCGGCAGACCGAATATCACTTCAAATGTTTCAAGCTGGAAGCTTACCTTGCTTGCGGCTGAGGATTCTCTGTTCGGCAGTTCGGTTGCTTCGTACAGACGGCCGCTTGCGCAAAAGGAATATCTTGACAGCCTTTTTCATGCGGCTTACCGCAGAGAGGTTATTGCTAAGGTCGGCGGATTTAACGAAAATCTCGGCAGAACCGAGGATAATGAATTTCACTACCGCATTAGAATGGCGGGCTACAAGATGTGCTGTTGCCCCGATATTATTTCGTATCAGCATTCACGAAACGACCTTCACGGAATGATAAGGCAGAAGTATTCAAACGGACGGTGGATAGGACTTACACTCTCGGAATGTCCCGGTTGTCTTTCATACTTTCACTTTGCACCGTTTCTTTTTGTAATGGCACTTCTCGGCTGTTCTGTGCTTGCGTTTCTCGGACTTCCGCTTTTTTTGTACATTCTTTTGATAATCTACGGAATGTTTGATATTGTAAACGCTGTCGGATGTTGCACAATGAAAAATGTTCAGCCTCAGTTTGTGTTTTTGCCGTTCATTTTCCCGTTGCTCCATGTTGCCTACGGAATAGGCACAATTGTTGGTTTGATTCAGATTCCGTCATGGCGGAAGAAAATCAAAAACAGCGGTGCGAAAGAACACATTGAAAAGGTAAAAAGAAAAATCAGGGAAAACACACTTCCCGGTCATTCATACAAATAACTTTTGGGCGGATAATCTCCGCCCGTATTTGATATTTACGGAGATACTTATGACTGAAAAAGTAGAACTTACCCCCGAACTTTTGCGTGAGTTACAGCTTAAACAGCTTGATATGCTCGTGTATTTCAGGGACTTTTGCGAAAAGAACAATCTCACATTCTATCTCATCGGCGGTGCGTTAATCGGTGCGCTCAGAAACGGCGGATTCGTTCCGTGGGATGATGATGTTGATGTTATGCTGCCACGAGAGGACTACGAAAAGCTGTACAAGCTTTGGCATGAACAGGGCGCAGACGGAAGATTTCGACTTCTCAAAACCGACAGGGATATGTTCACGGGCAATATTTTTATGACCGTAACCGACACAAATTACACTATGGTCAAGACAAATCAGACCGAGGTTGATATTCCGCACGGACTTGTGCTTGATGTCTTTCCGCTTGATGTTTGTCCCGACAGCCGTTTTGCACGCAAAATGCAGTATGTGTGGACAATGCTTTATTCGCTGTTTTTGGCTCAGGTTGTTCCCGAAAAGCACGGAGGAATTGTGGGGGCAGGCAGTAAGGCTTTGCTTTCAATTTTCAGAGGGAAAAAGCTCCGAGAAAAGATTTGGAGAACTGCCGAAAAGCATATGATTAAGTACAGGCTTGATAAAAACAAGTGTGTAACGGAGCTTTGTTCAGGTCCTCATTGGATGAAAATTGAGTATCCGAAACACATTTATTCGGGCGTTGATTATGTCACATTTGAGGGCATAAAAATGCCGTGTATGTCGGGCTATGACGAGTATCTCAGAATGGTTTTCGGTGATTATATGCAGCTTCCGCCGGTTGAGGACAGAGTGCCACACCACGATATTGCATATCTTGACTTGAACTCACCGTGTGAAATTTATGACGGCAAAAGAAAGAATAAGCAAAAATAACGGTATATTATGGAGCTTGTAAGAGATAATTGGACTAAAAATGACTATGATGATTTTGTAGAGGAACTTCGTTCATATGCCGATGAAAAGTACAGAAGCTTTCATTCCTCATTGATTCCCGACAATGACAAGGACTTTTTTATCGGAGTAAGAATGCCTGTTATGCGAAAGCTCGGCAAGGAAATTTCTAAGGGCAACGGACGCAGTTTTTTAGAGCAGACAACCGATAATTCTTATGAAGAAAAAACAATGCGAGGTATTGTAATCGGCTTGCTCAAAACCGAAAGCTATGAAGAATTTTTGATGTACAGCGATGATTTTGTACAGCGCATAGACAGCTGGGCGGTTTGCGACGGCTTTTGTGCAAATTTAAAGCAGACAAAAAAGTATAAATCCGAATTTTTTCCTCATGTTTGCGAATACACCAAAAGCGACAATCCGTGGATAATTCGTGCAGGTCTTGTGCTGATGCTTGACTATTATCTTGAAGATGAGTACATAGACACGGTGCTTGAGTGTTGTGACAATGCGAAAAATCCGCATTATTATGTGAGTATGGCAAGGGCTTGGCTTGTTGCAACGGCACTTGCAAAGTGCAGAGAACAGACTATGCGGTACATAAAGTCAAATTCGCTTGATAATGCAACCTTTAATAAAATGATTCGGAAATGCGTTGAAAGTTTCAGAATTGACGATGAAACGAAAAAATATCTCAAAACACTGAAGAGATATTGACAAATCCGAAAATCGGCATATAATATAATCAACAGTTGTCTTCGGGGCGGAGTGAAATTCTCCACCGGTGGTTAAAGTCCACGAACAGGTGCAAGCCTGCCGAGTCTGTGAAATTCAGACACCGACGGTTATAGTCCGGATACGAGAAGATGCGGCAGAACAGGCGGTTCGTCTGTTTTATTTTGGTACGCAATCCCGTTACATTTGTAGCGGGATTTTTCTTTTCCCGACAACTCGAAATAATTTTTCAGGAGTGGTCGTAATGACAAAATCAAAAGCAAAAACAATCAATTCAGACAACACGGCAAAGACAACAAAGCTTGCCGTAACCGCAATGCTTGCGGCGCTTTCGGCAGTTCTTATGTTCTTTGAATTTCCTCTCGGATTCATCGCACCTTCATTCTATGAGTTCGATTTTTCCGAAGTTCCCGTTCTTGTCGGAACATTCAGCATGGGGCCGATTGCCGGTGTAGTAATTGAATTTGTAAAAATTCTCGTTAAGTTCCTTATCAAAGGCACAAGTACAGGCGGAGTAGGGGAGCTTGCAAACTTCCTCATCGGCTGTTCGTTTATCCTGCCGGCAGGTTTCATCTACAAGTACAAAAAAACAAGAGTCGGTGCGATTGTCGGAATGCTTACGGGTACAGTTGCAATGGCGGCTATCGGTGTGGTTCTCAACACATTCGTGCTTGTTCCGCTCTACTCGTCATTTATGCCGCTTACAGAAATTATCAAAATGGGACAGGCAATTTTCCCTGCAATTGACGGCACATTTACATTCTGCCTGTACTGCGTAGGTCCATTCAACATCATTAAGGGACTCATCATTTCGGTAGTTGTTTTCATAATCTACAAGCCGCTTTCAAGACTTATCAACAGCCTCGATGCCCTTCTTACAAAGAAGAAAAAAGCAACAGTTCAGTAAACCCGAAATTAATTTTGGTTGACAAACAGCAAATTCAGGCGTATAATAGCATACGGTGTCGAAAGGCATCTATCACAGAGTAGAAATTTGTGCGTGAAGTGTTTTGCGGACGGGGAGTTGCCGCAAGAACGAAAGGTTTATCCTGCGGTACAGATTTCGCATCCCGCTGTTACTTTGGGACATATAATTCAGCGGGCAGAGCAATCTGTCCGCTTTTTTCTTCCTGAAGCAACAACAGAGATTCAGGAGGTAAAAAATATGTCACAACTCAAAAAAATTCAAAGCTCTTTGCTTGAAATGAAGAGTATCTACGCTCTTGCGGCAATTGCAATGCTGCTTGCACTCCGTATTGTTCTTGGATTTTTTGCAAACAGCACACTTCCGTTTTTCGGAAACAATGTAAAGCTCAGTGCAGCGTTCCTTCCCATTGCCGTAACAGGCGTAATGTTCGGACCGATTCCTGCCGCAATTGTCGGCGCTTTGGGAGATATTCTTTCATTTATCATTGCCCCGACAGGCGCATATTTCCCAGGCTTTACAATCAACGGTTTTATTACTGGTTTTATCTACGGTATGTTTCTTTATAAGAACAATGTAACTCCGCTCAGAGTTGTTCTTGCATGGTTTACAAATATGCTTTGCGTTGAAACATTCCTTGCGGCTTTTTGGCTTTACACACTCTACGGCGGCGGTTCAACACCGTACACAGTTTATCTTACAGCAAGATTCATCAGTGTTGCCGTTAAGTGCATTCCCGAGATTATTCTTGTGTTTGCTCTTGGTAAGCTTGCAGGTAAAATTCGTGTTCCGCACGCAATAAAAAGAACCTGATGAAAAACTAACGCAAAACTTTAAGGTTGGAAATCGACTGCTCCCCGCAGTAGTTTCCAACCTTTTTTGTTTTTGTGAAAAATAATTTTTTGTAAACATAAATTCACCTAATTCGGGCATTGGAATTGTTTTTCTATCAAACTATCTGCTCGAATTGGGAACGGCGGCTCGCCGTGCTGGCGGATAATATCCGGCCCTACGAGATTGCTATTTCAAATAAATCAAAAGTCGGAAAGCAAATTTGAAATCTGCTTTCCGACTGAATTTTTTGTTATAAAATTTGACTGCACGATTAAGCCCACTTGAGGGTATCGTTGTAGAGATTGATGTAGTCCTGAGCCGAACGCTCCCAACTGTTATCGCTCATCATAGCACGCCACATAAGCTGATGCCAACCCTGGTCGTCCTGAATGCCCCACAATGCTCGTCTTACGGCAAGCTGCATATCTGCACATTCATAGTTTTTGAATGTAAATCCATTACCGTAGTTGTCGGCACTGTCGAAAACAGAGTCTTTAAGACCGCCAACCTCACGAACAACAGGAATTGTACCGTAACGGAGTGCAATCATCTGTGCAAGACCACAAGGCTCCTGAGCAGAAGGCATAAGGAAAATATCTGCGCCTGAGTAAATCTTTCTTGCAAGTTCGGGAACAAAGCCGTGACAGAAGCAAAGTCTGCCCGGATACTTCGCCTGCATATAGTTGAAGTAGTCCTCGTACTCCTTGTCACCTGAACCGAGAATTACAAACTGCATATTTTCTGTGTCCATAAGCTCCTCAAGACCCATTCTTACAAGGTCAAGTCCCTTATGTGCAACAAGTCTTGTTACCATACCGACCAGCGGAACATCCCAGCGCTGTTCAAGACACAAACGCTCCTGCAAAGCACGCTTACATTCGCCCTTGCCGCTCATATCGTCCTTTGAATAGTTGCGATAAAGCTGATAGTCTGTTTCGGGATTATAGCTTTCTGTGTCAATACCGTTCTTGATACCGCAAAGCTTGTAGTGACGAAGATTGAGTTCGTCATGAAGTCCCCAACTGAACCACGGGTCTTTAATTTCAGCCGCATAGCTTGGAGAAACAGTTGAAACACGGGTAGCTGTTTCGATAGCACCCTTCATCATATTGAGTTTGCCGTTCATTTCAAGAATCTTTGTTTCGGATGCAGGAATGCCGACGCACTCTGTGTTAACTTCCCAGCCGTATTCACCCTGATACTGGATGTTGTGAATGGTAAACACCGTCTTAATGCGGCTGAACTTATCCAGGTGCCGATAATACAGGTTCAGATACACCGGCGTCAATGCCGTCTGCCAGTCGTTGCAGTGCAGGATGTCGCACTCAAAGCCGGCCGGCAGGTGCTGCAGGCTCTCGGTGATGGCCTTGGAGAAGAAGGCAAAGCGCTCGCCGTCGTCAAAGAAGCCGTACGGATAGTCGCGCGCAAAGTAGCGCTCGTTGTCGATAAACATATAGGTGACGCCGTCGTGCTCGAGCTTCTCGAGCCCGCAGTACTCGTTGCGCCAGCCCAGGCTCACGTAAAAGTCGGAGAAGTGCTCCATCTGCGCCTTGTACTCGTCCTTGATGGTGGCGTACTTGGGTACCATCACGATGACCTCGGCGCCGGCGCGCACAAGCGCCGCAGGCAGCGAGCCCGCCACGTCTCCCAGGCCACCGGTCTTAACAAACGGTGCGCACTCGGCCGAGGCAAACACGATCTGCATCTTTTTGCTGGAATCTGCCATATTGTCTCCCATGTTGCAATTCGAGAATAGCCGCCTGGCGCAAACCGGGCGGCTATTCTACATGTTACGAGCGATGTCGCGGTGCCTACGTTAATGCACGATGGTGGTATCGGGAGTTAACGGGGCCTTGCCCAGCACCAGGATGTTCTCGGGCGTGCCGCGAAGCTCGGTGTTGGTGGGAACCACGTTGTTCTTGTCCAGGATGGCATTCTCAACGCGGGCGCCGCTCTTGATGATGCAGCTCTGGTTGATGATCGAGTTGGTCACCGAAGCGCCTTCCTCGACCACAACGCCGCGCGACAGGATCGAGTTGCGAACGGTGCCCTTGATGATGCAG
>OIZX01001287.1_pt1 | contig 13426 bp, 13 predicted proteins | sample 1588621 | NCBI WGS metagenome assembly OIZX01 (sample SAMN03283276) | human gut metagenome | biome: human-associated habitat; material: feces | host: Homo sapiens | place: Peru | collected 2012
TAATAGGCGATAACAAAAATACTGCCGGAGATCGACCTGAATGGTCCGTCTCCGGGCCATTTGCAAAAATATATCCTATGCTGGTGGCAAAGGCAGTCCGCAAGGGGCGGACGCAGACAGAAGTAGATGAAATTATTGGGTGGCTGACGGGTTACAGCGCCCCGCAAATTGAGGCTGCGGTGCAGAATGGAACGTTGTATGGAGATTTCTTTCGAGATGCTCCGCAGCTCAATCCGGACCGGGTGCTCATAAAGGGCAGCATCTGCGGCGTAAAGCTGGAGAGCATCGAAGAGCCGCTGATGAAGGAGAACCGCTATTTGGACAAGCTGGTGGATGAGCTGGCTAAGGGCAAAGCGATGGAGAAGATCAAGCGGACAAACAAATGAGGAAAAGCAGCCTATCACACATCGACAGAGAATGTGGCATAATTCTTAAAAATACACTGTATGGAAAGGACAAACACGATGAACGCTCTGGATATTATGAAACGCCCTGCCGCCTACGTCAGCGGCTATGAAAACACCCCCACGGAGGAGCAGAACCGTGCAAAGCAACTGTGCTGGGAGTACAACCGCACCGCTCCTAACGAACAGGAAAAGCGGCGCAGTATCCTGCAGACCCTGCTGGGCACCTGCTCTCCCATGACCGGCATTGAGCCGGATTTCCACTGTGACTATGGCTTCAACATCCATACCCACGGCTTGGCGGTCATCAATTATAACTGCGTCATTCTGGATACCTCTCCGGTAAACATCGGAGCAGGTGCCTTTATTGCCCCCGGCGTATGCCTTGCCTGCTCCGGTCATGCCATCGACCCGGAGCAGCGCAGCCACGGCATTGGCACCTCGGCACCCATTACGCTGGAGGAAAACGTCTGGATCGGTGCAAATTCCACCGTCTGCGGCGGCGTTACCATCGGGGCAGGCTCGGTTATCGGGGCGGGAAGCGTCGTCACGCATGACATTCCCGCCGGCGTCATCGCTGCGGGGGTGCCCTGCAAGGTGATCCGCCCCATTACCGAAAAAGATAAGTTCAAGCCGGAGGATATTCTGTTCTGAGAAATTCAGATTGGAAACGCTGGAAAAACATACGCACAAGCCCTCCGGGGACATTTTTGTTTTTCGCCATGCTTTTCTGTGGGGAGAAGGCATGGTATACTGAAACCGACAACTCGGAATTTGGAGGAGCACCATGGCATCAATCTATTACACAGAAGTAGATTTGAGTCCATATGAAGTTCCTAATGAGCAAAGCCTTTGCATTTACATTTCAGGATGTCAGCAAGTCTGTCAGAATTGTCACTATCCAGATTTAAGAAAAGCAAATTATGGAGAACCACTTATTGACTTCTTTGAAAAACTGCTGGAGCTGTATTTTTATCAGGCAACGTGTGTTTGCTTTTTGGGAGAAGGCGAAAACACACCACAAAGTCGCAGAGAGCTAGCAATATTTGCAAAGCAGGCTTCAAAAATGGGAAAGAGGGTTTGTTTGTACTCTGGACGTGATATTGAGCCGGAAAATTGGATGAATGTGTTTGATTATATCAAGGTTGGCAGCTACCAGCAATTCTTGGGTTCCTTGGATTCACCCTCTACGAATCAGGTGTTTTACCGAAAAAACGTAGATGGAATATACGAAAATATCACATACACATTTTGGTTACGAGAAATGGTTCTGTAACTTCGCGTTTATCAAGGTGAACATTTAAGTATTAAAAACGGGAGTGAAACAAATGATGACCATTGCACAGATCATGGAAAAGATGATCGCCTTTTCCGAAGGGAATATCCATGACATCACGCACCTGAGCTGCGTGTGGACCTATGCCAAAACCATCGGGGAGCTGGAAGGGCTGGACGCGGAGACTCAGTTTATTCTGGAAGTGGCGGCAATCACTCACGACATTGCCTGTCCGCTTTGCCGTGAAAAATACGGCAGCACCAACGGCAAAAAACAGGAGCTGGAAAGCCCACCGCTGATCGGGAAATTTTTTTCCGACCTCCCTGTCGCCCCGGAAACAGTGCAGCGAATTTCATGGATTGTGGCGCACCACCACACCTACGGTCTTTCTAATGATTTGGATTATCAGATTTTGCTGGAGGCCGATTATCTTGTTAATGCCGAAAAAAGCAGCAATCCGGCAGAGTCGGCACGGTCTGCAATGCACAAGATATTTAAGACAAAAACAGGTGGCAAAATCTTATCCGAATTATACTTGAATTAGTATTTGAGGCGGAGATGATTTGATCCACTAATTGCCACGCCTGTTTACAAGGAAACGGGAGAGCTGATGCGTGACATCCTTTTGAAGCTGATGCTGGCTGATTTGGAGCCGGTATAAGCCCCATCGACATCCTTAACATGGGCGGTCAGGCGAGGTATAATATAGTCAGGATGAATGACCTCTTGCTTGACTGCCAGAGAGGAGGTTTATATGAAACAGTCAAGCAAAAAACACGAACTCGGCACAGCCGCTCTCTACTGCCGACTGAGCCGTGACGATAATATGGACAGCGAGTCCAACAGCATCCAAAATCAGCGGAAGATACTTCAAAAGGCCGCCAAGGACAAGGGCTATACCGACACGATCTTCTTCGTGGATGACGGTATCACGGGTACGACGATGAAGCGTCCCGGTTTTCAGAAGATGCTGACCGCTATCGAGGCTGGGTACATCTCGGCGGTGTTCGTCAAAGACCTTTCCCGGCTGGGGCGCAACTACATTGAGGTCGGCAAGCTGACCGAGGAATTTTTCCCGCTCCACGATATACGGCTGGTGGCCGTTTCCGACGGCGTGGACAGCGACGAGGGCGAGGACGATTTTACTCCGTTCAAGAACATTATGAACGAGTATTACGCCAAGGACATTTCCAAGAAGCGCCGGATCGTGAACAAGATGAAAGGCAACGCGGGAGTTCCGCTTTCTCCGCCGCCCTACGGTTATATCAAAAACCCGGACGATCCCCGCTTTTGGGTGGTAGAGCCGGAGGCCGCCGAGGTGGTGCGCCGGATCTACCGCATGGCGCTGGAGGGGTACGGGCTGGCAGAAACGGCAGCACAGCTTGCCGCCGATGGCGTGGTCAATCCCACCTATTACTGGCGCAGCCGTGGGACAAGCCGGGGCGGGTCAAAAAGTACCGTGGAGCCTACCAAATGGGGACACACCACCGTCAAGAAGATCCTCACCTTGCAGGAATACTGCGGCGATGTCATCAACTTCAAAAGCTACTCCAAATCCTACAAGATGAAAAAGCGGATCGAAAACCCGGAGGAAAACCGGGCGATCTTCCTCAATGTCCATGAGGCTATCATTGACCGCCAGACTTGGGAAAAGGTGCAGGCGCTCCAAAAAGGGACGCGCCGCAAAAAGCCCACGGTCACGCAGGAACCCAGCGTATTCTCTGGCCTGCTGAAATGCCCGGAGTGCGGCGGCAACCTCAATTTCCACTTCAACCAGAACAACCACGACATCAAGTTTTTCAGTTGTCAAAATCATAACTCCGGCTATCGCAAGTGCAGCAAGACGCACTATATCCGGCTGGACTTCTTAGAGCAAGTCGTTTTGTACGAGGTCAAGCGGCTGGCCTGCTTTGCCAGCGAATACGAAAATGACTTTATCAAGGCCATGATCGGACGCTCAGCAAAGGTTGCGGAAAATACCGCGCTCCGCAAGCAGCGGGAGCTGGACGCTCTGACCGCCCGTGACCGGGAACTGGATATGCTCTTTGAACGGCTCTATGAGGACAATGTAGCGGGAAAGATCGACGATGCCCGGTTTGCCAAAATGTCCAAACGCTATGAACAGGAGCAGGGCGAGAACGCAAAGAAGATCAAGGCGCTGCGGCTGGAACTGAAAAAGGACGAGAGCAAGCGCATGGACATTGACGATTTTCTTGAAACGGTACGGCGATACACAGACGCGACCACCATTACAAAGCGCATGGTCGCGGAGCTGATCGACCACATTGAGGTGTACCACGCTGAAAAGCAGGACGGCGTTACCAATCAGCGTGTCGTGATCTACTACAACTGCATCGGCGCTTTCGATGTGCCGGATCGCCGGAAGATCCCGGAGGCCGACATTATCATGGAAACAAGAAAAGGCGTAGCACTCAGCTACGCCCCGGAACAGGTTGCGGTATAGGAGGTACGACACGATGAAAGCCTATTTCTATTGCCGGGTCGCTCACGACGATAGCTTTTCCTTGGAACAGCAGGTCGCCAAACTTCGCCGTTATGCGGAACAGGCTGGTTACACCATCGTTGGTGTTGCCGCCGAGCATGGCTCGGGATTGACCCTTGACCGTCCGGCTCTGCAAGAGCTGACGGAGGCCGTTCTTGCCGGAAAGGTGGATGTGGTGCTGATAAGCAGCCTTGACCGTATAGGGCGGGACTGGGGCATGACAAAGCAGTACATCGCCCTGCTGACCGAGCATAAGGTCAAGCTGCTGTGCCTGCGGGAACGGATGATGATCGACAGCTCCAGCTTTTCACCATTCTTCACATAAAAAAGCAGAGTGTCCATTACAGGATACTCAGATCCTATAAGGACACTCTGCATGGTCCGAGTGGCGAGATTCGAACTCACGGCCTCATGGTCCCGAACCATGCGCGCTACCAACTGCGCTACACCCGGATATGAAGTTGTACGGCTCACGTCGCGAACAGTAGTATTATATGAGCTTCCCTCCGTTCTGTCAAGAGGGAAATCCACATTTTTCAAAAAGCCCCGCGGCACACGGCCGCGAGGCTCTGGCGGAAGCATGTGAGAATCGAACTCACCCGAGAGGCTCTTCACCCCTCTCACCGGTTTTGAAGACCGGGGGGCACACCAGCACCCATCTACTCCCATGTGAGAGGCGACAAAAGCCGCCTCATTTTTCTATCTCGCCAAACTGCGCGCCCGGCCTGCGGACATCGCCCTCGCGGCGAAGAATCCCTCGCCGGTCGTAATACTCCAGCACCAGCAGCGCGTGGTCGCGCGAGGTGCCGAGCGCGTCACGGAATTCTCCCAGCGTGAGCGTGTCGTGCGTTTCGAACCACGCCTTCACCCTTGCGTCGACCGCATCCAAAACGCTTTTTTCGACGCAGAGCTCTGGCGCGAGCAGCACAAGCTCGCCGGTAGATAAAAGACTCTCAAGCACGCGCGCGCACTCCATGCGGTCTTTTTTGTCGAACAGCGCACAGAGCGCGTTCTGCTTTTTGCCAAGAATTCCCGCCGCGCGGCAGGTGCGCAGAAGCTCTTCCCGGATGGCACTCTGCCGCTTGGTCAGATGCACGGAAAAGTCCGCAAGCGCGCAGTGCTCCGCCGTCAGCGTGAGTTTTCCCTCGCGCGCAAAGCAGGCGAGGATCGCGTCCGCATTTTCCCGTGCTTTGCCGCGCAGAAGCCGCTGCCGCGCCTCGGCGAGGCGCATGCCCGCGTGCAGCGGATGCTCGCGGTGGTACTTTGTCAGCATCGTCTCACAGTCTGTCCACAGCCTGTCCAGCGTCGACGATGTAAGATAGCGCGACGGCGCGATCTCGACGAGCTTTCCCCGCGCACAGAGCACGGCGAGCATTTCCACCAGTTTTTCTTCCGGTTCATCGAAGCACGCGGCAAGGTCCGCAAGCGTCATGCCATCCGCGCCGCGCTCGCCGACGGCCTGCACGAGCTTTGCCTCGTCCGATCCGCTCTCGCGCACGGCGAGCGAGGCGATCACGCGCGCGTCGTTTCGCTTGTGACGATACGGCTGCTCGTCCAGGATCACCCCGCCGCCGACGGTCTCGAGCGGCGAGTAGAAGCGCACGACAAAGCGGTCGCCCTGCCGCGCGGCGAGCGCTTCGCTCAGCCGCAGCTGGGCATAGCAGCTCTCGCCCGGACGCAGCGCGTCGCGGTCCAGCAGCACCGCCTTTGCAAGGCGCACCGCCGCGCCGTGGTAGAGGTGCAGGCGCGAGCCGCTCTCGATGATCCGCTTAGGATCCGGCAGATTTTGCAGTTTCACGTCCAGCATCAGCGACGGCTGCATCGAATCCGTCCTGCACAGCACATCGCCGCGGCTGATGCTCTCTTTTTTGATGCCCGCTAAGTTGACCGCCGCGCGCTGTCCGGCGTACACCGCCGACACGTCGCGCCCGTGCACCTGCAAATTGCGCACGCGGCACTGATTCCCGAGCGGCATGAGCTGCGCCTCGTCGCCGACGGCGATGTGCCCGTCGATGAGCGTGCCGGTGACGATCGTGCCGAAGCCGTCGACGGAAAACACGCGGTCGATGGGCAGGCGGAACGGCGTGCGCGCGCTCTTTTCCTCCGCGTGCAGCGTCAAGTCGTGCAGTGCTTCGCGCAGTGCCTCAATGCCTTCGCCCGTGCGAACAGACGTGCGCAGGATCGGCTTATCCTCTAAAAATGTGCCCTTGACGCGGCTTTTGACGTCCTCTTCGAGCATGTTCAGCCAGTCCTCGTCGACTAAGTCGGTCTTTGTCAGCACGATGAGTCCGTCCTTCACACCGAGCAGCTGCAGGATGTCCAGATGCTCGACTGTCTGCGGCATGAAGCCCTCGTCCGCCGCCACGACAAGCATCGCAAGGTCGACACCGCCCGCGCCGGCGAGCATGTTCTTGATGAACCTCTCGTGCCCCGGCACATCGACGATGCTCGCACAGCTCCCGTCCGGAAAGTCGAGGCGCGCAAAGCCGAGGTCGATCGTGATGCCGCGCTTTTTCTCCTCGGCCAGCCGGTCGGTGTCCACGCCCGTGAGCGCCTTGACGAGCTCGGTCTTGCCGTGGTCGACATGACCCGCCGTGCCGATGATAACACGCTTCATCGGATGGCCTCCGCAGCCGCCGCGGCGATCTCGGCAAAGTCTTCCTCTCGAATCGTGCGCACGCACAGCAAATACTGCCTGCGGTGGATACGCGCGACGATGGGCTTGGCGCGAAGGCGCAGCTTCTCTTCCAGTTCATCCACGCTGAGCCTCCCCGGCTCGATCGCGACGGCCCAGCCGGTGAGCTCCTGCGCCGGAGCGCTGCCGCCGCCGACAGCGTCGCCCGTCCACACGAGCTGCGAGGAAACGCCCGTGTCCGCGAGCGCCTTTTGCAGCCGCAGCGCCTTGGCGTGCAGCTTATCCTCGCTCGCCGACAGCATCGCGAGCGTCGGGATCTCTCGCACGGCGATCTCGGCATCCAGATAGGCGCTGAGCGTCGCGTGCAGCGCGGCAAGCGTCATCTTGTCGAGCCGCAGCGCCCGCGCAAGCGGGTGCTTTTTGATCCGTTCGATGTACTCCCTTTTGCCGACGATCAGCCCCGCCTGCGGCCCGCCGAGCAGCTTGTCGCCCGAAAACGACGCAACGTCCACACCAGCGTGCAGACTTCTCTGCACCGTCGGCTCGCCGCGGATGCCAAACGGTTCGAGGTCGACGATCGCCCCGCTGCCGAGGTCTTCAATGAGCGGCAGGCCGTGCCCATGCGCGATCTCCGCCAGCTCCTCCCGCGGTACGGATTCGGTAAAGCCCACGATGCGGTAGTTGCTTGTATGCACCTTCAAAAGCGCTCTCGTCTGCTCGCCGATGGCGGCTTCATAGTCGCGCCGGTGCGTCTTGTTCGTCGCGCCGACCTCGCACAGCGTGCAGCCGCACTGCGTCACGATCTCCGGAATGCGGAACGAGCCGCCGATCTCGACGAGCTCGCCGCGCGAGGCGATGACCTCTCCCCCGCCCGCGAGCGCGGACAGGATGAGCAGCACCGCCGCGGCGTTGTTGTTCACGGCCATCGCCGCCTCCGCGCCCGTCAGGCGGCACAAAAGCGCCTCCACGTGCTGATAGCGCGAGCCGCGGCAGCCGTTTTCCACATCGTATTCAAGCGTCGAATAATCTCTCGCCGCCTCTGCCGCGGCGTTCGCCGCGCGCTCGCTCAGGCAGGCGCGGCCAAGGTTCGTGTGCAGCGTCACGCCGGTCGCATTGATGACCGAGCGCAGCGTCGGCAGCTGCTTTTCCTCTGCACGTGCCAGAATGCGCGCGCAGAGTATGCCTGTCTCCGGCAGCGCGGAAAGGCCGCCGCGCACTTCGTCTCGCAGCGCGTCCAGCTCCTCGCGCACGCTCTCGCGCAGCAGCACCGGCGGCAGCGCCGACACCTTGAGCTCGTCCCGACCGAGCAGCTCGTCCACCCGCGGGATGGAACGAAACAGATTTTCTTCCACGCTTTTCCCTCCCCGCGCCCGACACGCAGTGCGTCGGGTGCCAGTTCTCCAGTTTGCCTTTACCCTATCAGAAAGGCTTTCGCCCGTCAAGAAAAACCAGAACCGTTCGCTGAATCAGCCATGCAGTTTTGGTTTTTCTATTGTTCACAAGAGCGCGGATCGTCCCGTGGCCGCAAATTTTCAATTCTTGAAAATTTCTGTCTCTTTGGGACAGCTTCCTGTCGGGGCGTGCCCGCCTCAAGCCCTGTTGGGATCAAATACGGCAAACTGGAATTTACATTTTGACATTATTTAACAATAGTTGAGTCAATTCTTCTAACTCCCCAGTAGACAAATCATTTTTATCTATCAAAACCATTTTATTATCTTTTCGTTTAACATATATATACTGTCCCATAGTACCGTACTCTTTAAATGCAGTCCAATAATTTTTGCTATATCCCATCTGGGAAATTGTTTCTATCCCTTCAGCGTCAAAATGATACTCTACAATTCCAGTACGAAAAGACTTATCTAAGAGTAACTCCGCTTTTTTCAATACAAATTTTTGAAAAGACTTTGCATTAAACGCAAGGAGCAGACAAACTATTCCAATCACCATATAGACATACCATAAAATAGCAGGAGAATTTATAATTAAAAATATACTACTAAAAATAATGACGATACCCAAAATCATCAGAAGCGGAACCGCTATCTTACGCTTACGAACATTTCCTTTACTTTCCAAAGCAATTTTAATTGCAGTTTCTTTTTTTTCATCACTTAAACTCATACAATATTTAACCACAAAATTACCACCTTTACTTTTCACAGTTCTATAAATTCAAGTTTGTTGAGCCGAGTATACCATATTTCTCAACGAAAGAACATTCTTATATACGAGAACCTGACCGTTTTACTGCGTACAGAACCCCGATCTGCAAAAAGCCCCATGCGCGACGCCTTGACGGTGCGAACATGGGGCTTGATATTTCCTTGACCTATCCGCTTTTTTATTTTACCGCGCTGAGCAATTTATCCTCTTTCCGCTTTTTGAGCATGATTGGCACGTCCATCAGCGCGAACACCGCCACGAGCAGCACGGGGAAGCCGATCCAGTGGTAGCCGACATGGTCACGGAACCACGCGAGCGGATTGCCGTCCGGCGCGTACATCAGAAACATGAAATTCGTATCGAGCAGCAGGTTGACGCAATAAATCGGCACCGCCATCGCCAGCAGCAGCAAGAAGCACTTGCCCATGTACCTGACGCTCGGTCGGATATCACCGCCCGAAAACAGCATGATGGGATAGGCCGCAAGCAGAATGTGCACGCTCGTCGAATGCCAGAACATGAAGTTCGCCGCCGGAAGCGACGTCCACGTCGGGAACAGCAGTGCCGCCGTCGCCGCGGGGATACAGATAAAATAGAGAAAATTGTCGAGCAGCCTGCTCGGCTTCCATGCGTACAGCGCGATAAGGAAAATGTTGATCGAGCACAGGTGCAGCGGCAGATAGTCCCAGTTGAAATTCCCGCCGATCTGCAAACCGATCTGTTTGAACGCCTCGTCCGCGAGCAGGAGAACGGCAAAGAGCCCCCGCAGCTGCGCCCGCTTCTTCTCGTCCGCCGCCTTGTAGAGCTTGCAGCTCAGCGCGGCAAAGCCGATATACAGCGCAAGCGTCACCAGATGCCGCGCGCCGAAGAGCGAAAAGCCAAAGCCCTCGCCGATCGTATCCACCGTATCCCAAAAGTGCTCCACTTGATCCAGCCTCCGCAAATTTGTTGTCCCTGCCAGCATATCATACGGCGGAGAAAATACACCTGAAAATTTCTTTAAGATTTCAGTATCCCATCCGCGCTCCCAGCATCTCGCCGCTGCTGCCGCCGCGGTACACGCCGTTTTCGATCACGCGCTCGCCGAGCACGAATACCTCGTCAAAGCCTGTCGCAGGCAGGTTGGGCCGCGCGTAGGTACCGTGCTCGCGGACGTTTTCGGGCGAGAAGAGCAAAAGGTCCGCGTCCATGCCCGCCGCGATGACGCCCTTTTTCTCAAAGCCGAAGCGGTCCGCCGCATGCCCCGTCGCCTTGTGCACGGCCTGCTCAAGCGTGAGCACGCGCTCCTGCACGACGTATTTTCAATGAGCCGCGCGAATGTGCCGTACACGCGCGGGTGGACACGCCCGCCGCTGGGGTACGTCGCATCCGAAATGACGCCCGAGAACGGCGCGCGCAGGATATCTTTCACGTCTTCTTCGTCCGAGATGTAGTCGATCATCCCCGTATTGCACTGTTCCGCCGCCAGCAGGTCAAAGAGCGTATCGAACGGGTCTTTTTGAAGCGTCTGCGCGATCTCGGCGACGGATTTTCCCTCAAAGCGGCGGTATTCGTCCATCTGAAGCCCGATGGCGATCACATTGTCAAAGCCGACGAGCAGCGTGATGTTCTCAAAGTCGCTGCCCGCCTCCATCCGCACGCGCATTTCCTTTCGCGCAGCATCGTCGAGCAGGCGCTTGGTCAGCGCCTCCGTGCCGCCCTCCTGGAATTCCGGCGGCAGCACGTGGATAAGCTGTGTCGAGCCCGCAGTGTAGGGGTACACGTCGCACATGACGTCAAGCCCGTCCTCCCGCGCCTTTTCAATGAGCGAGAGCATTTCCGGCACGGCCTTTCGCGCGTTGCGAGAACCGATGGCCTTGAGATGGCTGACCTCCAGCGGCGTTTGCAGCGCGCGGGCGACCTCGAGCATTTCGCGCAGCGCATCGACGACGCCGTCGCCCTCCTGCCTCATGTGGACACAGATGGGCACGCCGCTCCGGTGCAGCGGCGCGAGCGCGCGGATGAGCCCGTCGGTCGAGTAAAAGATCTCCGGCGCGTAGCCAAGGCCGAGCGACACGCCGCACGCGCCGCCGGCCAGCGCCGCTTCCATGTGATAGTGCAGATCGCGCAGCTCGAGCGGTGACAAATCTCCCGTCGTGAAGCCCGCGGCAAGCGTGCGCAGCGTGCCCATGCCGATGAGTTCCGCGCACGAGAGCGGCAGTCCCCGCCCCTGCGCCGCCTTGAAATAGCTGTCAATGGACGCAAAGCGCAGCTCCGGCGGGATGTTCCCCGTGATGGGCGCGAGGTATTTCGCGCACTCGTCCGCGTGCGCGCCCGAGAGCGGCGCGAGCGACATGCCGCAGTTGCCGTTCACAAGCGTCGTAAGTCCCTGGCAGAGCTCCGCCTCGCCAAAGCCTTCGCGAAACAGCGCCGCGTCGGCGTGGCGGTGCATGTCGATAAAGCCCGGCGTCAGGACGCGGCCCGCGGCCTCGATGGTCTCGAACGCCTGCGCACCTGATAAATTTCCGACCGCTTCGATCATGCCGTCTAAAATGCCGACATCCGCCGTGAACGCCGCCTTTCCCGTGCCGTCGACGATCTTCGCGCCGCGGATCAACGTATCCAGCATGTATATCACCTCTTTTTTGCAGTCTACCACACCCCACGCCCGCTTGGCAAGGTCATTTCCCCTTGCAATCTGCCGTGCCGCAGGGTATACTGTGGAAAACGCAAAAAAGGAGCGCTTCCATGAATAAGAAAGACCGCATCCACGACTGGCGCAAGCTCAAGTGGCCGTTCACCGCCACGTTTTTATATTACTCTCTCCTCTCGCTCTACACCGGCACCGCCGAGCAGAGCGAGCAGGGCTTTCTCGTCATGTTCCTCACGGTTTTGATCGTGGACGCCGTGGCGTATTTTTCCTACTGCTATTTCCTCTGCAAAAAAGAGGAGAACATGCAGAAGCTCTGGTTCGTCTTCATTCTGGCCTATGTGCTCATCTCCACACAGCAGCTCTCCATCCTCTGGCAGATGATGACGGCGCATGTGATCGGCGCGTAAGCGTATTTTTCTTCTAAATATCGTCTATTTGAACGTCCTTTCCATCGGGAAAGGACGTTTTCTTATATTTTGTCTTCTGTGACATTTGCGTGCCACTGTCTGAAAATCTGATACGCGGCTCCTTTTGTCCATAGTTTTCGGCAGTTTCCTTTGTTAAGTTGGTGTTAACGAGGGGAGCGTCCCCTTCTCGCGCCGTGAACAAAAAAGTTTACACCCTGCCCATTGAAAGCGCGGCGCTTCTTTGCTATGCTTTTCCTGCAAGCCCGCATTTTTCCGTGCGGGACAAGAAATGCTAAGTACAAAGGAGCTGATGACAGTGCCGATCCGTCCGCTTGTCGATCGCACTTATCTTGAACAGGTGCTGCTCTCCCGTTTTTCCCACGGTGAGGTACAGCAGTGGGTCCAGAAATACTTCCAGCCCTACCGTGAGCTGATGAGCTATTACCGCTGCGCGATCATGGAGGTCGAGACGAAGTTCAACGTGCTCAACGAGGAGCTCTCGCTGCAATACGACCGCAACCCCATCGAGACGATCAAGACCCGCCTCAAGTCCCCCGAGAGCATCATGGAAAAGCTCAGCCGCCGCGGATATCCGCTCACGGTGGAGAGCATCGAAAAGAATTTGAACGACATCGCCGGTGTGCGCGTGATCTGCTCGCACCCTGCCGACATCTACAAACTCTCCGAGGCATTTTTGCGCCAGGACGACATCACACTCTTAGAGCGCAAGGACTACATCGCAAACCCTAAGTCCAACGGCTACCGCAGCCTCCATCTCATCGTCGAAACGCCCATCTTCCTGCATGACCAGAAGCGGCTCATGAAAGTCGAGGTGCAGTTCCGCACGATCTCGATGGATTGGTGGGCCAGCCTTGAGCATAAGATCCGCTACAAGAAAAATCTCCCCGAAATGGAATACGTGGAGCGCGAGCTCTATGAGTGCGCCGAGATCAGCGCACAGCTCGATGCGCGCATGGAAAAGCTCCAGAAAATCGCCGCACAGGCAACGGAGGGAAAGGATCGCGCCCTTTCCTCCTGAATTTTTAGGATGCCCGCACCGCGGGCAGGGAAAGGAATCGTGACACTATGAACGCAGCAGAAAAAATCGCCCACGCAGCAGAGCGCAAGGCCTTTGAGGCCATGCTCGACTCGCTCATCAGAAAAAGCCAGACGAAGGACGTCTGCACCGTCGCAAACGACTTTGTCAACATGGTCCAAAAGATCCACTCCAGCGTCTGGACGCCGGAGACCTTCGAGATGCTGCACCAGATCGCAAACGACCCCGACAGCAAATGGGCACACTACGCCGAGCGCCTGCTGCGCGAGTGCGACCCCTACCTTCTCAGGACCTTCCTGACGGCCGCCGCCTACGAGGGCGGCTTCCGCGGCTTCCAGCAGGC
>OIZX01001292.1_pt1 | contig 13375 bp, 11 predicted proteins | sample 1588621 | NCBI WGS metagenome assembly OIZX01 (sample SAMN03283276) | human gut metagenome | biome: human-associated habitat; material: feces | host: Homo sapiens | place: Peru | collected 2012
GCGAGCTTGAGGGGGAAATGAGAGGCTCCCCTGCGCCGCAAGCGGCATTAGCACGACCAACAGTTTTTACGGCGCTTGCGCTTGTAAAAACTGGGTCTTAGCGTCAGGGAGAGATGCCTGCGTAGCAGGCAGAGAGGGTATCACCTAGCTTTTGTAACGCATATTACACTTTTCACTCGAAATTTGCGGCAGAAAAGCTGCCGATTTGCGGTTTACGATTGAAATCTGCGCTTTACGATGTGAAGCGTTGTTTTTGGTAAAAATTGTGAGATAATTACGGTAGCTAAAGAAAATCTCTGGACGCAGCCAGCAGATAGCCTGCACGCAGATCTCTCGGAGAGGCGCTACTTCTCCTTCGCAGGAACGGACTGGTCGTGTCAAGATTAGTTGATCCTTTTATATTTTGGGCTTTTATTTAAAGGAGGATGATGTTCATGACTAGGAAAAAAAGTAATGTGAAGGCGTTGGCTCTTGCCGTAACGTGCGCAATTCTCGCGGGGGGGTACAGCGGTCTTAATCCGGTGTATGCTGCGGAAGCAGTGACTTACGATAAGCCATCTAGCCAATTGAGGTATACACCTTCTGGTAGTACAGAGACACAGATTGAAAGTATTTCTGTTGGTGGTGTGACTATTGGTGGCACAGCAACAGAGGGCGGTCAAATCATTGCTAATAAAATAGTGGGAATTACAAGTGTTGGAGCAACAACTCCGAACGCTATCAGTATTAATGGTGCAACATTTGCTAATGGTGGCGCAATTACAGCCAACGGAGGACTCACTACAAATAGTGTGACTATTGGTGGTTTAACTATTAGTAGTGCTGCTGGTAGTAGCACTACTTCAGCCGCTATTGATATTAGTGGCACAAAATTTGAAAGTAGCGGTGCAATTACAGCTAATAGCTTGAGTTTGAATGGTACAGATGTTAAAGCTGCTATTGAAGGCAAAGCCAATCAAGTGGATGTTAATACTAATAAAACTAACATTGAAAAGTTAGAAACTAATAAAGCAAATGCAGCAGATGTATATACTAAGGCAGAATCTAATAGTACATTTGCAGGGAAAGACTATGAAGATAAAGTTAATGCGTTGGAGACTACTGTAAACGATGCTTCTACTGGTTTGGTAAAAAAAGTAGGGGATTTGGAAGAAAAAACCAGCAATTTCGATACTGACGGAACAACTTTAACCGGTATGACTGAAGTTGGTGCGGATAAAGTTAGTGCAACGAATTTAGAGGTAGGCGGTAGAGTAATCAATGGTGAAAAAGTAGATGGTTATGATGCTGCTGTTAAGAATACTGCTAAGATTACCTATGACGCTTCAACAAATACAACCTATATTAACAAAGGTGATGATCAGCAAGTAGTTATTGATGCTAAGGGTTTAAAGGTTGGCAAAAATTCTTCTCGTATGAATGATAGTGATGGCTTTGCAACCAGCAATAATTTGTATGTTGGCACAGCAAATGCTGATGCTCCGACAAAGGATAATAGCAAGTTCTATGTTGATGGCAATGATGGTTCTATTAAGGCAGCGGATGGCAATTTCACTGTTGACGATAAAGGAAATGTTGTTTCCAAAGGCAGTGTAACAGCAAACCAGGCAGGCTTCAATAACCTTGCTGTAACTAATGGTCTGACAGTTGGCAGTGCAAGTGATTTCGTGAATATGCAAAACGGCAATGTTGTTGCTACCGGCAGCGTAACTGCAAAAGGCGGTTTAAGTGCAGCTAATAATGCGTTCAAGGTTGACGGTACGAATGGCAATGTAACTACAACTGGCAATATTGAAGGTCAGGATATTACTGCAAATGGCGCATTGAAGGGCGCTTCGTTGAATGTAACAGGCAATGCAACTGTTGATGGCACGCTCAAATCCAAAGGTAACTTCTCTGTTGGTGATGCCGATCAGTTTACTGTTGATGCAGCTACTGGTAATGTTGTAAGTAAAGGCAAGATTACTTCTGATAGGGCTAAAATTGGTGCTGTAGAAATTGCTAACGATGGTACTATTACTGGTGTAAAAGCTATAACTACAGATACGTTGACCGTTAATAATGGTTTTATTACTAATGGTAATATCGAATCCAAGGGCTTGAAGGTTAATGGTAATGCTGAGATTACCGGAACCTTAGGCGTAACTGGTGCTGTAACAGGTGCAAGCTTTAATGGTGCAGCTATTACTGCGACTACTTTTAATGGTGCAACTATTGATGCAACTCATTTTAATAATGTAACCTTAAGTGGTGGAAATGTAGAGGCAACTTCGATTAAAGGTACTACTGTTACAGGTACAACTGTTACTGACGGTGCTGGTGCAAGCATGAACGCTGGCACTGTAACTGGTACGAAAATTACAGATGGCATTGCTACTATGACCGGCGGCAATTTGACTGGCGTAAATAGCATTACTGCTTCTGGCAATATTACTTCTACAAGCGGAACTATTCAAGGCGTTACCTTAACTGATGGCATTGCTACTATGACTGGCGGTAAGGTTACCGCTCAAAATGGCTTAGTAGTGGATACGAGTAACCAGCTTACAGCTGCTGGGTTGAAAACTGTTGAAATTTCTGCAACGAAAGGCCAGATTGGCAATATTAAGATTGATGGCGCAACAATTACCAGCAATACTGGTACTGGCTTGACCATTGAAGGCGTAAATATTAATAATACGGCTTTGGGTAATGTTTCATCTATTGACGGTGTTTCTGTTGGTGCGGTAACTGGTGGTAACGGCTTAGAGTTTGGCGGGAATGCAGTTATCGGTGCAACTAATAAACCGTTCAGTAGCACTGGCTTCGAGGTTGATGGTGCTGGTAATGTAACAGGTAAATCGTTTAAGGTTAACGGTTCTAACTATCTTGACAGCACTGGACTGACAACGGAAAAAGCTGTTATCGGTGGCGTTAACACTTTGGATAATCAAGGTATTGATACTAGTGGCAAGCTGCATGTTGGCGGTCAGGCAACCTTTGGTGACAGCACTGGTACTCACACCACTATTAATGGTGGTACGATTACCTCTACCGATGGAACGGATTCTACAACAATTGGGCCTAATAAAATTAAGACCAAGACCTTAGAAGCTGACACCATTATTCTTAATGATCATATGCAAGATAGCGCTGGTAATAAAATTGAGATTGGAGCAGACGGACATCTGAATGTTGCTGGCAATAACTTTAAGATTGATACAATTGGCCAGCTGACGAATGAATACGCTGGTAGCGACGCAGCAGGCAAGACAACCAAAACTACCCTAAAGACTTCTGTTGATGGCATTAATGCAAATTACACTAACTCTGTTAACAACAATAATAATCTCCTTAACATCAATAAGGATGGAGTTGCGTTGGGTGTAACCGATTCCGGCAATAATAATTTGGGTATGCTTAGTGCTGATGCTAATGCAGCAACCATGGGCTATGGCACTGCAAATAGCATTGTTGTAAATAAGGATACTATTAAATCTGCCCTTGGCACTGACGTTACTCGTGTAATGACTAACAGTGCTACTGAGCAGTCTATCGTTGACAAGGTTGGCACTGCAAGCAGAAGCTTGAAGGCTGACGAAATTGTTGACGCAGCTGCTGGCATGACTGTTACGACTAATAGCACTGGCACGACCTTCAACAACGGCACAAACACCACGCTGATCAACGGCAGCGCTATCACTTCTACTAACAGCGCAGCAACTGGCGTACTCGACGGCAGCAATCTGACGCTGACGAATGGCGCTAACTCCACTGCTCTGACCGCTGGCGGCGCAACCTTTACTGGTGCGAATGGTCGAAGCGATGCAACTGGCGTTAAGAATCAAACTATTATTGATGGTGGCATTATTACCACAGATACGTTAAATGTTCAACGCATTGAATTGGGCGATAAATTAGTTGACAGCAATGGTACTCCGCTTGGCGGCAACCTGTCCATGGATAAAGATGGTAACTTCTCCGCAGCAGGCGGCAACTTCAAGGTTACTGGCGGTATTGGTGCAGACAAAGGTGCTTTCACTAATACCGTTGGCAACACCACTTTGCAGACTGATAATGCTGGCGCAAGCATGAATTACGCTGGCACTGCAAACTCCAACATTTCCGTAGCAGACGGCAAAGCAGAAATGGCTGTTGGCACGAATGCTGCTGTAACCGCAACTGATGGCAAGGTTGAAATCAAGGGTGGTACGCAGACTGTAACCACTACTGATGCTGGCACTGTATTTGCTAATGGTTCTTCTGCTGTTAGACCTGGTGGTGTAACTACTACTACCATCAATGGTAACGAAATTACTACCGGCAAGCTTACTACTGACCAATTAGTAATTACCGGCAGCGGTGCAGCTGGTGGTGCAGGCACTATCGCTCTTGGCGGCGACGGCTCTATCACGAGCAACATTAAAGACGCTGCAACCGGTAAAGAAGCTACCTTCAAAACTAATGCAGAAGGTACGTTTACTCATGCTAAAGACGGTGCTAATGAAACAACTAATACCGTTAATGCTCAAGGCAACACTAACGTAGTTACCGACGGCACCAATACTTCCACCGCTACGCAAAAAGCAACCTCTATTGGTGGCGTAGTAACCAACGGTACGGTTAAGATGAGCCAAGAGCTTACTGTTGATGGTGTGAAGTTTGAACAAACCGATTACGATGAAGTGAACATTGCTAAGGGTGACGTAACTGTTAAGAATAACAGAAATACTGCAACCCCGAATCAAGAGGTTCATCTCTCCGACCTTGGTTCTCTCAATAATCTTGATGGCGAACTTGCTGCTCGCGACGAGTATAAGAACAATCAGACCGCTGTTGGCGCAATCAATGCTGAAGCAGGCATCCGCCGCGAGGAGGTTGCCCGTCTTGACAACCGCATTGACGATGTAAACAACCGCGTTGATAAGGTTGGCGCTATGGCAGCAGCTATCGCTTCTCTGAAGAGCATCGGCTATGATCCGCAGGCTCCGAGCGAGTTCAGCATCGGCCTCGGCCAATACAAGGGCGAAACCGGCGTGGCAATGGGCTTCTTCCATTACCCGAACAAGAACTTCATGATCAACGTAAGCCTGTCTACTGCCGGCGGCGAGACCATGGGCGGCATCGGTGCAACTTGGCGCTTCGGTCACAAGTCTCCGCAGAAGCTGCTCGAAGAGCAGCGTGAAGCTCAGGCTAAAAAAGAGCTGGCAGCAGCCGAAAAATATCAGGCAGCAGCTAAGCTTGCTAAGGAAGCGCAGGAGCGTGCTGAATATGCAGCAAAACTGGCGCGTCAGGCACAGGTAAGCGCAGATAATGCGAAGGCAGCTGCAGACGCAACTCAGGCTAAGCACTTCCAATAATATTTAATTAGCTTTCTCTAATTTTTCCTATAACATCATTCCCAGCTGCGTGGTGACCAACCACATCACGTAGCAGCAAGGGCCGCACGCAAGTGCGGCCTTTTGCTTTGCGCGGGAGAGTGTCTATTGGAAAAAATAAATAAGGTTGCGAATTCCCTCTAACAGTAGTAAACTGAGACTAAGCAAGAAAACGTTGGGAGGTCTTAGTATGCAGGCGTTGGAGGGTATTCGCATTTTAGATTTGTCGAGGCTTTTGCCGGGACCGTATTGCACGATGCTGCTGGCGGATTTTGGTGCCGAGGTTATCAAGATTGAGGAGCCGGGGCGCGGCGATTATGCACGCAGCTTTCCGCCGTTCCTCAAGGATTTTGGCTATTGGCATCTGCAGCTGAACCGCAACAAGAAGAGCGTGGTGCTGGGCCTGAAGAGTGAGGCCGGACGCAAGGCCTTTTTGTCCCTGGTGAAGACGGCGGACGTGGTGGTGGAGAGCTATCGCCCCGGTGTGCTGAGCAAGCTGGGGATTGATTACAGCGCAGCGAAGGCTGTCAATCCGCGCATTATCTATTGCTCGCTGACAGGCTATGGCAAAAAGGGACCGTTGGCGAAGCAGGCTGACCATGATATCGGCTATGTGAGCCTGGCTGGCATCACGGCAATGAGCGGCGAGGCCGAGGGCAGGCCGGCAATTCCGGGCGTGCTGATGGCGGATATGAATGCGTCGATGGCGGCAGGCATGGCGATTATGATTGCTCTGCGCCATGCGCAGCAGACAGGCGAGGGGCAGGAGATTGATATTTCGCTGTACAATGTGGCGATGACGCTGATGCCGGGGGCGGCGAGCCTGTATTTCGGCAGCGGCTTTGTGGCGCAGCGCGGCAATAACTGGCTGACCGGGGCCAATCCCAACTATAATATTTATGCGACGAAGGATGGACGCTATCTTTCTGTCGGCTGTCTGGAGAAAAAGTTCTGGACGAATCTCTGTGAGGTGCTGCAAAGAGCAGACCTTGTTGATTTGATAGATGAAGAAAAAAATTACGCTTATCTCAAGCAGGAGCTGGTGCTGGAGTTTGGCAGGCACACGCTGAGCGAGTGGCAGGAGCGTTTGGCCGGTAAGGATACGTGCGTGACGCCGGTGCTGGATTTTGCAGAGGCGGTGGCGGCGGAGCAGACGCAGGCCAACGAGATGGTGCTCAATGTGCATGACGAGGAGCTGGGGGATTACCGCCAGCTTGGCTTCGCTATGAAGCTCAGCAAAACGCCGGCGCAGCTGCGCAAGCGTGCGCCAAGGCTGGGCGAGGATACGGAAGAGGTGCTGGGAGAGGTGTGAGCTTTTGTGTCAATTCCGTGTACTCTTCTCCTTGCTTCTTGACTACAATTTGATTTCTCGCTATAATAAAAATAACTTCATAAAAGTAACCTTTGGGGCAGGGTGCAATTCCCGATCGGCGGTATAGTCCGCGAGCATGGCCAAGCCGTGCAGGAGCCGGTGTGATTCCGGTACCGACAGTATAGTCTGGATGATAAAAGGTGGCAACTTGTATTTTACCGCGCATATCAGGCTCCGAAGGCTTAGTGCGCGGTTTTTTAGTTTTAGAAGGTGAGATTATGTTGACAGATGAACAATATATGCAGCGCGCGCTGGAGCTTGCACTTCAGGCGGAGGGCGACACCAGTCCTAATCCGATGGTGGGCTGCGTCATTGTGGCTGACGATGGCAGCATCGTTGGCGAGGGCTATCACCATAAGGCAGGCCAGCCGCATGCCGAGGTGAACGCGCTGGCGGAGGCGAAAAATCTGGCGCAGGGCGCAACTGCCTATGTGACGCTGGAGCCTTGCGCCCACTATGGCCGCACCGGTCCGTGCTGCGTGGCGCTGGCGCGTGCCGGCATCCGCAAGGTTGTGTGTGCCTGCCTGGACCCGAACCCCAAGGTCGCAGGTCAGGGACTGGAATATCTGCGCTTGCAGGGCATTGAGGTGGAGTCCGGCGTGTGCGAGCAGGAGGCGCTGCGCTTGAACGAGCGCTTCTTCACCTGGATTACGCAGCAGCGGCCGTTCATTACGCTGAAATATGCGATGACGCTGGACGGCAAGATTGCGACGGAAACAGGCGACAGCAAGTGGATTACCGGCGAGGAGGCGCGCACCTATGCGCATCGCCTGCGCAAGCAGCATGATGCGGTGCTCGTGGGCATCGGCACGGTGCTAGAGGATGATCCGGAGCTGACGACGCGCCTGGTACGTGGCAAGAATCCTGTGCGCGTGGTGCTCGACAGCAGCCTGCGCATTTCGCTGATGGCAACGGTGCTGAATCCTGTGGCCGAAACGATTATTTTCGCAGGCGAGGATGCAGACGTGGTGAAGGGCGAGGCGCTGGCTGCTTTGCCGAACGTGGAGGTTGTGCGTCTGCCGCTGGAGGGTGGCAGGCTGCCGATTGCGCAGGTGGTGCAGAAATTAGCGGAGCGCGGCCTGACGAGCCTTTTGGTCGAGGGCGGCAGTGCTGTGCATGGCGCGTTCTTCGACGCAGGCCTGGCCGACAGAGTGTGCGCGTTTATTGCGCCGAAGCTTATCGGCGGGGCACAGGCACTGCCTCCTGTCGGCGGCGTGGGCGCTGACCTGGTGGAGACGGGCTGGCAGCTGGAGCGCGTTGAGTTCACGCAGCTGGGCAGCGATCTGCTGGTGACCGGACTGGTGCCGGAATATGCCAAGCTGCCGCTGACGAAGGAGGCTGACTGATGTTTACAGGATTAGTTGCAGAGCTGGGCACAGTGCAGAAGCTGGCGCAGCAGGGAAATTCCTATCATCTGACGGTGGCGGCGCAGAAGGTCATGCAGAACCTGAAAATCGGTGACAGCGTGGCGGTGAACGGTGCCTGCCTGACGGTGGTGAGACTAGGCGACGCTGATTTTACGGCGGACGTGATGCCGGAGACGGTGCGTCTGACGAATATCGGTGCGCTGCACGCCGGCGACAGGGTGAATCTGGAGCGCACGCTGCGCCTGTGCGACGGGCTGGACGGACATATCGTCAGCGGCCACGTCGAGGGCCTGGGCGTGATTGCCAGCCGTCGCCCTGAGGGTATCGCGATGGTGGTGACGATTGCGACGCCGCCGGAGCTGCTCAAATATATCATTAAAAAGGGCAGCATTGCCATTGACGGCATCAGCCTGACGGTGACGGAGGTTACGGAAACGAGCTTTTCCGTGTCGCTGATTCCGCATACGGCGAAGGAGACGACGCTGGGCTTTAAGGATGTGGGCGACAGCGTAAATCTGGAGACGGATATTATCGGCAAATATGTTGAAAGAATGCTGAGCTTTAATGGAAACAATAAAAAGGCTGAAGCAGCTTTAGATAAAAATACCTTATTTGAGAATGGCTTTATGTGAGCGTCTGCTGCGTTCATGTAGGAAAGTAGAGGCAAAAGGAAAATGGAAAAATTCAAGTATAATACTATTGAAGAAGCCATCGCTGCCATCAAGGCGGGCAAGATGGTGCTCGTTACCGACGACGAGGACAGAGAAAACGAGGGCGACCTGATTATGGCTGCCGAGCTGTGCACGCCTGAGGCTATCAACTTCATGGCGAAGGAGGCACGCGGCCTTATCTGCATGCCGGCTGAGGGCGAGATCATGGACAAGCTGCAATTCGGCGCTATGGTGAGCAAGAATACGGATAATCACGAGACTGCCTTCTCCGTTTCTATCGACCATGTGGATACGACGACAGGCATTTCTGCCTATGAGCGTGCGTATACGATGAAGAAATGCGCTGAGGAGGGCGTGCAGCCGGGCGATTTCCGTCGTCCTGGTCACGTATTCCCGTTGCGTGCGCGTAAGGGCGGCGTGCTGGTACGCACCGGTCATACCGAAACCACTGTGGATTTGTGCAAGCTGGCAGGCCTGCGTCCTGTGGGCATCTGCTGCGAGATTATGAGCGACGACGGCCATATGGCACGCACGCCGGAGCTGATTGAGTTTGCCAAGAAGCATGAGCTGGTGTTCATCACGGTGGCTGACCTTGTGGCTTACCGCAAGGCGCATGAGAAGATGGTGCATCGTGCTGCAGAGGCTGCGCTGCCGACGAAGTACGGCAACTTCCGCATCATTGCTTATGAAAATGACCTCGATAATCTGTGCCATGTGGCGATTGTCAAGGGTGATGTGGCAGGCAAGAAGGATGTGCTGGTGCGCGTACACAGCGAGTGCCTGACCGGTGATGCGTTCGGCAGCCTGCGCTGCGACTGCGGCGATCAGCTGACGACTGCTCTGCGCATGATTGAGAAGGAGGGCTGCGGCGCTGTCGTTTATATGCGTCAGGAGGGACGCGGCATTGGCCTGGCAAATAAGATTCGTGCTTATGCGCTGCAGGATGCTGGTCTGGATACTGTGGAAGCGAATGTGCAGCTGGGCTTTGCGCCGGACCTGCGTGATTATGGCATGGGCGCACAGATTTTGGCTGACCTTGGCCTGACGAGCATCCGTCTGATTACTAATAATCCGGCAAAGCGCATTGGTCTTTCCGGCTACGGCATTACGATTAGCGGTCGCGTGCCGATTATTATGGAGCCGAACGAGTATAATGAGCATTATCTTGATGTTAAGGAAGAGAAGATGGGGCATAAGCTGCATGAGGGCTGCAGCTGCGGCTGTCATTAAAAAATAATTTTTTTCAGGAGGAATATACTATGAACGTTTTAGAAGGAAAATTAACTGCCAAGGGCATGAAAATCGCTATTGTTGTTGCTCGTTTTAATGAGTTTATCACCAGCAAGCTGCTGAGCGGCTGTGTGGACTGCTTGGTTCGTCACGAGGCTGCTGATGAGGATTTGACTGTTGCCTGGGTTCCGGGTGCTTTTGAGATTCCGATGGCTGCGAAGAAGCTGGCTGAAAGCGGCAAGTATGATGCTGTTATCTGCCTTGGTGCTGTTATCCGCGGTGCTACTCCGCATTTTGATTATGTTTGCGCTGAGGCCTCCAAGGGCATTGCGCAGGTTAGCATGCAGACCGGTGTGCCTGTGGCCTTTGGCGTGCTGACAACCGAAAATATTCAGCAGGCTGTGGAGCGTGCCGGCACGAAGGCTGGCAATAAGGGCGTGGACTGCGCTATGACAGCTATGGAAATGGTTAACTTATTCAAAAATATGTAACAAATAGGCTGTTGCGTTTTGCGCAGCAATGCTATATAATTATTTATGTGGAAGAGCCGCAGGCTGTTCCTGTTGCATTGAGTTGCAAGCCCGCTAGCAGTTGTTTAGTGGGCTTATTTTATTATGATGACGATTTTGCTAAAGTGAGGTTGATAAATATGGAAGATGTATTGGTAAAGGCGACTGCGGACGGTGTGCGTATTTATGCGCTGTGTACGACGAAGCTGGTACGTGAGGCAGCGAAGAAGCATGGCTGCTCGCATCTGGCAAGCGCGGCGCTGGGCCGTGCGATGAACGGCGCTCTGCTTTTGGCAGCGACGATGAAGGATAACGAGCGCATTACGCTGCGTCTGAAGGGCGACGGTCCTTTGGGCGAGGTTGTGGCAGATGCTGAGGGCAGCAGCGTGCGCGGCTATGTGGAGAATCCTGATGCGTTCCTGCCGCTGAAGGACGGCAAGCTGAACGTTGGCGGCGGTATTGGCGCAGGCAACATCATCGTAACGCGTTATCTGCAGAACGCCGAGCCGTTCACCGGCTATTGCGAGCTGCAGGACGGCGAGATTGCCAGCGACCTGACGAAGTATCTGTACGTATCCGAGCAGACGCCGACGAGCGTTGCTTTGGGCGTGCTGGTGGACAAGGAGGGCGAGGTTACGGCCTCCGGCGGCTTCTTTATTCAGGCTATGCCCGGCTGCGCTGATGAGGTGCTGGAGAAGCTGGAGAACAATGTCAACCTGATGCCGTACGTAACGCAGCTGCTGGAAATCGGCTATACGCCGGAGAAGATGATTCAGATTATTGGCCGCGGTCTGGACGTTGACATTAAAGAGAGCGAGCCGGTGCAGTTCAAATGCCGCTGCAGCCGTGAGCGCATTTTGGCAGCCTTGGGCGGTCTTGATAAAAAATCGCTGGAGGAGCTGTCGCAGGATAAGGTGACGGAGGCGCACTGCGAGTTCTGCAACAGCACCTACGAGTTCACGCAGGAGGAAATCACTAAGCTGCTGGAGGAGAAGAAGCATCAGGAGCTTTTGAATGCAGCGACGGCGCATGTTGCCGACTGAGACGAACAATAAAGCAAAACTTTCCTTGACATTTTAAACTTTTGTTTGTATAATTAACTCAGCAAAGTAATTATGAATTTAGGAGGACAGCTCGATGGACGCAGATAAAAAGAAAGCCTTAGATATGGCGATGCACCAGATTGAAAAGGATTTTGGCAAGGGCAGCATTATGATGCTGGGCGAAGCAAGTGCCAAGATGAATATAGAAGTTATCCCGACCGGCGCATTATCTCTGGATATTGCTCTTGGTGTCGGCGGTATTCCCCGTGGACGTGTAATTGAAATTTATGGACCTGAATCTTCCGGTAAGACGACTGTGGCCCTGCATATGATTGCTGAGGCGCAGAAGCTGGGCGGCTATGCAGCCTTCATTGATGCGGAGCACGCACTGGATCCTGAATATGCGCGCCATCTGGGCGTTGATATTGACGATCTGCTGATTTCTCAGCCGGATAATGGCGAGCAGGCGCTGGAGATTGCTGATGCTCTGGTACGCAGCGGTGCGATTGATATTATCGTTATCGACTCCGTTGCTGCTCTCGTTCCGCGTGCAGAAATCGAGGGCGAGATGGGCGATTCCCATGTCGGCCTGCAGGCACGTCTGATGAGCCAGGCTCTGCGTAAGCTGACCGGTCTGATTTCTAAATCTAAATGCGCAACGATTTTCATCAACCAGATTCGTGAAAAGGTTGGCGTTATGTTCGGCAATCCCGAAACCACCACCGGCGGCCGTGCGCTGAAGTTCTACTCTACTGTACGTATGGACGTGCGCCGTATCGACACGCTGAAAAACGGCAACGATGTTATCGGCAGCCGTACCCGCGTGAAGGTGGTTAAGAACAAGGTTGCTCCGCCGTTCCGTCAGGCTGAGTTCGATATTATGTATGGCAAGGGCATTTCTCATGAGGGCTGCCTTGTTGACTTGGGTGCAGACCTGGATATCATCAACAAGAGCGGTGCCTGGTATTCCTATGGCGATGTCCGCTTAGGTCAGGGCAAGGAGAAGGTTAAGGACTTCCTGCGCGAGAATCCGCAGATTGCTCAGGAGATTGAGTCGAAAATCCGTGCTGTGACGATTGCCAAGCCTGGTGCTGACAAGGATGTAGCAGAGGAGCAGATGCAGGATGTGGAGCCGATCTTCAAGGACGAGCTCTAAGGAAAAAAAGCAGTTTAGCAGCGCACAGGAGGCTTACGATTGTGCGCTGAATCTGCTTTCCTATAGAGATTACAGCGAGAAAAAAATGCTGGAGCGTCTGCAGCAGAAGGGCGCAGATGAAGAGCAGAGCCAGCAGGCGCTGGAGAAGCTGCAGCATTACGGCCTGGTGGACGATGAGCGCTATGCGGCGCGCGTGTACGAGGGCTGGCTGGCGAAGCGCTGCTATGGCAGGCAGCATCTGAAGGCTGAGCTGACGAAGCGCGGCGTTGGTGCAGAGCTCATAGCGGAGCTTATGGAGCGCTTTACGCCGGAGCTGGAGGCAGAGCATGCTGAGAACGCGGCGGAGCTATTCGTGCAGCGTAACAGAAAAAAGCTGGCCGGGGCGCAGGCGCTGGACAAAAAGCTGTATGCGGCGGCGGGGCGGTTTATGGCGGCTCGTGGCTTTGGCTCGGGCTACATGCGTGTGCTGCTCGACAGGCTGCATAGGGAAAACTGCAGCCAGGCGTGAATTTTTTGCTTAATAATTGACAAGCAGCTATGCATACGCTATACTGATTTTGACTAAAGGATAATGCTGTTAGACATTCTGACACGCTAAAGAAAAAGCCTCGGGGTTGATATGTACCCCCAATACTGGACACCCAGTATTGGGGGTATTTTAATGAAATAC
>OIZX01001294.1_pt1 | contig 13368 bp, 10 predicted proteins | sample 1588621 | NCBI WGS metagenome assembly OIZX01 (sample SAMN03283276) | human gut metagenome | biome: human-associated habitat; material: feces | host: Homo sapiens | place: Peru | collected 2012
CGGAAGATTTGAAAATTCTGCTTTTGCCGAAGGATCCGAACGATGAACGGAATGTTATCGTTGAAATCCGTGGCGGTGCAGGCGGTGAGGAGTCGGCTCTGTTCAGTGCGGTTCTGTTCAGAATGTACTCGATGTATGCCGAAAAAAAGGGCTTCAAAATCGAGATTATAAATGCCAATGAAACCGAAATCGGCGGTTACAAGGAAATTTCCTTTATGATTGAGGGCGAGGGTGCATACTCACGCTTTAAGTACGAAAGCGGTGTTCACCGTGTTCAGCGAGTACCCGAAACCGAAAGTCAGGGCAGAGTTCACACATCGACAACAACCGTTGCGGTTTTGCCCGAGGCAGAAGATGTTGAGCTTGAAATTGATCCGAATGACCTCAAAATTGACACCTTCCGTTCAAGCGGCGCAGGCGGTCAGCATATCAACAAAACAAGTTCCGCAATCCGAATCACTCACTTGCCCACAGGTATGGTAGTTGAGTGTCAGGACGAGAGAAGTCAGTACAAGAACAAGGACAAGGCTCTTAAAGTTCTCAAAAGCCGGCTTCTCAAGGAAAAACAGGACAAACAGGCGAGTGAAATTGCCGAAAACAGAAAAATGCAGGTAGGTACGGGCGACCGCAGTGAGCGAATCCGCACATATAACTATCCGCAGGGCAGAGTAACCGACCACAGAATCGGTCTTACTCTCTACAAGCTTGAAGAAATTCTCAACGGCAACCTTGACGAAGTGATTGACGCACTTGTTGCCGCTGACAGAGCCGAAAAGCTCAAAGAAAGTATGGAAAAATAATCCGGTGATAATTGTGAAAACATTGTTGTTAAAAAATACAGAGGAAGATATAAAAACCGCAGCAGAGTTGCTTAAAAACGGCGGTGTTGTAGGAATCCCGACCGAAACAGTTTACGGACTTGCGGCTGACGCACTCAACCCCGAGGCCGTAAAGAAGATTTTTAAAGCAAAGGGCAGACCCGGGGATAATCCGCTGATTGTCCACATCTGCGATTTTTCCGATATTGAAAGACTTAACCTTGTGACGAAAATCCCCGACACGGCAAAAAAACTTGCCGATGCGTTCTGGCCCGGACCGCTCACAATGATTATGAAAAAGTCGGATGTTATTCCGAATGAAGTTTCGGCAGGACTTGACACGGTTGCAATCCGTTTTCCGAGCCACAAAACCGCACAGGCGATTATCCGTGAATCGGGTACGGTTCTTGCCGCACCTTCGGCAAATATTTCGGGCTCACCCAGTCCGACAACCGCACAGCATGTTATGAACGATATGGACGGCAAAATCGACGCTGTTCTTGACGGCGGTGCAAGTGAGGTAGGTCTTGAAAGCACGGTAATCACTCTTGCGGGAGATGTTCCGAGGGTACTTCGCCCGGGCGGAATTACGGTTGAAATGCTCGAGAGTGTCCTCGGCAAGGTTGAAGTTGATGATGCGGTTTTGCACAAACTTGCAGACAATGTTAAGGTTGCAAGCCCCGGTATGAAGTACAAGCACTATGCGCCAAGGGCGAGAGTAATACTTCTTAATTGCAACGATGAGCAATATATTGATTATGTAAACAAAAAGGCGGCAAAGGGAGTTGCGGCACTCTGTTGTGACGAGGATATTCCGCTTTTGAAAACTCCCGTTTTCTCTCTCGGAAAACGAAACGACTATACAAGACAGGCTCACACGCTTTTTGACGAGCTTCGCAGAATTGATGAGGACGACAGCGTTAAGGTTGTATATTCAAGACTGCCAAAAACGAACGGCGTCGGAATGGCTGTTTACAACCGTCTTATAAGAGCGGCAGGCTTTGAGGTGATTGACCTTGAACAGAATTAAAATTGTCGGTCTTACGGGACAGAGCGGTGCGGGAAAAAGCACGGTTTCGGCATATTTTGCCAAAAACGGAATGTGCGTTATAAATGCTGACGAGATTGTAAAAAATCTTTACACTCCCGATTCCGTATGCTTAAAGGCTGTTTCGGGTGTTTTCGGTCAGGATATTATCCTTTCTGACGGCAACATTGACAGACCGTTGCTTGCCAAAAGGGCATTTTCAAGCAAAGAAAACACACATTTGCTCAATTCAATTGTTCATCCGTTTGTTACATATGAATTTATGCAGATGGCGAAACAGGCTCAGACAGACGGCAAAAGCGTTGTGATTTATGACGCTCCTCAGCTTTTTGAAAGCGGTGCCGATGTGTTTTGCGACCTTATTGTAAGCGTTACCGCAAAAAAGGAAATAAGGCTTGAGCGAATCTGCAAAAGGGATAACATTGACATTTCCCGTGCAGAGCTAAGAATGTCTGCACAGCTTGACGAGGAATTTTTCAGAAGTTACAGCGACATTGTCATTGAAAACAATTTTTCTATAGAGCAAGTCGAGCTTGCCGCACAAAAGGCGGCAGAGGCTATTAACAACCTGATGAGGTGATAGGATGCCCCAATCAAGGCGATATAAAAAGAAAAAAAGTGCAGGAAAGGCGATTTTGGTATGGATAATTGTGCTTGCAATTCTTGCGGCGGCAGTATTTGTGTTTGTTTCGGTCTTTTACGAGGACGCAAAGAAAAAGCTTGATGAGATGAATTATCCACGCACCTACAGCACATATGTTGAAAAAGCCGCCAAGGATTATGACCTTGATCCTGCGTTGATATATGCCGTAATCCACACGGAAAGCGGCTTTGATCCGAAAGCCGAATCGGGAGTCGGAGCAAAGGGTGTTATGCAGATGATGCCATCGTCCTTTGAGTGGCTGCAAGAGCAAAGAGGTTGTGCGGGACAGTACACCGAGAATGACCTGTTTGACCCCGAAATCTGTATTGATTACGGAAGTTATCTTTTAAAATATTTTTACGATTATTACGGCACGGAACGCTCGGCAATTGCCGCATATAATGCCGGCTTTGTTGTAAGCGACTGGCTTAACGATACTAATTACAGTTCGGACGGAAAAAATCTTGATTCCATTCCGTATCCCGAAACAGAGAATTATGTTGACAAGGTTGAAAGTGCCAAGGAAATGTATATAAAACTTTATTATTCACAATCTAATTAAGTGCAGAGATGTTCCGATGCCTTTGGCGGCGGATTTCAAAATAAAATGGTTTTGCCGTGTTTTACGGCACAGAAAGGACGGTTATTATGGCTGAAGAAAAGTCAAAGACAACTTTATTAAAGGAAAAAATTATGATGACCGAACCGAAGGGCGTTAAGGCTCTTTCGGAGGAAGAAATTAAAAAGGCAGACAGCTTTTGCGATGGTTACAAAAAGTTTCTTGATAACTCACCCGTTGAGCGTGAGGCTGTTCGCTATACTGTTGAGCTTGCCAAAAAAGCAGGTTTTGCAGAGTATGAGCAGGACAAAGAATATAAGGCCGGTGACAGGCTTTATTATGTAAACCGTGACAAGGCTGTTGCTCTTGCTGTAATCGGTAAAAACGGTGTTAAGAACGGTGCAAGGCTTGCAATCGCTCATATTGATTCCCCGAGAGTCGACCTCAAACCGAATCCTCTTTTTGAGGCAAACAATCTTGCATTCTTTAAGACTCATTACTACGGCGGTCTTAAAAAATATCAGTGGACAACAATTCCGCTTTCACTTCACGGTTCGGTTGTAAAGCTTGACGGTACAAGAGTTGACATCTGCTGGGGCGATGATGAGAACGAAAGCTGTTTCTGCATTACAGACCTTCTTCCGCACCTTGCAAGGGAGCAGGCGTCAAAACCAATGGCAAAGGCAATTGAGGGCGAAAACCTCAATGTTATCCTCGGCTCTCGTCCGTATGATGCAGACAGCGACGAAAAAGACCTTGTAAAGCTCAATGTAATGGCTGTACTCAATGAGAAGTACGGTATCTGCGAGGGCGATTTCCTTTCGGCTGAGCTCTGCCTTATCCCGTCTTTCAAGTCAAGAGATATCGGTTTTGACAGAAGCATGATCGGCGGTTACGGTCATGATGATAAGGTTTGTGCATATCCGGCTGTTATGGCGGCTCTTGATGTTGAAATGCCCGAGCAGACTTGTATCACATACCTTACAGACAAAGAAGAAACAGGCAGTGACGGCAACACAGGTATGCAGAGCGACTTCCTCCGTTTCTTCATCTATGACCTTGCAAAACAGGACGGTGTTGACGGCTACCGTGTTCTTTCAAAAAGCACCTGTCTTTCTGCCGATGTAAATGCCGCATTTGATCCGACTTATGCGTCTGCATATGAGGCTAACAACTGCTCATACATTAACAACGGTGTAATTATTTCAAAATACACAGGTCACGGCGGAAAGTATGACACATCAGATGCGTCTGCCGAATATATGGGAAAAATCAGAGCTATGCTTGAGAACAACGATATTCTCTGGCAGGTCGGTGAACTCGGCAAGGTTGACGGCGGTGGCGGCGGAACAATCGCCAAGTATGTTGCCAATATGAATGTCGATGTTGTTGATCTCGGCGTTCCCGTGCTTTCAATGCATGCTCCGTTTGAAATTGTTTCCAAGACAGATGTTTATATGGCATACAGAGCATTTTTCACTTTTTTTGATACAAAAGATTAATTTAGGAAAAAATACAAAAAACACTTGATTTTTGCACCGAGTTGTGATATCATACTAATTGCGGCTGATAAAAGGCCGCATATGCGCCGGTAGCTCAGCTGGATAGAGTGTCTGACTACGAATCAGAAGGTCGGGAGTTCGAGTCTCTTCCGGCGCGCCAAGAAAAACGCACTTGTGTAAACAAGTGCGTTTTTCAGTTATATTCGCCTGTCGGCGAGTGATATTGCCGTGCAGTGATATTCGGTCATACCGAGTGATATTGCCTGCGGCAGTTTTAAAGCGAATATAATATCACCGAGAGCGAAAGCGAGCGATAACACATTTATATCACGCCGAGTTAAACGAGGCATATCACCGATAACTTTACAGACATTCGGCTTTGTGATATATTGTATTTTGGGTGATGATTGTGTCTGAAAGTATTTTACGGAATAAATCAAAAGAATTTGCAAAACAGATTGTATATATGTGTCGTGATATCAAAGCAAATGCAAGAGAATCGGTTTTAACTAATCAACTTTTGCGTTCGGGAACAAGTATAGGTGCAAATATTCACGAAGCACAATATGCGCAGGGTAAAAAGGATTTTATCTCCAAGTTGGAAATAGCACAAAAAGAGTGCTTTGAAACTGAATATTGGCTGGAACTTCTTTTTGAAACAGGATATATATCCGAAACCGTATATAAGCCATTGCAAAATCAGTGCGGCACAATCAGGAGAATGCTGATTTCATCGATCAATACAGTAAAGAAAAACGATAAATGAAACATATAAACAGTCTAACGCCGTAAGCGTTTCTGATGATTAAGTTTATCTAATCCTTTACACCTTAAAACTCAGACCTCATCCTTGTACAATAAACACTATCTTTTAAAGAATGTGAATTAAATTTTGTGCAAAGTATGTATAAAATGGAAATTATTGTGTACAATGGCTTAAAAAAATAGATTATAAAGGCTATTTTCGGCATTTCTACTCTTTGAATTTGGAGTGATTTGTGATAGAATATACATAAAGTGGTTACAAATAGGTAACAATCACTTTGAATTCAAAAAAAGGAGTGTTTCTTTGCGAAATGTTTTAAAAAGTGTTTTTAGCAAAAAGGTTTCTGCGGCAGTTCTCACGGCTGTAATGCTGTTTGTGTCGGTTTTCTCAATGTCGATGATTGCGAGTGCGGCATCGTTCTCACCGAGACTGTCTGCCCCGAGTTCAAGTAACAAATATTATTACAGTAATTTAAATGTTTTTTATAAGTACGGTTACGGTATGCCGAACTGTACAGCATATGCCTACGGCAGAGCTTATGAGATTCTAGGCTCTGAACCAAAGCTGTCATGGAACAATGCCGAGCAGTGGTACGGTTACAACAAGTCTAACGGCTACTACAAGTACGGTCAGACTCCAAAGGTCGGCGCAATTGCCTGCTGGTCATATAACGGTGGCGGCGGTCATGTTGCTGTTGTAGAAAAGGTCGAAAACGGTCAGATTACATTTTCTAACTCTGCATGGAGCGGTCAGAACTTCTACCTTTCCTATGCAAGCACATCCGACAAGAATGCCGGCGGTAACAGCTGGTGGAATTTTCAGGGTTATATCTACCTTGGCGATTTCAGCGGCAGTACAAGCACTACTCAGGCTACAACCAAAAAGGTAACTTACACAACAGGTACATATAAAACAGATGTTGACGATTATCTCAACATGAGAAGCGGTGTGGGTACAAGCTATTCATATGTAACATCTGTTCCGGGCAATGTTACTCTTAATGTAACAAAGGTTTCAACAGCCGGCGGTTACACATGGGGTTACACCTCTTACAACGGCAAAACAGGTTGGGTTGCTCTTGATTTTTGTGCTTTTGTTTCTTCATCAACGGTACAGCCAACAACAGCAAAGCCTGCTGTACAGCCTACCACAGCCAAAGCTACGGTTCAGCCGACTACTGCAAAGGCAACTGTTCAGCCGACAACAGCCAAGGCTACACAGCCTGCAACAACTGTTCCTGCTGCAACAGTTCAGCCTGCTACGGTACAGGCAACAACAGCTCCTGTAACTACACAGCCGAGCAATGACAGCAACAACGATACTCCGTATATGATAGGTGATATAAACCTTGACGGTCGTGTCGATGTTCTTGATGCAACTGAAATCAGCAAGTACGTTGTTTCAATTTCAACACTTTCTGATGTTCAGAGAGAACTTGCAGATTACAACCACGACGGTGTGATCAATGTTGTGGATGCCACAGAAATCCAGAAGCTTGTTGTCGGTAACAACTGATAACAACAAAACAGAACCAAAACACGCTTTGCATTTTGCAGAGCGTGTTTTTTTGTTTGGAACTTTTATAACAAAGAAGGGTATGCGAGAATACATACCCTTTTTGAGTTTAATAAGTTTAATAAGTTTAATATTTAAGCATTATGTCAACGAAAAATTCATCGTTATTGTTGCCTGCATCAAAAATTCCGTCATAGACTTCGGTTATGCTCTTCATGGAGTGAAGTCCGATGCCCTTGCCCTGATGCTTTGTGGACGAATAAGTTTCGCCGTCCATTTCCAAAGGCTTGCCGTAGTTGTTTGTTGAAACAATGTACAAACAGTCGCCTTTTATTTCGGAAGTCAGGTTAAAATATCTTTTGCCTTCTTCTACGGTACAGCAACCGTCAATTGCGTTTTCGAGTATGTTGCCGAAAATACTGCAGAGGTCAACATCAAGAATTCTCGATTTGTCGGGCAAATCAATCCGCCAGTTAATGTCAACATCGTTCTCAATCGCCTGCTGACGGTAGTGGTTGAACAAAGCATTGAGTGCGTCACTTTTGCAGATTCGCACAGGTGCTGTTACAGTCAGCGAATTTTCATACTGGGCAATGTAGTCTTTCAGCGCCGAAAGATTTCCTTCATCTGCAAGTCGGCTCATAACATGAACTGAATGTTTAAAATCATGCCTTGCTTTTGAGGTGTATTTTATGTACGACTGCAACGATTCTGTGTAACTTTTCTGAATTTCAAGAATGTTGTTTCGTTCTGTAAGCTTTGTTTTTTCAATAGTAGTCTTGCTTAAAATGTAGAATAATATGAATACTATAAGATACAATGCAAGCTCAAATATTGTAATGATGAATCCTTTTGCATAAACCTTTCCAACACGAATATTTGCGTAGGAAATCGGTATGGTATAGATGGTTGATACCATAAGTGCAATGGGCAAAATTGAAAACAAATACCACACCTTGCCGATATTTATGTTGTCAATCATCCATGCATAGTATTTTGTAAGGGGAACAAGCGCTCCCATTGCCGCAAGCGTCAGTCCCATTTGAATCAGGCTATATGAGGTGTCAACTCCTCGTGAGATTTCTTCCTGAAAAAATGAGTTGATAAAATATGCATACAGCGAAAAGAATGAAATCAAACAGCACACACTTATAAAAACAAACAAACAGCGTGCTGTTCCGACCTTTGTAACGCTTTTAATAAGGAAGAAAAATATTACAAGGTCGGGGAAGAGAACAAAGTTTAAATTCTGAATGTCAAAAGCCGTCATCACAATTGACGAGAGAGAACCGAGTATGAAAAATGAACACAAAAAGAGCGTTACTATCTTTGAAATCGGGTATTTTAATTGATTTTTTAACGGTAAAAGGCAGAATAAACTTAACGGTATTATTATGGCAAAGCTGAACAATGTCTGAAAAAAATTTACGAGTGTGTTCATATTCACCTCCGCTGGTTTTCTCTGATTTTTTTGAACATATATTCACGGATGCTCTGTTCAATCCGAGTTTTTTCACGAATTTTAATCGGGAATCTTTCACCGTTGCCTGTAACACATACAGAGCCTTCAATGTCCTTTATGTAATCGGCATTCAGCACGATTCCCCTGTTTACGGGTATGAAACGGGTGTCGTTGTCTGCAAGCTTGAGAAACTCTGCAATGGTCATTCGTGTGCGATATCTAAGTCCCGAAACAACACCTATGTTGATATAATGTGCATCGGATTCAACAGAAACAATTTCCTTAAGCGAAATCAGCGTGTTTCGGCGGTCACACATAACTTCAATGTATTTTGAATTATCCGATACATATGACGAGGCATCATCAAGTACCTTATAAATCTGCTCAGCTTTGTAGGGTTTTGTTATGTAATGAAAAGCGTGAACGGAAAATGCCTGCATCATAAAATCGGGGCTTGTTGTGACAAATACAATAAGAATATTACGGTCTTTTTCACGAAGCTTTTCAGCCACGGCAATGCCGTTCATCTTCTCCATAAAAATATCTACAAAGGCTATTTTGTAGGTGTTTTCCTTGAATGAATTGAAAAAAGCTATTCCGTCAGGAAAACAATCAATCTGCACATTTTGCTTGTGTCCGCCAAAATATGCGTTGCAGATTGAGTAGAGAATGTCTGCCTGAGGCTTTTCGTCGTCAATAACTGCAATTTTCAAGATATCGCCTCCTTTGAAATAATTTAATTCGGAGCAATGATTAACTGCACTTAGATTATACCATAAATTTGAAAAATATTATATCCGATTGTCATATGTTTTTTGCCAAAAGATTGATGTTTGTGCCAAACTATTGAAATGTTGCATTAAATTGGCTATCATTGAAGCAAGCACAAAAATTGCGGTGTTTCCGCAAATCAAAATCGGAAAGAGGTAATCCACTATGACAAAAATTAAAAAGTTAGCTTTATTGCTCGCAATTTGTATGGTAGGTACAGTAGGTCTTGTAGGCTGCGGTAATGACGGTGGCTCATCAAGCAAAAACGAAAGTTCGGCATCACAAACTGCTGACGACAATGCAAACAGCGCAGATGACAGCGCCGCTGATTCAAAAGACGGCGATTCATCGGCAAGCGTTGTAGGTACTTGGACTGTTACCGCACTTGAGGGTACAGACGGTAAAGCGGTTTCAATTGATGACTATGCAACAGCAAACGGAGTTGAACCCGAAACTTTGAAATGTACATACACATTTGCAGAGGACGGCACATTCTCAGGCGAAATGAGCGGTGTGACTGTTTCGGGCAATTACACATTTGAGGGTACAGATCTCGTTATGACAGTCGGCGAACAGCAGTTTAACTACACATATGACGCTGACAATGATATGCTTAAATACACAGACCCGAACACAGGTCTTTCAAGCTATTGCGAAAGACAGCAGTAATCGTAATCTAATCCCAATTTCCTAATACTACACTACACAAAACAACCGCTCACCGAAAGGTGGGCGGTTGTTTCTGTTTGATGACATGATTGTTATTCTGTAGGAGCGGATATTATCCGCCAGCAAGTAATCGTCGTACAATGATATGGATAAATCCAATTATATAAATAGAATAGAATTACCGCTACAGTAGGTCAATTGCATTGTAACATTTATAAAATATATCTTAATATATAATTTGTGTCATTACTTACTCGCCGTTAATTTACTTTATTTGTCGGAGTTCCGTTCAGAAAATTTTTGATGTTGTCCGAAACTATGCCCATAAGGCGTTCTCTGGTTTCAACGGGTGCCCATGCGATGTGGGGGGTGATTATGCAATTTTTTGCACCCATAAGAATGCAGTCCTCAACCATAGGCTCAACCTTGAGGGTGTCGATTGCCGCACCGCCGAGGTGACCGCTTTCGAGTGCCTCAAGCAAATCTTCTTCAACCATAACACCGCCTCTTGCCGTGTTTACAAACAATGCACCCTGTTTCATTTTGGCAAAGGCGTTTTTGTCAAACATATTTTCCGACTGTGGATTTAGCGGACAATGAACGCTTACAATATCGCTTGTTTCAAGAAGTTCGTCAAATGAAACATCTTTGATTCCGTCAATATTTTTCGGAGTTCTGCTCGATGCGATTACATTCATATCAAAAGCGTTTGCAATTTTTGCAACAGCCTTTCCGATGTTTCCGAGTCCGACAATGCCGAGTGTTTTGTCTGCAAGTTCATTCAGCGGATATACAAACGGTGAAAAAGTTTTGCTTCTTTTCCACTTGCCGTCCTGAACAAATCGGTTGTATTCTGCCGTATGATTGAAATGTTCAAGAATGAGTGCAAATGTGTGCTGTGCAACCGCATTTGTAGAATATGAGCCTGCGTTGCAGACGGTTATGCCGTTTTTGGTGCAGTAGTCAAGGTCAATGTTGTTGTAGCCTGTTGCAAAAAGTCCTATATATTTCAGCTTTTTTGCAAGTCGCATTGTGTGCGAATCAAGCAGAGTTTTGTTGCACACAACGATATCTGCATCTGCAATTTTCTCCGCAACTTCTTCATATTTTAAAAGACCGAACGACTCAACCTCGCCGAACCGATTAAGCACATCGGCATTTACAATATCGTCAAGAACAGTCTGTGCGTCTGTTAAAACTATTTTCATCTTATCACCTCGTTTTTTACTGACTATAGTATATACCGAAAAATTTTTCCTTGCAATCCAAATCGAAATTTTGTATAATATTTGTGCGTAAATTGAAAGGAACGGTATTCTAATGTATAAAAATTATCTTTTTGATTTGGACGGAACTTTGCTTCCCATGGATATGGAAAAATTCGTAAAGCTGTATTTTTCATCGCTCTGCAAGCGTTGCACTCCTGTTATAAAAATCGAACCCGACGCCCTTATAAAGGCGATGTGGGCAGGCACTGACGCTATGACAAAGAATGATAACAGCCGTACAAACCGTGAAGTTTTCTGGGAAACAGCGGGCAAAGTCAGCGGTGCCGACCTTGAAAAGTTTGATGACATTTTTACCGATTATTACGAAAACGAGTTTATCGTTCCGAAAGATGCTACAAGCTTTACTCCTTATGCAAAGAAAAGCATTGATTTCATAAAGAAAAACGGCGGCAGACTTATTGCCGCAACAAATCCGATTTTTCCGTTTGTTGCAACAAAACGCAGACTTGAATGGGCAGGAGTTTCTCCCGACGATTTTGAACTTGTTACAACATACGAAAACTTTGGTTGCTGCAAGCCGAATCTGAAATATTTTGAAGAAATCTGCAAAAAGCAGGATATCAAGCCCGAAGACAGCATTATGATCGGCAACGATGTTGACGAGGATTTGTGCAGCGCAAAGCTCGGCTTTGATACATACCTTATTACCGACACAATTGTGAATAGAGATAATAAGGATTATTCAGACTACAAAAACGGCAGTTTTGAGGAGTTTTACAAAGATTTTCTCAAAGGCGATTAAATTTATTATATTGTGCGGTCAGACGGCATTTTGCTTTGTCTGACCGCTTTTTCTGTGTGCATTTAATTTTACTTTTACATAATACCTTTTAATGCCTTAAATGAAATAAAAAAATAGTCGAATGTGGTATCATGTGATGTGATACAGGTTATCAGACGGGATTTATTTTGTTTTATATCTTAATTAAGCAGGTGAATGAATTATGTCAGAAGTAATCAGAATTTTTGTTGAAAAAAAGGATGGCTTCAATGTTCTTGCAAAGCAGACGCTTTGGGACATCCGCCACAACCTCGGTATGAAGTCTGTCGAAGATCTTCGTTACATTGTGCGTTACGATCTTGAGGGACTTACTAAGGAAGAATATGACAAGGCGAAAACCATTGTTTTGTCAGAGCCTAACGCCGATGTAATCTATGAAGAAACTCTCCCCGTTGAGGACGGCTGGAAGGTATTCGCAATGGAGTATCTCCCCGGTCAGTACGATCAGCGCGGCGACTCTGCCGAGCAGTGCGTTCAGCTTCTTACTCAGGGTGAGCGTTGCAAGGTTCTTACAGCAAGAGTAATTGCTCTCAAGGGCAATATTACAGACGAAGAGCTTGTAAAGGTTGAGGAGTACCTCATCAACCCTGTTGAAAGCCGTCTTGCATCTCTTGAAAAGCCAAAGACTCTTGATATGGAAATTCCCGTTCCCGAAAATGTTAAGAGGGTAGAGGGTTTCAACAGCTGGAATGACGATGAGATGCAGAAGTATTACGATTCAATGGGCTTTGCAATGACACTTGCAGACCTCAAGTTCTGCCGTGATTACTTCAGAGATACAGAGCACCGTGATCCGTCGGTTACAGAACTTCGTGTAATTGACACATACTGGTCGGACCATTGCCGTCACACAACATTCCTTACAAGACTTGAAGAGATTGAGATTGAAAAGTCTGCTCTCGGCAAGGTTATCGAGGATGCACTCAGTGAGTATTATGCAACCCGTGACGAGGTTTACGGCAAGGATACAAAGAGAATTGTTTCACTTATGGATATGGCTCTCATCGGTATGAAGTCACTCAAGAAAAAGGGACTCATTCCCGACCTTGACGAAAGTGAAGAAATCAATGCCTGCTCAATTCAGGTTCCCGTTACTATAGATGGAAAAACAGAACAGTGGCTTGTTCAGTTCAAGAACGAAACTCACAACCACCCGACAGAAATCGAGCCTTTCGGCGGTGCCGCAACCTGTCTTGGCGGTGCAATCCGTGATCCGCTTTCAGGCCGTTCATATGTATATCAGGCTATGCGTGTTACAGGCTCGGGCGATCCGACAATTCCTTTCAAGGATACAATGCACGGCAAGCTCCCTTCACGCAAAATTACAACAGGTGCCGCTCAGGGTTACAGCTCATACGGTAACCAGATCGGTCTTGCAACAGGTCAGGTAACCGAGCTTTACGATCAGGGCTATGTTGCAAAGAGAATGGAAATCGGTGCTGTTATCGGTGCATCTCCAAAGGAAAATGTTATCCGTGAAACTCCTCTTCCCGATGATGTAATCGTACTTCTCGGCGGAAGAACAGGCCGTGACGGCTGCGGCGG
>OIZX01001298.1_pt1 | contig 13352 bp, 13 predicted proteins | sample 1588621 | NCBI WGS metagenome assembly OIZX01 (sample SAMN03283276) | human gut metagenome | biome: human-associated habitat; material: feces | host: Homo sapiens | place: Peru | collected 2012
TATAATTCAACTATTTCAAAGATCGAATTGCCCTTTTTTATTGGACAGTAGTGATTCTAATACATTTGTTGTATCAATTTCCTTTTGCTGTAGTTTTTTATCTGCAGAAGCGGCATGAGAATCAAAACATAAAAGCCTAAATGGGATAACTCCTTCGAAGTTAAACCTCCTCTTTGTAATTATAGCAGGAGATCCGACAGAATTAATCATTTTATTGATTTCGTCATTGTAATAATTACATCCTCCCATACCACTCAATCGGCTATACCGCAGAACTTCAGCTCTCTTACACTTATCCATATAAGTATCTATATCTTTAAGTATAGCATCAAGAAAAACCATTGTTACTAGATCTATCTTTTCACAATTTACATAATCCAAGCGAACAGTAGTGCAACATTGATAAAAGAAACATGCTAACACTTTTGCTATAGTTTGATAAGAATCATGTGGATTTGTTATAATTGAAAATTCTTTAGGTACACGAATAACACCACTTTTATTCTTTCCATATTTTTTTATCTTGGGTCCATAGAAGGGACTTTGTTCGCAATTTAGCAAGTACCTAATATTAATAGGTAAGAATAAATCCATGGTATCCTTAAAACTACGAATAGTCTTAGCTTGTTGTCTGTAGACTCGATTTAAGCGATATTGCTCCCATTTTAAAGCTCGTTTATAAGCTTTAAGTTTCTGACGTTTTACTCTATTTCTAAAAGTCTTTTGTGCATTATGAAGCAGAACTCTTAAACGCAACCGCTTTTTTCTTTTATACCTCCCCATAAGCTAATACAATATTTAACAGATTGTCCTTTATATGATAACACCTTATTATATATATTGTCTTTTTGTAGTCGATGTTGTAATGCTCGCCTACTACATCGCTGAGAGTCTAAGGACTCGGCGATATAGTAGGGGGCATTTTAGTAGTTAAAACGTAGGTCTTAACTACTAACGGCCAACGGAAGCAATGAGCTGCGTAACCTTCTGTCTGATATCACAGTCTAGTGGATACTGACCGAGTTGGCTGCGCACGGAATGCTCTTTGTTGGCTTCGAGAGCTTCTGTCAGAGTGGTAGCATTTTTATCTTTAATCACGTTCTCAGTGCACATTATATATAATATATTGGCAATGAGTTTGCGATTGAAGGTTGTACCCTTCTGTCTGCCTGGATTGTAAACTTCGGCTTCTACCTCAGGAAGTGAGAGAATGTTTTTCCACAGTGTGTCGTAACGATTCTTCCAATCCTTTGAAACATACCGGGCTAACTTGGCTACGTATTGCAGGATGGCGGCTTTGCGTTGCTCGCGTTCTGCATCGGGTAGCTCTTGGATAGCTGTTGTCGGTTTCTGACTAAAAGCCTCACCCCCTGCCCCTCTCCAAAAGAGAGGGGAGTGATTAGACTTGAAGGCGCTTAGAGGAAGAACACGAATAGGGCGAATGACACGAATAGCCCTGTGGGCTTTGCTGCTTGAGGTCTTTAAAACAACAAATACAATAGGGACAACGGATAACAACCGCAGTTAAGTGAAGAACGAAGAGTGAAGAGTGAAGAATCGGACTTCGCTTTGCTATAGTTAAGAACATAAACCAAGATAAACACCTAACGAAATTCTTTACTTCATGTTGCTGCTGTTTAAGCAGCCTTTACGAAAGTGCGAACTCTCGACAGTCTGATTAAACTGCAGCAACTGTGGTTGGCACCACAGGAATATCGTTAGGCGATAAACATGGATAAACAGCCTGGCGGAGTGAGTGTGTTAAGATATTTATAGACATCTACTTTAAGTCATCTTTATCCCAAAGCCTGTTAAACTCTTTAGTATATGTAGAGGCTTTCTTAACATCGTTTTTGTCTACAGAAATTTCTTCATCATTCTTTGTTTCAGCAGCAGTTGTCCAATTATAGGAACCATGTATTGTTATATTGTTGTCTATTACACAAAATTTATAATGCATAATTCCTTTTCGTTCCGCTTTTATTGCCTTATGTTCAAATGGACTCAAATCAACTCCATGTTTTTGATTAGTATGATTCGCATCAACCATTACACGGACTTTGCAACCTTCGTTTTTCTTTTCCAATAATTTCTTCTGGAGTGTGCTATTGGTAAACCATGCAACACTGACATCTATTGTTGCTATTGCTTCATCCAAAGTATCAAGGATTTTCTTCTCAATATTTTTGAATTCGACAGCTGATATTATTTCTGTCTTTACTTCGATCACTCCAGAGAAATAACTATCCAAGGATTTCTTAACCTCTTTATCCAGAGTATCAATGTCGATCATTGGTTTGGGATGTATAGTTAAAGTATCGCCTGGATGTGATTTACTCTCAGACACAGTTATGTTAACAGTCTTTACCTCTTTTAAGGTTTGGATGATTTCTTGTGCTTTCTTAGCCTCAGAGTCATCCAGGAAAAATACTTTCAAGTATTTTGAATTAAAAGATTCTCTAATTTCTGTTGAATACTTATTATTTGCCATAAATGTAATCAGTTTATTAAGCCAAAGAAATAACTATTTTCCTCATCTTGTCAATGGATATTTTTAACTCCTCAAAAGAATAAGGAGCATTCATATGATTTGTTAGCACTCAATTTAGGGCATAACCCTTTGGATAGGCACTTTTACAAGTGCCTACATGTAGAGTTATTAAAAAATCATTTGTTTATTAACTATTAAATAAGTTTTCTGCATTCGGCAATTTGAAAAGTTATTTTCATTGCACTCATTTATCGAAAACTTTGGCTTATTGCCAATCCGATTTATTTCATGATTTTCGGTATCACTCGGAATAACTCAAACAAGTTTGGCTCTACTCTCGTTGGCTCGAAAATTTATCATGTTGTAGGCTGAAAAAATCCCTGCAACTTTCTTGAATTTATCAAACTGCTGGCAATACATACTTGCATAAGGTTCGGGAAACCTACTACTTATATCTGCTTTTATCATGCCTGCCAAAGCCTCTTTTGTGTAGGCTTTCAACAATTCGTTAAATTGTTGTTCCTTTATAATTGTTTCTGTCATTTCAACATCATCATGCTGCCCCCTATAAAAGCCTTATTTTTGTACACTATTCGTTTCATGCTGTATACAGGATGTTATACTGGGCTTGATGCTGGAAAAATCATGTCCATCATACATCTTGAAACAAATGGATTTTCTGCCAATTATAGCCATCAGTATCAAATGGGGGATAGCCAATTGATTCTTATTGTATGATTCTTTAAGAGATTTTAAATCCTGTATTGATGGAGAAGGATAATCTTCTGGATGCGTATGCCATTCTCCGATATATACTCTCGTTTGGTTGGATTTATTAAACTCTTCCGCTATGAGTTTGTTAGCTTTTTCTGCATCAAGGTGACATGAGCATTTGAGAGCGGATGTTTTGTCGCAACATGAATCAGATATAGAATTGATTCTTATCCTTTCATCTGAGATTTGAGAGCCGAATAGTATACCACAGTCTTCATTCTTGTCGAACTGTTTTTTGGCATTCAGCATTTCCAAACACTCATCTGTAATTTCAATATCAAATCGTTTTATAAAGGGAACTCCTGTATTGTCCCCTGCGAAGTCTCTACAGGAGCGATGTTGACACTTATTCCCTTTTGAACGATTCTTTTTATGTTTCCTACCCATCTGTAACATGTTGACTCTTCTGGCTCTGTCAAGAGTCGATTTATAATCGGATAAAATGCTGATAGCATCAAGAGAACGTCATTGTCTGAATATAAAGCATATAAGCCATTACACCCAGCATCTCTTTTTGTAAAATGATTTTCTTGACTCTTGTATTCAGCATCACTAATCACATTGTGAATATATAGTTTGGTTTGAGCATCGTTAATGGACAATGACCTATGAAAGCTGCTTGGGTTTATATATACCATATGTCCAGCTGCGCCGAATGGCTCTAACCACAGGATAAAGACAGGAATGGTTAGTTCACCTTTATTGATAACATCAATGATATATTCTTCAGTCATGGTATCGCCAGTACAAAGAAACAAAGCAGTGTATTCAGATAACTTTTGAAAGTTACCTCCAATATATTTCTGAATGGAAGTAATGCCAAATTTATTCTTTTGTTCAGGGCGTATTGAGCGTAGGTAATCAATGAGAGCACACACCTTAAACTGGTTTACGTATCTATACCCTAATAAATGTCTTCCAACATTATCCACTGTCAACACTTCATTATCAACTAACGTGAATGAAACGTTATTGTTACCACTAAGGAAATGAACCAAATTAGAACCGATGCTTCCTAAACCTGCAACAAGAAAATTCTGTTTTTGCATAAGTTCGCCAAAAGTCCGTTCTGCAATCCGCTCTTTTGAATACAAACAACCAAAAAGTCTTGTGAGGTTGGTCGTTTTCTTTTCAAAGTTCAGATATACATCACAGGTCGTCAAACTTCCATTCCTAAATCCATTTCTTTGTAGTCTAACAGGCTTAACTTCAATGCCGCCAATTCTGTTTTCCGTCAATTTGAAAAATATTTGTCCTCCTTGATGGGCATTGATAAAACTCTTGACTTTTTTTTGCTCCTCTTTATCAGACAAATGATTCAGAAATGCTGCAAAGTTCAGATTGTATGGTGCAATGTGATTCGCATTGAAACCACTTACAAACAAGACCTTTCCATTCTTCGTATCGAAGTTCCTCGACAAATAAGAGTCAAAAGGTTCTTCATCGGAACAATAGAGTAAAGTGTTGACAATAGTGTCTTTCCTTTTGAGTCCTGAAACTGGCACAGCATAACTGATGGCATTCAAGATAGATGTCGTAGTCGGAATGCTATTGTTTATAAAGAAAGTATCTTTTACTTCAGGCTCGCTATTGTATTGTCTTGTCCAATAGCTTGTTATTTCAGAAAGAAAATCACCTGTATTTTGCTTTTCTGCTCCTTCCTTTATCAGCCTTTTAGCTTTCTTTATGCAGAAAAGTATCATTTCGCTTGCATCTTTGGTATCGAAACTCGTTCCATCTTCAAACAGGCAGAGTTTTCCACCAACACTTTCCACATGAGGAAGATAACCAAATTGGAGAGATGGAAAATAGAATGAAGGCATGGAATAAGGGAAATCTATACCAAAACCGATGTAGAAAACTATTGGCGTGAGAACGTCAGATACAAATATCTCCGTCGACAGTTTCCAACATTCTACATAGTTTCTACTGATATTTGGTATAGAATCGATTCTTTCTACCTCTTCAGTCAAATTTACGTCTCTAAAACAAGAAACAAGCAACTCTGACATGGTTATGCGTATTTACTCTCGTTGTTTATTGTTCCAGCAAAAGATTTCTTTTGTGCATCTTCGTCCTCATCTTTTGCCGTGCTGCAACAGAACCTATCGCCAAAATGCTTCTGCCATTTACCGCAAGCTTCTTTTGGGTTCTTGGAATTGATAGCACGTTCTGCATCTTCTTTGAAAGATTTCAGTTCATTCAAAAAATCTTTTTTTCGTTTTTCGCTATATCCTTCAAACAAATCATCATATGGGGAAGTTGGACGATAACAATGAAAACCATTATCAGCACTCAAAGAATCATACATGTTGACAAGAATGTCTTTCATTTGTACATCTTCTCTTCCATCAGCATCAGGTTCTGCAAAATGTTCTGCTGCAAGCATAGTAAGAATACAGCCTGTTGGCATTTTCTTTTCTGTCTCGCTTTTCACATAATCACACCAAGCTTTCAGATAGCGTACCATTTTTTTCAGATTAGTCTTTTCTGAACATTCATCATTAAACCAAGCCCTCAATCCTTTGGGGTCTGATTCAATCCATGGTGTCTTTCGGTGTGATAACTGAGGCGTTTCATCTTCAATCATAAAATAGACAGGTAAATCTACATGATGACCGTCTGCATACAAAACTGTGACGCAAGGGGCGTTGTCCTCTGCCCCCTTTGTAGTATGGTCTTTTACCGCCTCGTACATTTCTGAATGGTACCATTCTAAGTCTTTCTTGTCTTCTTCGTCATCGCTTATGAAATACACACCATCATCCAAGTCATAGGCTCCCAATCCAGACTCGTCTTTTATGGGGTTGAGAATGGTGTCCATAGCAAACGAGCCTTGCCAACAAAACTTTGGCTGGATGTAATCAGAATGATTATCCTTGAAGTATTTCTTTATTCTGTCACGTAGAGCCTGACGATTTGTTCGCAAGGTTTCTTTGCGTGTCTTACAAGCCTTTATAGCATCATGAAATGCTTTGAATTGTTCATTATTGTTTGCCATAATCTTCTGGATTTATTGTTTTACCTGTTTTAAAGAAAGCTTTCACTTTCTCTTTCTCTTTAAAATCTACACCGGTTTTTGCTCCGATAGAAGACAAAATGTTCATAGATTGACGACTCGCATCATCCATATTTACAAACTTTTCTTGCTGACTTGAAAGTGGTTTGTTCGCAACTCTAACTATGTTTAAATCAAAATTCAGAGTACCACTATTTATCAATTGTCTCAAAAAGAAAGTTTCTGTCAAAGATTGACCATTGGAGTAGCAGTCAAAAATATTATCCTTCCATTTGTAAAATGAAAGCTTTCGTTTAGTAGGACTCCACCCTTGACTTTTCTCACAACTACTTATAGAAAGGATATCCACACCACCAAACTCACCGGTTTTTGCAAATTTAAACAAATACTCAGTCAAACCTACTAAAACTGGGTTGTTGGCAAAAAGGCCACCATCTACATAGTCAAACTTATTGATTTCCTTTATTGGGAAATAAGTTGGTGCTGCAGAAGTAGCCAAAGCTACATCAACATAAGTTTTGTTATTATCTTGATTCAAAGACCCATAATCTTTTTTAAATATTCTTGGACTTGCATCTGTCAAATTGTATGCAGGAATACATAAAAGATTATGACTCTCTGAAATAGTTCTACTGCCGAACACTGAAGTTAAAGCTTCTCGAAGAGGCTCCTGAGAATATTTTGACGTACATATTGCTTGTTTGAAACCAAGCACCAAGTTACCAAAAGCCCCAAGTCTTTTCCATTTTGAAGCAAATATTTTAGGACCATAATTCTCATAAAACTCTACAACATCTTTCATGGGGATTTTTGCAGAAACTCCTAAAGCAATAATGCCACCAGTTGAAGTACCACAAATCAAATCAAAATGGTCAGAAAGTCTCGTATTGAAACTTTCTTCAAATTTTGCAAGAACTTGGGCGGAATATAATCCTTTGATTCCGCCACCGTCTATGCACAATATCTTAAAATTCTTTTTCTTTTCCATTTTTTACTATCATATCACCTCGCACTCTTTTACGCATATTACCAATACAGCGTCACAACTATGTTACAAGTAGTTTTCGCCAGATTTGCGGGATAGTACCGCTTGAATAGTTCCCCATTGCAGTATCGCTCTGCACTTATCGCCACTCGAATGGGGGATGTTTTTTTATTCTGCTTTATTGATTTAAAATATCCAACAACTCTGCAGGAGTATATACTGGTAAAGAAGAATTCCAAGAGCAAAGAGTTTATCGGCATCTTAAGAAAAGCCCTCCCGATTTGCAACGAAATCTATTAAGATATTCGTATCGATAAAAACTCTCATAATGCATATTTTTTATCAACCAACGCATCTAAGCTATTTTCATCTGCCGGTATCGGTTTGCCACCTTTTGCCTTTAATGTCTTCACATAAGACAAAGCATCTCTATTATGCAATTTAGCATAACTTTCCGCTCCTTTATATATATTGCTATCAATTGCTATTGTATTCATAATTGTATCTCCTTTTTTGAGTGCAAATATAATGTTCTGGTTTCAACACAAACATATTTTTACAATTCCTCTATATCTTCTTTGCTTAGTCCCGTCATCTTGCAGATGGTATCAACATCCATACCAGCTGACTTCAGATTCTGGGCTATCTCTAAGGCCTTGTCCTGCTTTCCTTCATCATACCTACCTTCCATCAGGGTTTTCTCACTACTCACCCTGTCCCAGAACTTGTCATAAGCCCTGAGTTCTTCTGCAGTAAAGGCTGAAATTTTCACTTCCTCCAATGCCTTGCTTATCTCTGGACTTTCCAAAAGCTCGGCAGGAACCTCCTGGGTCTTGTCATTTATCTCGGTCAAGAAACGAAGCCAAAGCACTGTCATACGTTTCTCTTTCATCGTATGAGGATGAAACTTCGGCAGTTCGATAAAGGTAAAGCACAAACCTTCTATCACCTTTTTTGTACGCTTATCGTGAACTATGTGATAGTTATGCTTATACTCCTTCATATCTTTCTCGAAGATTTCATTCACTAAGTTTAGCGAATAAACAGGCTGTAAATCTTCATACTTACAGCCCATTTCTGCCTGACTCACATATGCCTTTGAGGCATTGAACAACACTCGCTGCTTGAATGCATCTGTCCATGCCATCTGCATCTCGACAACAAATTGTCGGCCCTCCACATCCCTACATCGTACATCTACGATGGTATCCTTATGGAGCGGATCTACAGGTACCAACTCGGTAGGAAGGTACTCTATACTCTTAATCTGCTGATTTCTCTTCAAAGGAAGCAAAGCATTAAGAAGACTTATAAGCAAGTCGGGATGACCTGCAAATATCTTCTTGAATGTCAAGTCTGCCTTTGGGTCGAGATATTTGATGTTCGTTGTCATAATCGTTATCTTTTAAATTCTAAGGGCAAAGATACGACTTTAATTCTAGAACGCCAAAGATTTCCCTAAAAACTATCTGAAACAGACAAAGGTTTTCTAGATTTTAACAAATGGGAACGCAGATAGCTGCGAAGGGCATCATAAGTACTTTCGATGGGCTACGAAGGCTGTTTCATTGGACATCGCAAGTACTTTCATTTTTTCACCACATTTTTCAGACTCTTGTGCTCCATATCGTAATGCTCGCCTACTACATACTGGCTGTGATCGAGGGCTTCGGTGATGTATGAGGTGGTATAGATGACCTGATAGGTGTCGGTATCATACTTGCTCAAACTGTTAATGAGGGTTTGCTGGAACTTCTGCGCCCTACCCTGCTCTATTCCCTTGTCCTCCATGTTGTCGGCGAAGATGAAGCGGGGATAACGCATCCAGAGGATATCTAGAGAGGCAAAGAAGAGCGAGAAACGGGCTGCCAACTTCAGGAAAAAGGCGGATGAGGCGCTGTACTTGGAATAGCGGTCACGAAGAAATACCATGTTGCCAGGAAAATCTACCGTCAAATCGGAAGGCTGGGCTTTCTGGAAATCCTTCTGCCTTGCCTCGTCATGATTGAGGAAATAGGCTCCATGTTCCTGTATCTTCCTGATTACTTCGTTTCGACGGCTCTCCTGTTTGGCAAGCTGTGCCTGGATATAACATCGCTCTTGGCTGATGGCGCTTTCCGTCTGCTCCTGCTGCTCTTTCAACTGTTCATATTTCTCTGCCATCTCCAGCATCGTATAAAACTGCTGCAACTCACCGTTCAACTCGCCTTTCTGATAAATCAGGTCTTCTATGGCTGCGGCGGTGCTGCTGCGGGCAGAACCCAAAAGTTCATCGAGATGGGTCTGTGCCCTTTTGCGCATCACTTTCAGACTTCTCAACTTAGCCTTGGCATCTTTCAGCTCTTCTCCATCTTTCTGAAGGATTTCCTCTGACTCCTTTTGCTGGAAGGAGAGTTCTGAGATGAGGCGCTTTGCCTGGGTAACACCCGACTTGTTGTCAATCTTCTGGCGGCAGAGATGACAGGTTCCGTCAGGGGTATCCTGCGGTAAAGGCGAAAGACATTCCGGACAGTATTCCAGACGGAGAGTACCCAAGATTTCACGGGTACTGACGGAATGGGTCAATGCCAACTTCTTGCGCGACAGTTCGGAGATGAACATCTGAGTATCTTCTATGTCATACTGCAGAAGTTCTATGCGCTCTTCTTCCTCCTTGCACGAGGTTTCCAGACTTTTCACTTCGGATTTTATCTGTTCCAACTGCGATTTATCCTTCCGGTCCGGTTTGCCGCCTTGACGCAAGCACTGGATTTTCACGTCCAGTTTTTCCATCTCCCTGTTTTTCCCAGCTATTTCTTCCAGAATGAATTCCGTGGAACGCTGCCGGGGATCGAGCGACTTTTCCAAGACTCTTATCTCAGCCTTCAGATTGACAAGTTCTGCTTCCAGATTCTTGTACTTCAGCTTGGCTGCATAGAGTTTTTCGTCGAAAATTCCCATCAGAAGATCGGCTGCCGTCTCACGGGTGGTCTGACTGTCAAACTGCTCGTAATAGTAGAGGGATTGGGTTGGAGATTCCTGATCGATATACAGCAGACGGAGCAACTGGTGCATGGTGATATTATTATCGCCCTGCACAATCGGCATCTTCATTACTTCGAAGAGTTTGTTGGAGAAACTGCACGTATGGGCTGCTGTCTTATATCCGAAGGTCTGAGCCTCACAATCCTTATTGAGCACTTCTTTCAGCGCCCCCCACCAGATAGTCATGCCTCGCTGGGAAAGTATCCTGCCCTCTGCATCCTGCTCGATGGGGCGGGACAGCGTGAGGGTAGCACCATCAATGGAGACTTCTACCATCACCCGGGAACATTGGCGCACCTCGTTGACGAAATGGGTATATTCACCACCCAAGCCATAGAAGAGCAGATGGGTGATGGTTGACTTGCCGCTACTGTTCTCGCCTCGGATGATGTTGACGCCATGATGAAACTCCTCATCATACGCCACCTTGCCTTCGGTGGTGAGCACATAGAGACGATTGACAAAGAAACTAACAGCCATCGTATTTATATTCCAATAATTGGGTTCTGTATTTCAATCCGTACGTGCCGTTGAGCGGTGTGGTGCGGAAACAATGATTGAGCCAGGCTATGATATTACTCTCTGCCTGGGGCATCTCTTCGAGCTGCGTCATCACCTGCTGCATCTTGACCGCATCCGTTACCTTCACTTTCTGCTTGAGCAGGAACTCCGGATCGATAAGACCATAGCTTGCTATCTGGCTGAGAGCTATCATCTGATAGCGCTGTAGCTGATGGAAGAGACGGCGATCGTTGGTTACCTTGTTATAGGGGTTTTCCTTTTTATCTGCCACATACTGATGCAGCAGTTCCTTAAACCGGGTCTCTGTTTTCTTCAGTCTTATACAGTAAGCCTTATAAGGAAAGAGCAGGTAGAAATCGTAAATGCGAAGGCGATCTACCTCTATACATTCGTTCACATCGAAATGCTTCAGAATGTTCAGCATGCGATAGATGCCATTGGATGGGTCGAAAGCTGGATTATACATCGTAAATAGCCCAATTGATATGACAATTGCCTGTGAGATAATAGAGCATGCCGAAAACATCGTCAAGGGTATAGCAGAGACAGGTGTCGGAGTCTCCTACGGTATTCAACTCTTCCATGACAGGCAAAACCACCTTGTCGTAAACTGCCTGATTGATTTCCCTTAGTGGTTTCTCATCCTCAATCAAAGGTAAGACTTCCCGGTCGAAATGATCGCTCACGATGGCGAAGAGATAATTGTCTATCTTGTTTGCCATCTCATAATACTGATACTTCGTTGCCTTCTTAGCATAAGACTGTTTCTGACGGCGTGCCTTGTCGATGGCTTTCTTGGAAAAGCCGCCATCCAGAAGTTTCTGCTCCAATCCTATGGTATGACGCAGTTTGGTGCGATACCGCATAATGTCGTCCATCTTCTTCTGAAGCCTGACATCGTTTTTAAAATCCTCCTGCAGTCTGGCAAACCAGCTGGCTAAACGACTTTGGGGAGCAATGGAGGTCTGGTTGATAATCACCTTCTTGGCGGCAGGATTGTAGCTGCTGACATTCTCCATCCTCACATCCTCGTAACGGTTGCCTTTGCCTGGGTCGCCTTTGATATTGAGTTCCATTATTGTGAATGACTAAAAGAACCGGAGTAATTATTCGGAGTCGATAAGCTGCAGTACCTTATCCGTGATTTCCCCGTTGGAAGGATGCTGCCCCAATTGATTACGTACGGAATGTTCCCCGCTGCCTTCAAGAGCGATGGCCAGATGGGTAGCATTATTATCTGCTATCACACCCTCATTACACATTATATATATTATATGGGCTATGAGATTGCGATTGAAGGTGGTTCCTTTCTGTTTGCCCGGCTCATAAACCTCGGCTTCAACCTCGGGAAGAGCGAGAATATTCTTCCATAGCATATCGTAACGGTTCTTCCAATCCTTTGAGACATATTGCGTAAGCCTGGCTACGTATTGAAGGATGGCAGCCTTGCGCTGCTCGCGCTCTGCATCCTGCAATACTTTTTCGGCAGCAGGTGCCAGTTTCTGCTTTTCGCCATAATAGTTATTGACGACTGTAGTGGCATTGGGATTAAAATTATCCACATGACCTATATTTATCTCCTGGAAGGTATTGCCTTGACCGGGATCGCCTTTTATATTGATCTCCATAATGGTTTCTTTTTTAATCTTTATCTATCTGATATCCAGACTGAAAGAAAGAAGAAAGTTCAGACGGATTTTCTTCCTTGGTTTCGATGTTTTCTTGTCGTACCTTTGCATCGCAGTTCAGAAGAAATAACCATTCTGTCGGACACATTGACTGCATGTGGAAATACCAAGTCCCATACCGACGATGGGCAACTTTATGATTAATTATTCAGTGTTCATGTTGCCAAACCCTATTCATCCAGAAAAAGGTGCATTGGCTTATGCAAAGCCTCAGGTGAGCGAGGTGATGTCGTTCAGAAAGTTCGTGCAACACATTGCCGACCACGGCGGTTATACCCGAGGCAAGGTGAAGGGTGTTCTCTCTGATATGTGTACCTGTCTGGTAGAGATGCTTCTGGAAGGCAAGAAGGTGCAGCTCGATGAGTTGGGCGACTTTTGGATTTCACTATCCAGCGAGGGTGCTGAGACTGTAGAGAAGTTCTCATCCAACAACATCAAGGCTGTGAACATTGTCTTCACCCCGGGTATTGACTTCGAGAACCTGATCAGCAAGGCTGAGTTCGAAACCGTGGCAAGTCGTGCGGCACAGGCTGCTACACTCAAGGCTGAGAAGACAGGCAAGAATACTGTCGACTTAGAGGCTGCCAAGAAGAAGCCTACTTCTAATAAGGAGGAAGACACTGGTGACAGCAAGCCATCAGGAAATGATGACGGCAACCAGACAGGTGGTAATACCCAGACTGGTGGCAGCGAGAATACTGGCGGTACAGGTTCAGAGAGCGGCGACAACGTAAATTTCTAAGCAGTAATGTTCAACCCTTTAAATTGATCCATGATGATGAATGATTCCAACAGTTCCAAGAAAATTTCTTGGGTGCAAATTGTGAATGCCGTCGTGCAAGCTCTGAT
>OIZX01001302.1_pt1 | contig 13326 bp, 17 predicted proteins | sample 1588621 | NCBI WGS metagenome assembly OIZX01 (sample SAMN03283276) | human gut metagenome | biome: human-associated habitat; material: feces | host: Homo sapiens | place: Peru | collected 2012
TTTCTGAAGTGTCCCATGAATATGTTCCTATTTGACTACCTCTCATTATTTTTACATACCAATATAATACCACAAATAATCTAATGGCTGATGAAGCGGGTAATATAAGATATTATGGAGCATCACCAAATAATTATATTTATTTTAATTGTTCAGATTACTCTAATCAATCATCATCTACATGTGAAACATGGAGAATAATTGGAGTATTTGATGGCAAAATAAAACTAATAAGAGGTAGTCAAATAGGAACATACGCTTGGGATAATAAGAATATATCAACTGGCGCAGAAACTGCAAATGGAAAAAATGACTGGACAGATGCCAGACTAATGAAATTATTAAATCCTGGTTATGAATCAAAAACTACTGGAGGTAGCCTATATTATAATGCAAAAAGTGGTAACTGCTATTCAGGACAGAGTAACGCAACTAAAGCATGTAATTTTACTAGCACAGGAATAAAGAATGCTACAACAAGAAACTTAATATCTGATACAATATATTATCTAGGAGGGCATAATAGTTTTTCAGTATATCCAAATCAAATATATGAAAAAGAAAGAGGAACAACAGTATATACAGGAAGAAGTACATCATGGAATGGATATATAGGTTTAATGTATCCATCAGACTATGCCTATGCGACAGATTTAAGTGTGTGTAGAAAAGATGGATATAATTATGATAAAGATAACACAAACTGTGGAGCCAACGTCGTAGGTATCTACAACTTTTTCCAATATACGAACTGATACATAAATATCAATCTCTACATAAAGTATAACATATTTTTTTGATATTTGTTTACAATAATTAAAAAAATGTAATATTTTGAATAAAATTATGTAAAGTCAATGGCATTATGTTCAAATACTTTTGAAAATATGTTATACTATAAGTAGCATAGGAGGTTTTTTAATATGGATAAAAATAATTTTGATTTGAAGCATTCTAATGAAGTCCTAGAAAGAATGAATAAGGAAATTAAGGAAACAGAGGAAAGAATTCTTAAGAATATGACGCCTGAAGAACAAGAAAAAATCAAAAAAGAGTGGGAACAAAATAAAATAAAAACTGAACAAAAATTAAAAAAAGAATTTGAGAAATTTGAAAACGATAGAAAAGAATTAGAAAAAAGACAAAGTGAGTTAATTCCTGTAGAAGAAATTAAAGATGGACTCAATGGGATGATAAAAGATTTAGATGATAAATGGGATGAGACTCTGCAATCTGCAATTGAAGATTTATGCAAAGGTAAAACCGAAGAAGAAAAAGAGAAAATAATGATTGCTTTCAAAAATAGTTTTATGAATAATCAGGAGAAATAAATATGGAATTATATGATGCAAAAAATATGTCTTTTTCAAGTAATCCTAATCTTCGAATAGCTCAAGAAAGATATGCTAGAGGCGAACGATTTCCAACACTCCTTGGTCGAGATCAAAGCAAGATAAAAAAAGAACTTGGTAAGTATCAATGTAAATCAAATTATTGTTATAGAGCAATATCTCAAGAAACTTATGAATTGTATAGAAATTCAGGCTTTATAAGCGATAACAGGCCAAATACAAAAGAATATATGGAGTCTGTTGATGAAAATGGGAAAGCTTTTAATAATAATTCTGGAATTGATTGGTTTCTAGGAGGTGCTGCTCCAGGAGGAGAATACGGAATGATTGTAATTGAATGTCCTGCAGATATGAATTATTTTCAACCGGCATTTGATAATGGATGTGATCTTACAATAGATCCAACTGTTAGACATATGAAATCATCTCCAAAAGAAAATCCCATTCCATTTTCTATGATAACCAATGTCTTTGATTATAGTAAAATTAAAGAACAAGAAAAAGCAGAATTTGATGTTATCAGGCAACAAGAAATGGCAAAGATGTCACAGTTAAGAAAACAACAACTATCTCCTTTGCAGCAATTTCAAGAAACGCAACAATGGATTGATAGTATGACAGGAGGTAAATCTAGATGAGCGAAGAAATGAAAAATGCTTATAGGCAATTAGACATTAATGATAAAAGAAATCAATTAAGTGATGAATTGTTAATCATTTTTGAATTAATTAAAAGGTATGAGAATGATAAAGGAATTAATCCTATTACACAAGTAAAGAATTATGGTATCGTAAATGATAAAAATTTAAATGAAGATGAAATATTAACATTTTTCTATGAAGATATTTATAATATACAACAAGAATTAATTACTTTATTAAATATAGTTGAAAGGTAGTGTAAATTGTATGAAATTAGAAGAAGCGATAGCTATGTTTTTAGATGGTAGTATTACTGCTAGCCAAATAGAAGAAAAAATAAATAATAATACTATTGTTTTTGATGTAAAAAGTGATTATGAATATGCAAATCTAACAAAAGAACTAAATAAATTATATAGTTCTATTACTAACAAACCTGTTATGTTACCGTTAAATTCTGGAAGAAAACAAAATTTTATAAATTTGCTAAATGCAATTGAAAATAAAACTGATATAACGAAATATTATTCATCAAATGACTTTAACAGATTATAAGCATTATATAGGAGTGTGAATTATGATAAATAGTCCAGAAAATTATAAAGAAATGTTAGGTGGCAGTAGTCTATATAAATTAGAATTAGAAAAGAATAGAATACAAGACAGATTAAATGATAAAGGCATTGATGAAAGTATAAAAAATATAGATAAACAATATTTAAAAATAGTTGAGGAATTAATATCAAAAGAAATTAATGCTTCATCTAATAGAGAAGCGTTTAAATTATCTCAATTAAAGTACACTAAACATCATTGGATGTCTGGTGAAATTGTTAATGGTTGCCCAATAACTACTTCAATTGAGATAAAACCAGAAATGTTAAGTAACAAATGGAAAGTTGACATTGTACATAAATATATGTTAGAAGATAACCATGAGAAAAAGGTTATAAATAAACAATACGACTTACCGAACGAGAAAGCAATATTGGGAATATTAGAAAAAGAGGATTTAAGAGATTTAAAGAATAATTATTTTAGTGATGACAAAATTCAAAAGTATTCACATTGGGAATTAGAATATAATTATTATTTTAAAATTTCTGGCACATTTGATCAAGAACCTAAGGAGGTTAAAAAAGTAGTAAGTGTGTTAAATTGTGAAAATATAATTAACGAAGCATTGAAAAAAGTTGATGAAATAATTAAACCAATGCAAGATAAACAAAAATCATTATATACAATAGCAGAAAGTATTTATAAGGAAATTGAAAAATTACCAATTAATTCTGAATTTAAGATAGCGCAATTTTTTAAAGATTATAATATTGAAGAAAATGATAAATTTGATTTGTGTAAACAAGTTATTTCATATTGTATAGTAAATAATGTTAAAATAATTGAAAAATTTCCTGATGCTGACCTAGGTTTACCATGGAATATTCCAAGAATTAAAAAGTAATTTTTTAAAAAAGATAGTGACTTTATTAAGAAGCATTATCTTTTTACTTTAAATTAAATTTCTATATCATAATCATCTTTTTCTTTAATTGAATAGTGTTCTTTACTGAATTTATAAGTTTCATTTAATTCTTTAATTGTATTATCCTCAATAACACCATGCTCGTATAAATCTCTTGAAAAATCACGATATTTATCTCTATCTTTTCTATTAAATAATCTATTTTTTATAAATTTAATAAGTCTTATAAACTTATTTTTAAAATAATTAAGTTCTGCAAATAAAGAATTATTTTCTTCTTTTAATTCGTCAAGTTCATTATCTTTTAACTTATTTTTTTCAGTAAGACTTTTAACTCGTAATTCTAATGCCTCATTATTTTCAGTAAGTATTTTAATTTTCTTATTGTTATCTTTAATATTAGAGTCAACATTGGTAAGTGTTGTTGATAATTTTTGAATATTCTTATATTCTTTATTTGTATTTTCTACTTGGCTGATAAAACTATTGATTTTATCTTTACATTCTTGCGTTATAACATATTTATCTTTTCTGCCAAATGCTAATTTTAAATTATTAACAATCTCTTTTGTTTCTTTTACATTATTATCTAGCAAGTCAGATTGTTGTTTGGCTTTATTTAAACTTTCTTGATTTTTTTCAAGTTGTTCTTTCATTTCTAAATAATTGTCCATTTCAGTAATATGATAATCGTGATTTCTACCTTTTTTCTTACCTTTTAAAGTGTTAGTTAGATTATATTCTTTATTAAAAGATTCAATACATAAGGTACGCATTTTATCTTGTAGTTTTCTTAAACTTTCTTTTGTAAATACATCAGATTTACCAACTTGTTTTTTCATACCATTTTTATTATTAAATTTTATAGGAACACCTACGATATGCAAGTGAGGGCTTGTTTCATCATAATGAATAATAGCACTTGCTATCTTAAAAGTAGGTAATATAATTTCTAAATCTTCAACTTGATTTTTATAAACATTTGTCATTCTTCTTTTAAACTTATCATCCTTTGTATCCCAATATTTTTTATCTCCAAGTTCAATTATTATTTCACAGGCTAAATCATTTTTCTCATTATTACTTATATGAGTAAAATAATCTTTGATTTTTCTATCATCTCTTACTTGCTTTAGATTATATTCTTCTTTCGATTCATCAAATTCTTCCTTATATAATTTTTTGACATCATCAACTAATGAAGAACTGCCTTTAATAATTTCAATGTCATTTTGATTGTTATCATACTTTCTATAATTATGTTTATCTACTTTCGTTAAACCTGCCGAATTTTGTATGGCATTATTTGATAGAGAAGTAGAACCACTTCTATTAGATTTAGCACTACTTCTTGATGTGTTTCTTTTATTTTTATCACTACCTAAATGAAAAGAATATGCTAGTTCTATAATAATCACGCTCCTTTATTAAAGTATAATTTGGCTTGATTTAGTGTTTCAAAAAATTCTTGACCTATCATAGTTCCCATATTATCAATATAAGTACAAACAATATAATGTAGTTCACAGTTTTCGGCATACACTAAATATAAGTCTTTTTTCTCATCTAATAATTTACACTTTCCATATTTTAAGTTATAAAATTCTTTCTTCATAAATAATCAACTCCTTTGTTTTTTAGAAATATATTTTGTTAGTATGACAAAATATTTAACCCCCTAGGTATTTTGTCATACTAACAAAATAACCTCGTGGGCTAGGGATTCCCTAGAACCCTTTTATGACTTATTCCATAATGTTTTAAAACTTCGTAATAAAACAAAATTACATAAGTCTTATAAAATGCTATCGCCACTTTCATTGCTACGCAACAAAACGTGCCACGCATTTTATTCTTCTTCATACAACAATTCTTTCTTTACAGGTTTTACTCCAATTTCAATAGGAATAGGTTCTTTTGTATAAATAACACAATTATTAGATTCATCTGGTATATAATCAAATGCAGTATTTATATCTTGCATCTGAAACTCATCTTTACCACGGATATAAATAATTCCATATTTATATTCTTTCATTTTTATATCAGGATCTATTTTTGCATAATCTTCCATAGGGAATACTCTGACTATTGCTCTGTCATCGTGAATGAAATTAAAATAGAATATTCTATCTTCTACATAATAAGTTGCTTCTTCAAAACCAACATCATAATATTGTCTTAATCTCATTATATGTTTACCGATTTCTTTTTCAGGTAAGTAATTACTAAACCTTATTTGACCTAAAATATTACCAAAAATAACAGGTGTCTTAACATCAATATAACCAGCCTCAAATAATTCATTACAAGGCTTACATATTGATTCTCTAAAATTAATATTATCTACATAAATATAATTATTAAGAATACCTAATTTAATATCATCAACATATTTCATAATAAGTTCTGATTTTTCTTCTCTTGTATAATCTTTCCAAGTTTTAGTTCTTTCTTTGTATTCCTTTTCTAATTTAACTTTATTTATATAATCAATATCTCTTTTAAGTAAAATATCTTGTGGAGTAAAATTAAGGGTTTCACAAGAGGTTGCTTCAGCAAGATCATTTTGTAATTTTTCAAGAGCAGATTCAACTAACTTTCTTTCATCGTTATATTCTTCTAAACTAAATACACCGTTAATATAGGCTCGTTTAATTCTTTCTAGTTTGTCTTTTTGCTTATAGATATCTTTCTTTAATTCTTCTTGTGGCTCATCAAATTTTTGCTTAATCATTGGTAAGAAGAACTGATTTACCACTGAATCATATTCTACAAGTTCATTTACAAAATCATTAAAATATTCTTCAACTAAACTTTCCTTAAAGTTTATCTTACAATCATGGCAGTAATAGTAATAATAAATATTACTATTTTTCTTTTGTGTTGCTTTACCGCCTAAAATTCTATTACATTTAGGACACCTTAATTTTTGTAAGAATAGATATGTTAAAGTTCTTTGATAACTTTTAGAATTCTTTTTCTTTTGAACTTGACATTCTTCCCACATTTCTTTACTAACAATAGGTTCAACAACATTTTCATAATAGGTAGGATGTTTAGTTCTTTTGCCATGAACAAAATCGCCTTTGTATATTTCATTTTCTAAAATTGCAACAATAGAAGAATCTCTCCAATTTGTTTTACCCAATACTTGTTCTTTATTAAATAGTGTACTTATCTTTTGATATGACATTCCTTTATGATAAAGTTCAAATATTCTTATAACAACATCTTTTGTTAAATGGTCTATAACTAATTTTTTATTTTCATGTTTATAACCAAGTGGTGCTTGATGTGGTATGTGTCCTTGTTTAATTGCACCAGCTAAACCAATTTTAGTTCTTTCACTTGTTCTTTCTATTTCTTGTTGTGATACACTCATTAATATTCTTGAAACCATTTTGCCATTAGCATTAGTAGTATTAATATCATCATTAACACAATCAAGATAAGCATCGTTTTCTTCTAGAAATCTCATAAGTTCTTCCCAATCAAAAATACTTCTAGTTATTCTATCTTGTTTTAAAGCAATTATAGTGTTTATTTTCTTTGATTTAATATCTTCTTTAAGTCTTTCAAATTCAGGTCTATAATTGCCTGTTTTAGCACTTATACCAGCATCGGTATAATAGTCTTTAATAACAAAGCTTTTGAATTTACAATATGCCTCTAATCTTTCTTTTTGTTCTGGTAAACTAAAACCTTCTCGTGCTTGATCTTCAGTTGATACTCTCATATATAGACCACAAACTTTTTTTACATCATCCAATTATCATCATCTCCTTTACTAAAAAAGAGCGAAGCAGTACAACTAGGCTTATTTGTACTACTTCGCCCATAAATAAATCAGATATAAGTTTTTCTAATCTAATTATAAACTATTTTCGACAAATTTACTAGTTGGTACGCTTTAAATAATCTTCTAATTCATTGATTTTAATTTTATTACCAAAGTTTTTGATATAAACATCATTAGAATAATTAAAAACAAGAAACATTATATTATTGATAATTACTTTGTGAGGTTCAACATAAGCCAAATTAGATTTATCAATTTTTCTAATACTTCCATTTATAAATGTAGGAGTAGTATTACAAAAATCACAAATAAATTCTAATTTCTTTTTAAGTGATTCATCAATAGGTATTTCTTGTTTGATAATATTAATCATAAACACCATCCTTTCTTTAGGATGATTTCTTTGTAAGACACAAAAAAATCAATCTTTCGATTGATTCTATATATCAAGTTCAAACTAAATAGTTCGAACAGATTCGTCAATGGAGGGAAAGACTGGTTGTTAGATAAAAGTAATTTTACCTGGACAATGTTCCCGCATTCCGGCAATTCCTATAATGCGTTCGACGTGTTTTCGTCCGGCTACGTCAACAACGGCTACGACTACAGAGACTACGTCTACTTCTCCCGCGGGGTCCGTCCGGTCGCATATCTCAAATCAAGTACGCAAATAGTTAACGAAACAGGAACAGGAACACAATCTGATCCATACATAATTGGATAGGACGACAGTTTCCCTGGCGGGAGCATCCGCCGGGAAAAGTAATAGGACGCCGTTAAGGCGTCAGACGAAATATAAAAATGAGTAGAAAATATAGATATCAATTTACTAAAGATACATTTAAAGGATATATTGTATTTTTAGTAGTAAAAAGAAAATATATAACATATGATAATGATTTAGAGATATTAAAATATATTAAATATAAAGATAAATTAAGTTTGTTAGATAAATACAAAATAAATTATTTAGTATTAGATAATTTAGATATTATTATCCAAAAAGAATTTTTAGATAATAATTATTATAAATATCTTTATCTAATTAAATTAGATAAAGTAATAAAAGAAATTGGTAATAATCTAGTGAAAGCTAGTTTATTATAGGGTATGTTTATTATTAAAGCTTCCCCGAATTCCGGCAATTCCTATAATGCGTTCAACGTGAATTCGTCCGGCAACGTCAACAAAAACAACATCTACAACTCCAACGAGGTGCGCCCAGAGCTCTTTAAAAAATTAGTATCTTATGGTCAAGGCTATAACTTTTGAATTATAAAGAACAAAACATATCCTTAGTTATATATAATTATATATGCTTAAAAGTATAATACAGATGGTATATTATTCGCAATAGCCTATAAACTGTATTTTTCTATTTTAATTATAAGTTAACCAAAGAACAAGATTTTATTACTTAAATCATTATTTTATTAGTATTAATTGTTATATAAGTAATGTTACTTAGAAGTTATTTTAAGTAACTTTTTTTCATTTTCTGTAATTTTTTTCCAAAATTAAAAGGGTTTTGGCCTTTTCACGTAGAATAATAATATTAGAGGAGGTAGAAAATACTCCAGAAAGAAGGTGAAAAAGTGGAAATAGTTAAAGATATTTATAAGAAAGCTAAAATGATTAGAAATGAAAATTTTATCTCTTTATTTTTAGATAATCCAGACTTTTTAGATTTTTGTATAAAGACTATTTGTAAAGTTGTAGATTTAGAAGTTAATTATAATTATTTAAATTTAAAACCTAATTCTATATCTATAGGTAATGGTAAAGAAAAATTTAAACAAACTGATTTAATTGCTAAAAGTAATAAATATGTATTTAACATAGAAGCAAATATGTATCCTAATGAAACTACTATTAAGAAAAATACTAGTTATCTAATGGAAATGTATTCTAAAAGTACAAAAAGAGGAATGAAATATAATTCTAAAAAAATTTTCATACAAATTAATTTTGATAATGGTAATAGTAATGAACTCGGTGATTTATCTAAAGCATCAATAATAAGTAGAAATGATTACTTAGTTGTAAAAAACTTTCATTTAATTTACTTAGATATTGCTAAATGTTATCAAAAGTTTTATAATTTAGTTAATGAAGGCAAAGTAAGTGAGATAGATGACTATATCAATATTGGAGCATTTTTCTATAATGATGATGTAAACGAATTAGATAATATTCTAGGAGATATGTTAGATATTGAACTTAAAAAAAGAGTAATTGGAAAGGTAAGGGAAATGTATACTATGAATGATGATTACACATTAACTAAAGAAGCAGCAGATCAATATGGCAGATTTTTATATTATGGTTGGAAGGAAGAATTTACTAATGAAGGAAAGCTTGCTGGGATAAAAGAAACCGCTTTAAAAATGATTAAAAGGATGCTTAAGAATGATGCTAGTTATGATTTTATTGCTAAAGTAAGTGATAAATCTGTAGAAGAAATAAAAGAAATAGAAAAATCTATGAAGAAGTAGAATTTTATTTCTTTTTTTTCTAATAAATTCTCCATAATTTAAGTGAAAAAAATATAAGAAAAACATCATAAATATAGTTAACAAAATGTTCAAATGGTAGTGTTCAAATCTAATAGTAGTTATTATCTATATACCAAAAACTAATATCAGATTGGAACACCAATTGGTTTTGAGAGTGAAGATATAAATAGATAGTCTTGTTACTTAAAAAAATTAAGTAACTTTTTTAAAAAAATAAAAGGATTTTCTAAATTTATGTAGAATAATAATATTAGAGAGCAAAGAAAGGAGAGATATGTACAGAATATTATTATTTTTAAAAAAATACATCATATTATTTATTAATATATAAAAATATGTCGAATTATGTCGTATAAAAGAAATGTCTAGTTTTGTCGAAACCATTTATAATTATCTTATAATATGATAAATTAAAATAGCAAAGGGTGATAGAATGTTAAAAATCAATTTGGAGTTTAGAAAAGGAGTATTATTTGTAAGACTAAATGGAAGTCTAAACGATAAAGATAGTTTAGATAATATTAACAGTCTAATAAATGAAATGGGATTTAAGTATATAGTGTTTAATGTAGATAACTTAAGATGTATAGATGTAAACGGAATAAAATGTATTCTAGATTACCAAGATAAACTACTACAAAACCATGGTAAATTATTACTGTGTGAAAATAATAAAGTATTATCAAATAGAATATTCAAAAATAGAATTCCAAATATAAAAACAGAAATACAAGCATTTGATCTCATCTAAAGATATATAATTTGATTTAATAGAAAAGAGGATAATATGTTAAATCAAATAATAGAAGAAAATAAAAATATAATTTATTCTATAATCAAAAAATATACCTATTATTATGATAAAGAAGACTTATTTCAAACTGCAACAATAGGCTTAATTAAAGCATACAATAATTATGATAGCTCTAAAAACACAAAGTTTTCTACTTATGCTTACACTTATATATTAAGTGAAGTATTACTATATATCAATAATAATAGAGACATAAGATTAGGAAAAAATTACTTAAAAATATATAAAAAAATTAATGAAGCAAAATTAGTATTAACTCAAAAACTAATGAAAGAACCAACAACCTATGAATTATCTTTATTCTTAGAACTAGATGAAAATCTAATCAATCAAGTTTTAGCCCTCACACAAAGTTTTTCTAATTTAGAAGAAATAATATCTAAAGACGGAAAAAATCTAACATTATTAGATGTAGTAAGTGACAAAGATAAAGATAAAATGATAGATAATTTAATACTAAAAGAAACATTAAATAATCTAACAGAAGAAGAAAGACAAATACTAATGCTACGGTATTGCGACGAAAGAACGCAACAAGAAGTTGCAAATATTTTAGGAACAAATCAAGTTTATATATCAAGAAATGAGAAAAAAGTTCTAAAAAAATTAAAAGAAGACCTAAGTAAAGTAGCATAATTATATATACTTAAATCAAGCAATAAAGAAAAAACTTTATTGCTTTTTTGTATAAATATTAAAATATATCAAATAATAATATTGGTGATGATATGGATAATACTAAATATAATGAATTTATAAAAAAATATATTCCTAAAGAAGATAAAATGAAAAATGAATTTATAGCATTCTTTTTTGGAGGATTATTAGGACTATTAAGTGAAATATTACTAGAATTATATCAAGTATGGTTAAACCTACCAAGAAAAGAAAGTGGAATATTAGTAACATTAACTCTAATAGTAGTAGCATCTATTTTAACTGCATTAGGAGTATTTGATGTAGCAGTATCAAAATTAAAAAGTGCTTTAATAATACCAATAACAGGATTTGCTCATTCCATGACCTCAGCAGCATTAGAATACAGAACAGAAGGATTAATATTAGGAATAGGCTCAAATATCTTTAAATTAGCAGGAACAGTAATATTATATGGAATAGTAGCGGTATATTTCTTTGGATTAGTAAGATTAATATTAATAGGAGGATAAGATGACTTATAAATATAATAAAGTATATATAGATAATACCTATACCGTAGCAGGAACTTATGAAAATGATGGACCCTTAGCAAACTTCTTTGACAAAACATATCCTAAAGACATGTATTTTGGAAGTACTAGTTGGGAACATGCAGAAATAAAATTGTTAAAAGAAAGTATTGCTGGCCTACTAAAGAAAACAAATAATAAAACTAGTGACATAGATATAATAATATCTGGAGATCTTCAAAACCAAATAGCATCCTCAAACTATGCAATAAGAGAATTTGATATTCCATTCTTAGGAATATATAATGCCTGTGCTATCAGTTCAGAAGGAATAATAATAGCATCAACATTTATTAATAGTGGCAAAGCCAAAAAATGTATAGTAGCAACCTCATCTCATAATATGGCAGCAGAAAAACAATATAGAAATCCAACTGAGTATGGAACTCCCAAACCCAAAGTAGCAACATTTACTGCAACAGGAGGAGCTTCAATATTACTAACGAATAAAAAAAGTAAAATTAAAATATCTTCTGCAACAATTGGTAAAATTATAGATAAAGGAGTTAAAGATGTCAATAATATGGGAGCTGTAATGGCACCTGCTGCTGCAGACACAATAGCAAGACACTTAAAAGATCTAAATTTAGAACCCTCTTATTATGATTTAATATTAACTGGAGACTTAGGAGAATACGGTAAAAAAATATTAGTAGATTATTTAAAAGAAGTATATAAAATAGATATAAGTAAAAACTATAATGATTGCGGAACAATGTTATATGATACCAAAAAACAACCAGTTTTTGCCGGAGGTTCAGGACCAGTCTGTAGCGCCTTAGTAAACTTTGGTTATATATATAAACAAATGTTAAAACAAAAATTAAAAAGAGTTTTAATAGTACCAACTGGAGCCTTGTTCTCCCCAACAATGTTTTTTCAAAAAGAATCTCTACCCGCTATAGCACACGCAGTTAGTTTGGAGGTGGAAGAGCAATGATATATTTAAATGCCTTCTTATTTTGCGGTATAGTTTGTCTTATCTCTCAAATAATATTAGACAATACTAAACTAACGCCAGGACATATAACCTCATTATTTGTAATAGTAGGAGCATCACTAGATATCTTTGGCATATACGATAAATTTGTTTTATACTGTGGAGCAGGCGCTCTAGTACCAATAACCTCATTTGGACACCTATTAGTTCATGGTGCTATGGATCTAGCTACTGACTTAGGACCACTTGGATTATGCTTAGGAGTATTTGATCTAACTGCAGCAGGAATAAGTGTAGCAATTTTTGCAGCATTTATCCTAGCATTAATCTTTAAACCAAAGCATTAATCATTACCTAATCAAACTCTCATTAACATTTGACTAAACAAAATAATTATAATATAATTATTAAGGAAAAAAGGAGAGAGTTTATATGTTAGATATAATACTAGATACAATAAAAGATAGCCTAAGATTATTACCATTTTTATTTGTAGCATTTTTAATAATAGAATTATTTGAACATAAATTAAGTAAAAAAAGCAAGAAC
>OIZX01001303.1_pt1 | contig 13304 bp, 13 predicted proteins | sample 1588621 | NCBI WGS metagenome assembly OIZX01 (sample SAMN03283276) | human gut metagenome | biome: human-associated habitat; material: feces | host: Homo sapiens | place: Peru | collected 2012
GGTTCAACGTTGTTATGCTGCTGAATCTGGAGCTGGCGCTGATAACTCCGCCTGTAGGCATGAACTTGTTCGTGCTGCAGGGCATCAGTCCGGACAGCAAAATGACGGATATAATCAAGGGCGTTATTCCGTTTGGCGCGGCGATGGCGCTGGAGATTGTGATTTTGTGCTTCTTCCCGGAGGTGGCTACCTGGCTGCCTAGCGTAGTGAAGTAGTGTTTAGACGCGTTATAGCGCACCATCTGCTTCAGAATGTCGCCATAATCCGAAGAGGGGCTCCCCTTGAGGGGAGCTGTCAGCGAAGCTGACAGAGGGGTGTTTGTTGGTTATTGCGCAATTCACCCTTCCGTCTGCTTACGCAGCCACCCTCCCTCAAGGGAGGGCTTTCTTTCAATTTCCCCGTAGGCAATAGATGAGGTTTGAAGCATACGTATCCTACAACTCTATAAAAATTTTATTGACAGAGAAAACGAAAAAGCATATAATAATTTAGTAATACCGTAAAGGATGCGCTTGACAAGCATCCTTTTTCTTGTTTTTCATGAAGGAGAGAACAATAGCAATGATTAGAAATGATATTCGTAATATAGCAATTATCGCCCACGTTGACCATGGCAAGACCACTCTGGTTGATGCTATGCTGAAGCAAAGCGGTATTTTCCGTGCTAATGAACATGTAGAGGACCGCGTTATGGACTCCAATGCTCTGGAGCGTGAGCGTGGTATCACCATCCTTTCCAAAAATACTGCAGTTATGCATGAAGGCGTAAAAATCAACATCCTTGACACCCCGGGCCATGCTGATTTTGGCGGCGAGGTAGAGCGCGTACTGACCATGGTTGATGGCGTACTGCTGCTGGTTGATGCTTATGAAGGACCGATGCCGCAGACTAAATACGTTCTGCGTAAAGCTTTGGAGCAGCATCTGAAGCCGATTGTTGTTATCAACAAGATTGACCGTCCTGACCAACGTGTTGATGAGGTTATTGACGAGGTTCTGGACCTGTTCATCGAGCTGGACGCTGATGAAGACCAGCTGGAGTTCCCGGTGGTTCTGGCTTCTGCTCGTAATGGTATCGCTAAGCTGTCTATGGACGACGAAAGTACTACTCTGGAGCCGCTGTTCAAGGTTATTCTGGAAAACATTCCTGCTCCGGACGTAGATGTTGACGCTCCGCTGCAGATGATTGTTAACACTCTGGATTATGATGATTATGTAGGCCGTATCGTTGTAGGCCGTGTTATCCGCGGCACCATCCACAATGGCGAAAATATTGTGCTGATGGATGAAGGCGGCAACCGCAACGGCAAGATTGGCCGTTTGTACAGCTATCAAGGCCTGAAGCGTGTAGAAACTGACGCTGTACAGGCTGGCGACATCGTTGCTCTTATCGGTCTGCAGGATGCTAACATCGGCGACACCATCGCTGACCCTGAGCATCCGGAGGCACTGAAGGGCATCAAGATTGATGAGCCGACTCTGTCTATGCTGTTCTATGTAAATAACAGTCCTTTCGCTGGTCGTGAGGGCGAGTTTGTAACCAGCCGTCACCTGCGTGACCGTCTGTTCAAAGAAGTAAAAACCAACGTATCTATGCGCGTTGAAGAAACTGAAACTCCTGATGCATATAAGGTTTCCGGCCGTGGCGAGCTGCATCTGTCCATCCTCATCGAAACCATGCGTCGTGAAGGCTTCGAGCTGCAGGTTGGCAAGCCGAAGGTTATTATGCACCGTGATGAAAACGGCACGCTCGTTGAGCCTATGGAGGCACTGACCATCGACGTACCGCAGGATTATATGGGCGCTGTTATGGAAGGCCTTGGTCTGCGTAAGGCTGAGCTGCAGAACATGACCGAGATGGCAGGCTACCTGCGTATGGAATTCAAGATTCCGGCACGTGGCTTAATCGGCTTCCGTAACCAGTTCCTGACCGATACCAAGGGTAACGGCATCATGAACCACGTTTTCGCCGGCTATGAAGAATACAAGGGCGAAATCCCTGGTCGTACCCGCGGCAGCCTTGTTGCTTTTGAAACCGGTGAAACCACCTCCTACGGCATTGGCAATGCGCAAGAGCGCGGCACCATGTTCGTTGTTCCGGCTGAAAAGATTTATGAAGGCCAGCTCGTTGGCGAAAACAGCCGTGAAGAGGATATGGACGTTAACCCCTGCAAGAAGAAACATGTCAGCAACATGCGTGCTGCCGGCAGTGATGACGCAATCCGCCTGATTCCGCCTCAGACCTTCTCTCTGGAGCAGGCTCTGGAGCATATCAACGAGGATGAGCTGGTTGAGGTTACTCCGAAGAGCATCCGTATGCGTAAGAAGGTTCTGAGCCGTCTGGAGCGCGGTAAGCTGCGCGGCCGCATGAAAAACATGCAATAATAATTCTTTGACAAGCTGTAGATAATTTGCTAAAATAAGGATAACTACATTAGTCTATTCTGTTGATTAGCGAATGTTTATAGATAAATGCGCTAACAGTTTATTAGTTTGGAGGCTGGAGCCATGGATTTGAAAAATACGGCAAAAAAATTCTTTTGGGCAGATGAAGAAGAGGAGCTGCAGGAGGAGTATAGCACTCCGCGCCTGCTGAAATCCGGTCATTTGAATATTATGGTGCGCACACCGAAATCCTTTGCGGATGTTCGTGAATATGCTGATTCCCTGATGAACGGCTGCGCTATTATGGTCAGCTTTGATGCAGTTGATGCTGTGCTGAAGAATCGTATTTTTGATTATCTGAATGGCGTAAGCTACATTGTGAACGCGTCTGTTTCTGCTGTTAATGACAACCTGCTGCTGTATGCACCGGAGCAGGTACAGATTGACAAGCCGCAGACTGCACGCCGCAGTGGTGTTATGTCCTCTTGGCTGAATAAATAAAAAAGAATTTAGAGAAGCTATTGCACTGAGAGTTGTGTCTTGGTGTGATAGCTTCTTTTGTTTTTCGCGGAAGGCTAATTCTAAACTTTCGTTTGTGAATTTCCTGTGCAGTACTTTCAAAAAGCGCTTTATAATGCTAAAATATAATGGAGAATATTTATTGAAGATGCCAGTCATCTTAGACGAAGAATTTACGAAAGAGCGAGGTATAGATTATGAAACTTTTTTCTTGGAACGTTAACGGACTGCGTGCCTGCATGACGAAGGGCTTTGCCGATTTTTTGGCAGAGGCGGCGCCGGATATTATCTGCCTGCAGGAAACGAAGATGCAGCGCGAGCAGGCGAGCTTTGAGTTCCCAGGCTATGAGGAATACTGGAACAGCGCTGAGCGCAAGGGCTATAGCGGTACGGCGATTTTTACGAGGGTGAAGCCGCTGGCTGTGCATTACGGTCTGGGGCAGGCAGAGCATGATACCGAGGGACGCGTGATTACGCTGGAGTTTAACGATTTTTATCTGGTGACTGTGTATACGCCGAACTCGAAGGACGGACTGCTGCGCCTTGATTACCGCATGGTGTGGGAGGATGTGTTCCGCGAGCATCTGCAGAAGCTGGATGCGCATAAGCCTGTCGTGGTCTGCGGCGATTTGAATGTGGCGGCGGAGGAAATCGACCTCAAGAATCCCAAGACGAACCGCAGAAATGCCGGCTTTACCGATGAGGAGCGCGGCAAGTTCCGCGAGCTGAAGGCTGCAGGCTTTACTGACACCTTCCGCTATCTGCATCCGGAAGAGGTAAAGTACAGCTGGTGGAGCTATCGCTTCAAGGCGCGTGAGAAGAACGCAGGCTGGAGAATTGACTATTTTATGGTGTCGGACAGAATTGCGGAGAAGGTGCAGAGTGCTGAGATTCATAACGATGTGTTTGGCAGCGACCATTGCCCGGTGAGCATAGAATTGGATATCGAATAAAGTGTCCATAAGCAAAGATGTGGACATCGAATAAAGTGCCCCTTATACATTATAGTGACTAAGATGGTGAAACAACATGGACTTTAAAATTCAAGCCCCCTTCGAGCCTGCCGGCGACCAGCCGCAGGCGATTGAGAAGCTGGCGGAGGGCGTGGAAAAGGGCTTGCGCACGCAGGTTTTGCTGGGCGCGACGGGTACAGGCAAGACCTATACGATTGCGCAGGTGATTAACAAGGTGCGTAAGCCGACGCTGGTTATCGCGCATAACAAGACGCTGGCAGCACAGCTGGCAAGCGAGCTGAAGGCGTTCTTCCCGGAGAATGCTGTGGAATATTTTGTTTCCTATTACGATTATTATCAGCCGGAGGCGTATATTCCCCAGTCCGATACGTATATCGAAAAGGATGCGTCGATTAACGACGAGATTGATAAGCTGCGCCATAGTGCGACGAGTGCGCTGTTCGAGCGCAGGGACGTTATCATCGTGGCGAGTGTTTCCTGCATTTACGGCTTGGGCGCACCGCAGGAGTATTATGATATGGTGCTTTCGCTGCGCCTTGGGCAGACGATTGACCGCCAGCGCATTCTGCATAAGCTGGTGGAGATTCAGTATACGCGTAACGATATAGATTTCAAGCGCGGCACCTTCCGCGTGCGTGGCGATGTGATTGAGGTTATTCCGGCGGCGTATGGCGAGAAGGCTGTGCGTATCGAGATGTTCGACGATGAGGTCGACCGTATTGTGGAGTTCGATGTGCTGACAGGCGAGATTCTGGCGCAGCGCAACCATGTGGCGATTTTCCCTGCATCCCACTATGTGACGAGCCGCGAGAATCTGGAGCGGGCGATGGGCGATATCCGCGAGGAGCTGGGCGAGCGCTTGGAATATCTCAACGAGCATTACAAGCTGCTGGAGGCACAGCGCTTGGAGCAGCGCACGAATTATGACTTGGAGATGATGCAGGAGATGGGCTATTGCTCCGGCATCGAGAATTATTCGCGCCATCTGGCAGGGCGTAAGGCAGGCGAAGCGCCGTTTACGCTGGTGAATTATTTCCCCAAGGATTTTTTGCTCGTGGTGGATGAGTCGCATGTGACGCTGCCGCAGATTCGCGCGATGTATGCAGGCGACCGTTCGCGCAAGGAGATGCTTGTGGAGCATGGCTTCCGTCTGCCGTCGGCTTATGATAACAGGCCGCTGACCTTTGACGAGTTCCAGCAGCAGATTAAGCAGGCGATTTATGTTTCGGCAACACCGGCGAAGTATGAGCTGGAGCAGGCCGAGCAGGTGGTGGAGCAGATTATCCGTCCGACAGGACTTTTAGATCCCGAGATTGAGATTCGTCCGATTAAGGGACAGATAGATGATTTATTAGGCGAGATTAACAAGGTGGCTGCGGCTGGCGAGCGTATTCTGGTGACGACACTGACGAAGCGCATGGCCGAGGATTTGACGGAATATCTGAAGCAGGCAGGCGTGCGTGTGCGCTATCTGCATTCGGAGATTGCGACGATTGAGCGTGCGGAGATTATCGACAGCCTGCGCCGCGGCAAGTTCGATGTACTCGTCGGTATTAACCTTTTGCGTGAGGGCCTGGACTTGCCGGAGGTGTCGCTGATTGCGATTCTCGATGCTGATAAGGAGGGCTTTTTGCGCAGCGATACGGCGATGATTCAGACGATTGGCCGTGCTGCGCGTAATGCGCATGGCCGCGTTATTATGTATGCCGACAGGATTACCGACAGCATGCAGCGAGCAATGGACGAGACGAACCGCCGCCGCGAAAAGCAGGAGGCTTATAATAAGGAGCACCATATCACGCCAAAGACGATTTATAAGGAGCAGCGCCAGCTGATTAAGCTGACGAAGGTGGCCGAGGACGAGGAGGGCGCAAGCTATGGCGCAGCGACGAAGTCGCTGAAGAAGAAGTCGCAGAAGGAGCTGACGACGCTTGCGCTTGAGCTGGAGCGCAGGATGCAGGAGGCGGCGAAGGCGCTGGACTTCGAGGCGGCGGCAGAGCTGCGTGACCAGCTGATTCTCGTGAAGGGACAGCTGGGGCAGAAGCTGGTGCCGAAGAAGAAAAAGAAGTAGAAAAAGGGAAAAGCAATGCAAGAAAAACTTATTGTCAAGGGTGCGCGTCAGCACAACTTGAAGAATATCACGGTAGAGATACCGCGTAATAAAATGGTGGTCATCACCGGCCTTTCGGGCAGTGGCAAGAGCAGCCTGGCCTTCGACACGATTTACGCTGAAGGCCAGCGCCGTTATGTGGAGTCGTTGTCTGCCTATGCACGCCAGTTTTTGGGGCAGATGGATAAGCCGGATGTGGATTATATCGAAGGCCTGAGCCCGGCGATTTCTATCGACCAAAAGACGACTAGCCGCAATCCGCGCTCGACCGTGGGCACGGTGACGGAGATTTACGATTATCTGCGTCTGCTGTTTGCGCGTGCAGGTGAGCCGCATTGTCCGCAGTGCGGCAAGCTTATCGAGCAGCAGAGCGTGCAGCAGATTGTCGACCGCGTGCTGGAGCTGGAGGCGGGGACTCGCTTCATGGTTATGGCTCCGCTGGTGCGCGGACGCAAGGGCGAGCATATGCGCGTGCTCGACGAGATGCGGCGTGCAGGCTATGTGCGCATGTATATTGACGGCGAGGTGCGCACGCTGGATGAGGATATCCAGCTGGATAAGAAGCGCAAGCACAGCCTGTCGGTGGTTATTGACCGTCTGGCGGTGCGCGAAGGGATTCAGCAGCGCCTTACTGATTCGGTGGAGACGGCGCTGAAGCTGGCCGACGGCTTCGTGGAGGTGGCGACGCTGGGCGAGCAGGCAGAGCTGATGCTGTTCAGCGAGCATTTTGCCTGCAATGACTGCGGCGTGAGCCTGCCGGCGATTGAGCCGCGGCTGTTCTCGTTCAACAATCCCTTCGGCGCCTGCCCTGACTGCACTGGTTTGGGCATGAACATGGAGTTCGACAAGGCGCTGATTGTGCCGGACGGCGAAAAAACCTTTGCCGAGCGCTGCATCGCCTGCTTCAGCAATAACCTTAATTCCTATTTTATGAAGCAGCTGGGTGCGGTGCTCACTGCCTATGGCTATGATTACAATACGAAGTGGAACGACCTGCCTGCTGAGATGCAGGAGCTGCTGTGGCAGGGCGCAGGCGAGCGTAAATTCAAGTTCCTCTATGAGAATCTGCAGGGCGAGGTCAAGCAGCATGATACGACCTTCGACGGCATCCTGAACGTATTGAAGCGCCGCTATCGTGAGGCTTTCAGCGATGCTATGCGTCAGGATTTGGAGGAGTTCATGACGAGCACTCCCTGTCCGACCTGTCATGGCAGTCGCCTGAAGCCGGAGGCCTTGGCGATTCTGGTCGGCGGCAAGAATATCTGTGAGGTTACGGCGCTGACGGTGCGCGACTGCCTGCAATTTTTTGCAGAGCTGCAGCTCAACCAGCGCCAGCAGATTATCGCCAAGCAGGTGCTGAAGGAGATTAAGGCACGCCTGCAGTTCCTCAATGACGTCGGCCTTGATTATCTGACGCTCGACCGCAGCGCAGGCACGCTTTCGGGCGGCGAGGCGCAGCGTATCCGTCTGGCGACGCAGATTGGCAGCGGCCTGACGGGCGTGCTCTACATCCTCGATGAGCCGAGCATCGGTCTGCATCAGCGCGATAACGGCAAGCTTTTGGAAACGCTTAAGCATCTGCGCGACCTTGGCAATACGCTGATTGTCGTGGAGCATGACGAGGAAACGATGTATGCAGCGGACGAGATTATTGATATCGGTCCGGGGGCAGGCGAGCATGGCGGCGAGGTCGTGGCGCAGGGCACTGCGGAGGAGATAAAGCTGGTCGAAAAGTCGGTGACGGGCACCTATCTCAGCGGCCGCAGGTTCATCCCCGTGCCGAAGCAGCGCCGCAGCTGTGACGGCCGCTATCTGACGATTCACGGCGCCCGCGCCAACAATCTGAAAAATATTGACGTATCGCTTCCGCTCGGAGTGCTTACCGTCGTCACCGGCGTAAGCGGCAGCGGCAAGTCGACGCTGATTAACGATATTCTTTATAACGCGCTGGGCAGCAGGCTCAACGGTGCGCGTCTGCGTGCAGCGGAGCATGACAGCATTGAAGGTCTGGAGCTGGTGGACAAGGTTATCAACATCGACCAGTCTCCGATTGGCCGCACGCCGCGCTCGAATCCTGCGACATATACAGGCGTGTTTGACTTCATCCGTGAGCTGTTCAGCCAGACGAATGAGGCGAAGCTGCGCGGCTACAAGGCCGGACGCTTCAGCTTCAACGTGAAGGGCGGACGCTGCGAGGCCTGCAAGGGCGACGGCATGAATAAAATCGAGATGAACTTCCTGCCTGACGTTTATGTTCCCTGCGAGGTGTGCCACGGCGCGCGCTATAACCGCGACACGCTGGAGGTGCATTACAAGGGCCGGACGATTGCCGAGGTGCTGGATATGACGGTCAGCGAGGCGTGCGAGTTCTTCAGGAACCAGCCGCGTATTGCGCGTAAGCTGCAGGTGCTTGAGGACGTCGGCCTTGGCTATATCCATCTGGGGCAGGCGGCGACGACGCTTTCCGGCGGCGAGGCGCAGCGCGTCAAGCTGGCGACGGAGCTTTCCCGCCGCAGTACGGGACGCACGGTGTATATCCTTGATGAGCCGACGACCGGCCTGCATATCGCCGATGTGCATAAGCTGCTCGACGTGCTGCAGCGCCTTGTGGAGGCAGGCGACAGCGTAATTGTTATTGAGCATAATCTTGATGTTATCAAGGTGGCAGATTATATTATCGACCTCGGACCGGAGGGCGGCGACAAGGGCGGCACGCTCGTGGCCAGCGGCACACCGGAGGAGGTGGCGAAGGTCAAGAAATCCTATACAGGCCAGTATATCAAGGCTGAGCTGGCGAAGGCAAAGAAGAACGGGTGGTATGTATGACAGAGTTAGCAGCAGGCTTTAGCGACGCGATTCGCAATGCGCTGGCTGTTCTGCCGGAAAAGCCGGGCGTTTATCTGATGCATGATGCCACGGGCAAGGTCATCTATGTCGGCAAGGCCGTGGTGCTGAAGAACCGCGTGCGCAGCTACTTCCGCAATCTGGCGAGCCATACGCCGAAGGTCAAGGCAATGGTGGCGAAGATTGCCGAGATTGAAACAATTGTTACCTCTAGCGAGGTCGAAGCGCTGATTTTAGAGTGCAACCTGATTAAAAAATATCGTCCGCGCTATAACATCAGCCTTAAGGACGACAAAACCTATCCCTATCTTAAGGTGACGGTGAACGAGGAATTTCCGCGGCTGTTCGTGACGCGCCGCCAAAGCCGTGACGGGGCAAAGTATTACGGCCCCTATGCCGACGCCGGCGCGATGCACGCGACGGTGAAGCTTTTGCGCAGCATGTTTCCGCTGCGTACCTGCCGCAAGATGAATCCCGACAGGCCGTGCCTCAACTACCATATCAAGCGCTGCCTTGCGCCCTGCGCCGGTTATGTGGGCCGCGCGGAGTATCAGCAGATGATTCGCTCGGTGTGCATGGTGCTGGACGGACGCACGACGGAGCTGGAGCGCGACCTGAAGCAGCGGATGCAGGAGGCGGCGGATAATTATGCCTTCGAGGAGGCTGCACGCCTGCGCGACCAGCTGCAGGCGGTGATGCGTCTCAACGAGTCGCAGAAGGCCGTGACGAACAACGGCGGCGATATGGACGTCTTTGGCTTTGCGCAGGATATGACAGGCGCGTGCGTGCAGATTTTCTTTGTGCGCAAGGGCAGGCTGATTGGCCGTGATAACTTCTTTTTGCAGAATGAGGGCGATGAGCCGGGCGAAATCATGACGGCGTTCGTGAAGCAGTATTATAATGAGGCAACCTTTATTCCCCGGGAAATTGTGCTGCCGTACCTGCCGGAGACGGAGGAGCAGCAGCTCATCGAAATGTGGCTGGCCGAGCGTGCGGAGCGCAGGGTGGAGCTGCTGCAGCCGCAGCGCGGCGTGAAGCGTGAGCTGCTGAAGCTGGCGGCGGATAATGCCGTGAAGCTGCTCGACGAGCGCTTGCGCAAGGGCAGCCTGTCGCTGAAGAATGACGAGCAGGCGGCTGAGGAGCTGCAAAGGGCGCTGGGCATGACGCAGCCGTTGGAGCGCATGGACTGCTTCGATATCAGCCATACGCAGGGCAGCGAGACGGTTGCTTCGATGGTCGTCTTTCGCAATGGCAGCATCAGCAAGAAGGATTACCGCAAGTACAAGATTGTTTCTGCCGAGGGCAAGCCGGACGACTTCAAGTCGATGCAGGAGGTTGTCTACCGCCGTTACAAGGATTACGAGGACTTGCCGAGCCTTGTCGTTATCGACGGCGGCAAGGGACAGCTGAGCTCGGCGCTGGAGGTGCTGCACGGCCTGGGACTGGACGATTTGCACGTCGTCGGTCTGGCGAAGCGCGAGGAGGAAATCTTCAAGCCGCATCAGAGCGAGAGCATTTTGCTCGACCGCGACAGTGCAGCGCTGCACCTTATCCAGCGTATCCGCGACGAGGCGCACCGCTTTGCCATCACCTACCACCGCAAGCTGCGCGGCAAGCGTAATCTTGTCTCCGTACTCGACCACGTGGAGGGCATCGGGCCGAAGCGCAGGCAGGAGCTGTGGAAGGCGTTCAAGACGCTGGACGCTATGCGTGCGGCCAGCGTGGAGGAGCTGGCGCAGGTGGAAAGCATGAACCATGCGGCGGCGCAGACGCTGTATGACTTCTTCCGTCTTGAGCTGCCGGAGAAGCAGGCGGCTCTGCAATAGTGGACGTTGAAAGTTCACAGCAAGTTTAAAGTTTTCGGCGGCCTTCTGTGTTATAATGAGCTTAGGTTAAATAAAAAATCATTATTGATTGGAGGTCTTCGTAATGGCAAAATGGGTATGCAATATTTGTGGCTATGTTTATGATCCTGAGGTTGGCGATCCGGATAACGGTGTAGCAGCAGGCACTGCCTGGGAGGATGTTCCGGCAGATTGGGTTTGCCCTCTGTGCGGCGTTGGCAAGGACGATTTCAGCGAAGAAGCATAAAATTGTAAGATTTTAAAACGTAAAAGGTCCGCTGACTGAAAGCTTATGCTGCAATCGGTCAGCGGACTATAATTTTTGAAGGGCATAAATTTCCTGCTTGGGGGCTGTTGGAGACTTGAAATTTCTATATAAGTGTAGTACAATATAGAAAAAGGTGTTACCGATAGACGGTTGACCCTCTGAAAGTTTAGTTAAAAAATAACCGCAAGTTTCTGGGGCTGGCGGTTATTTTTGTTTTTGTGATTGTCCCATCATATAGCCTAAACCAAACGAGGTCAGAACTAAGCCTATAATAGCTATAAAGCCTTCTATAGTGAGCATGGGCATCACCTCTCTTCTTAGTCGGATTTCTAGTGTAACTAGAGCCTGAAAATCAGAGAGTCAACCGCCTACCGTTGTATTTGGTAACACCATAAGATGATTCTAACATATAATTTTGGAAAAGTAAACAAATATTTATGGAGAATCGTTGGGAAGAAGTAGTAGTAAGGCGGCGAGTTGGCGGTTTTGCTGCAAAAATAGTTGATAATTGTTTGCAATCGTGTTATTATGTTGTTAGTTCCTGTGCGTGGACTTAAATTGACGATTCTTGTAAAAGATGAGAAAAGAGAGGTTTTTTAAATGACTACTGTAGTGGAAAAATACTTGCAAATTGCTAACCTGGCAAAGGACCCGGCTAATACCGAGGTTGTTATCGACGGCATCCTGACCTTCTTCGGTCTGGACTACATCGACCTGAACATGGGCATTGAAAGATTGTACACTATGAAGAAGATTGATTATAAATTCAGAAGCGTAATGTACAAGGCTGAAGACCTGGGCGCTATCATGGCTTGGTTCAAGGAAGCTGCCGGCGTAACTGACGAAGAAATCGCTGCTGCTGAAGCAAAAAATAAAGAATATATTGAAGGCTGCCTGATGCTGGCTAAACAATATCTGGGCATGGGTCATGCAATCAGCGGCAAAACCTATCTGGAGCTGGCTGCTGCTAAAGGCTCCGAGGAAGCTAAGGCTCAGCTGAAGGATATGGAATATGCAGAGGATATGTACATGCTGGGCGAGCAATATCTGGGCATGGGCCACTGCATCTGCTCCAAAACCTATTTCGAGCTGGCTGCTGCCAAAGGCTGCCCGAAGGCTGCACAAAAGCTGAAGGATATGGAATACGCAAAGGATATGTACATGCTGGGCGAGCAATATCTGGCAATGGGCCACAAAATCTGCTCTAAGACCTACTTTGAGCTGGCTGCTGCCAAAGGTTGCCCGAAGGCTGCTGCAAAATTAGCTGAATACTAAGAGCTGGTCTGACTAAAAAAATTAGCCGAAAGCAAGGACGCTGGATATGCGCCTGAGCTTTCGGCTTTTTTGTTATGTTGTTTGCTTGCGGCAGGGCATAAAAAAGCCGCCTGCATGACTGTGCAGACGGTTTTGCTTTGCTTATTAGAAGCTGATGAGCTGCATACGGTAGACAGCACTGACGCCGGCGTTGAGCGCGAGCATACAGCCAAGGGAAAGCGCGATTAAAAGAGCAGTTTCCTTGGAGTTGAGCGGCTGCTGCTGCAGTCTGGCGCGGTTAAACGCTTTGAGGCAGAGTGTAACCAGCATACCGAAAAGAAATAGGGCGAAGCAGATGTTAAGCATGAGGTACTCCTTTATAAATAGATGGCAGATAGCCGGAAATTGCATGAGCTGCGCAGCATAGCGCAGTAAAATACAAGTCTAATTATAGCAAAATGGTGCTCAATGTCAAGCGCAGGCCGAACACAGATTTTTTTGCCTGCCTCCCTGCGAGTGTGCTATACTTAATGAAGAAGCTTATTAAGGAGGCAAGAATATGGAAACAAGAGTTGCAGTTATTTCTTTGATTGTTACGGATAAGGCTGTGGTCAGCGAGCTGAATGCTATTTTGCATGCTTACGGCGATTACATCATCGGCCGCATGGGACTGCCCTATAAGGAAAAGAACGTCAACATCATCTGCGTGGCGATGGACGCACCGCAGGATATCATCAGCGCTATGAGCGGCAAGCTGGGCCTGCTCGAGGGCGTGACGGCTAAGGCTGCTTATTCGAAGTAAGAAAATACCCTCTGTCGCGAGGCAGAGGGGTATTTTTTTTAGAAGCTCTCCAGCAGATGGTAGCCGCGGCCGATGAGGAAGGTTGCGGTTTCCGGCTCTGCTGTTTTGAGGATAACAACCGGTTTGACGTTTTCACGGTTGAAGGAGATGTACAGATAGGAGATGTCGATGTTGGCGCTGTGGATGGCCGTGAGGATGCCGTCGAGATAGCCAGGGGTATCGTCCATTTCTACGGCGATAACCTTGTCGTGGCGGCATTGGTAGCCTTCCTTCTTCAGCGTCTCCATAGCGACCTCAGGATTGT
>OIZX01001310.1_pt1 | contig 13269 bp, 8 predicted proteins | sample 1588621 | NCBI WGS metagenome assembly OIZX01 (sample SAMN03283276) | human gut metagenome | biome: human-associated habitat; material: feces | host: Homo sapiens | place: Peru | collected 2012
GAGCATGTTGTTCATGGCGGCAGTACGATGCCGCTTTATATAAATATAAAAAGCTTTGATGTGCCGCACGAGCAGCAGGCGCGTTTGAAGATTATTCTGCCGGAGGGCTTTAGTGCGCTGCCTGATGATAAATGGCAGGCAGGAGCTGAGAATGGTCACAATATAGCGACCTCGGCGTGGGTGCTGCCTGCTGATTTTGGGCAGACGTTTGATTTGCTCTACTTGCGTCCGGATACCAGCGCTAAGGCTGGCGAGCAAAAGCTCGTGGTGCAGGTGCAGGGCGAAGGCTGGGAGCAGCAGCGAGACGTGGCGTTCACTTACGATGCGCAGCAGGATAAGGCGCAGGACGCAGACGCTGTGGGCAAGAAGAAAAAGCCTGATGCCCGCAGGTTTAACTGGTATATTCAGAATGTGACGCTGCCTGTCGACAATCTGGGTAACAAGGATGAGCGTGCGGCTGAGGGCGTAATTTATGTGCGCGATACTACGCTGGAGGGCTTTCGCAACCGCATGATGGGCGACGGCGCGACGAACTGGTCGGCGGTGTTCAATCATCCTGCGACGTTCTTGCTTTTGGATATGCGCAATCCGCAGCGTGATGTGCGTTTGCTGAAGTTCAAGGCAGAGCTTATTGACAAGGCGACAGGCAGGCTCGTTCCCGGTCTGTGTACGGCAGGCAAAAATGATAATGATTCTGAGCACGGCTGGGCAGGTGATACCGGTAATAATAATGAGACGACGGCGCTGATTTCTCTCGACGGACAGAAGGCGCAGACCTTTATTATTCCGCTTTATGTAGATTATTTTACGATTTTGGCAGGTGATTACAGCCTGCGGATTACGGTCAGCGGCAATGGGCAGGAAAAGGTGCAGGAGGTGCCGCTGACGATTACGAAGACGCATAATCTGGGACTTTTGGCGGTAGGCTTTTCCTTCCTCTGCCTTGGCGCCTTGGTTGTGTTCAGCTATAAATTAAAGAGCTGCATTTATAAGATTGGCGCGAAGGGCGCGATTACCGTGGCCTTGTTTGCGGCACTGGCGTTTGGCGGCATCACGCTGCCGACTACGCTTTTGGGCGATTTGCTGCACGTCTTCCTTGGCCCTTTCTCCGGCTTATTTACAGGCGTTTTGAGCGGTGTGCTGCAATATCTGCTCGTGGTGTCGCTTTTGGTGCTTTTCCGCGCACCCGGCGTGCTGAGCCTGATGTATCTCGTTAAATATATGCTTTCCGGCCTGATGTTCGGCCATTTCACGCCGCTTGGCTTATTGAGCCTGTGCGTGAATATCGTGATTTTGGAAGCAATTTTATATTTCAGCGGCTTCTACCGCAAGCAGGAGCTGGGCAAGCGCTATATGCTGTTTGTTGCTGTGCTCTTGGGCGTGGGCGATGCGCTGATTACGTTTGTAAATTTGCAGCAGATGATGTTCTTTTATCGTTTGTATTATGCGGACTGGTATCTGGCCTTGTATATGCTGGTCAACGGCGTGCTGTACAGCAGCATTGGCGCTTGGCTGGGTGCTAAGACCGGCAGCAAGCTGCAGCAGGTTATGGGGGAATAGCGATGTTAAAAATAGAAAACTTATCTTATCGCTACCAATCGAGGCAGCAGAATACCTTGAAGCATATAAATTTGAATCTAGACGACAGCGAGATGCTGCTGTTGGCCGGACGCAGCGGCTGCGGCAAGTCGACGCTTATTAAGGCGGTCAGCGGCCTTTTGGGCAGCGAGGAGCGCGGTGAGCTGCAGGGCAGGATTTATCTTGCAGGCGAGGACGTGACGACGTGGCCACCGGAGAAAATCGGTATGCTGGTGGGCACTGTTTATCAGTCGCCTGATGACCAGCTTTTTGCGATGACGGTGGCGGACGAGGTTGGCTTTGCGCTGGAAAATCAGGGCGAGGAGCCGGAGGTTATCGCGCGCAAGGTTAGCGAAACCCTGGCGATGGTGGGACTGGACGGCTTCGAGAGCTACAGCATTCACAAGCTCAGCGGCGGTCAGCGTCAGCGTCTGGCCTTGGCGTCGATTTTGATTACCCGTCCGCGGCTGTTGATTCTTGATGAGCCTGTGAGCCAGATGAATCCGCAGGGCGTGCAGAGCTTTATGCAGCTTTTGGTGAAGCTGAACAAAGAGGCAGGCATTGCTATTTTGATGGTAGAGCACCGTGTGAATGAGCTGTACCAATATTTTCAGCGGCTGGCAGTGATGCAGGCAGGCGAAATTATTTATGACGGTACGCTGGAGCAGGCGTGGAAGGCGCTGACTGGCAGAGAGGATTTAGGCCTGCGTGAGCCGCAGTCTGTGAAGCTGTGCCGCGCGCTGGAGCTGCCGGAGGTGACGACGGAGCAGAGCAGAATTGTCAGGATGATTCAGCAGGAGTGCACGCTGACAGCTTTGCAGTCTGCTACAGAGCAGGACGAAGCAGAAAAGCCGGCGATTTTGCAGGTGCAGAATGTAACCTTTTCTTATCCCGGCAGCAAGCAGCCGACGCTGAAGAATTTGAGCTTCAATCTGGCGGCTGGCGAGATTACTGCGCTGATGGGCTTTAATGGCGCTGGCAAGAGCACGCTGATGAATCTTATCGGCGGTCTGGCAAAGCTGCGTCATGGCAGCATTCTGCTGTCAGGAACGACGATTGAAAAATGTCTCGGCAGCGTTGGCTATCTGCGGCAGGAGCCGGATTTGATGCTTTTGGCAGATACGGTACGCGAGGAGCTGTGCTGGAAAAATAAGACGATTACCGAGGAGCAGGTTGAGCGCTTGCTGGAGCAGCTGAACCTGACGGAATATGCGGAGGATTTTCCGCTGGCGCTCAGCAAGGGACAGCGCTTGCGCGTGGTTTTGGGTGCTATGCTGGCGAAGCAGCCGAAGCTTTTGCTGCTTGATGAGCCGACGACAGGACAGGACGAGCGCAGCCTGAGCGAGATTCGCAAGCTGCTTTTGGCTTATAAAAAGAATGGCGGCAGCGTGTTTATCTGCACGCATGATTTGGAGCTGGCGGCGCAGGTGACGGACAGAGTCATCGTGCTGCGTAAGGGCGAGATTATTGCCGATGGCAGAACGCAAAGCGTTTTGAATGACAACAATCTTTTATGCGAGGGCGGTCTGACGTCGCCGACGCTGCTGCCGATTTGCGCACGCTTGGGCGTGCCGCCTTGTATAACTGTGGAGGAGGTGAAGCGCTATGTCCGCAAGACAGCTGTGGGAAGGAACTGATGCAGCAAGCTGGGCGCAGCGTCTGAACGGACGCACGAAGCTGCTGGTTCTCTTTCTGTTTGCAATTTTGATGATTACGGTGGATAATCCGCGTACATTATTTGTGCTGTTCAGCTTCACGCTGCTGCTGCATATCGTGGCGCGAACCTCGATTTATAAATGGAAGGTGCTGGCGGTGCTGCTGCTGCTCGGCCTGTGGGGCTCGATGTTCAGCCAGGCGCTGTTTTATGCGCAGACGCCACGTTCACCCTTATTTGTGATTATTTCGCCGGAGGCCGGTATTCTAGGTCAGCTGACAGGCGGTCTTTATGTATATCGCGAGGGCATACTTTATGGTGCGGTGCAGGGCTTGCGCAGTGCGAGTATGCTGACCTTAGGCCTTTTGGTGTGTTGGACGAGCGACCCGAGCCAGCTGCTGCAGGCTATGCTGGCCTGGCGCCTTTCGCCGCAGCTGGCGTTCATGCTGGTGACGGCCATCCGCTTTCTGCCGGTGCTGGCAGCGGAAACGGGCGAGATTATTACGGCACTGCAGCTAAGGAGCGACAGCCAGCGCGGACGCACTGCTGTGCTGCGCCATCTGCCGTATATCGCGAAGCCTTTGCTGGCGCGCTGCCTGCGGCGCGCGCAGACGCTGGCGCTCTCCGTTGTCAGCCGCGGCTTCTTCCTTGCGGGAGCACGCAAGCGTAAGGAGGTTTGGGCGCTGTCTGAACGCAGTGCCTGTGTAGCGCTGGCGGTGCTGGTCGTGGCGGTTGTCAGCAGCAAGCTGCTCTATCTGCTTTCGGAGCAGGGCTTCTATTTTGGCGTCTTCCGCCAGATTTATGATTGGACGGTGTTATATTTATGAGCAAATGGAAGGGTTATCTTGGCATTGTGCTGCTGTTGCTTTCGTGGCTGGCCTTGTACTGGATTACAGGCAGCAGGACACCGTGGAATCACTTTGGCGCCAATAATGATAAAAATGGCGTGAGCGTTTATCTTGGCGACATCCAGACGCAAAACTATGACCGCATGGGCTTTACGCGTGCCGTGGTGCATTATGCGGAAAAGGAGCAGGGCTGGATTGTCGGCACAGAGCGCGGCGAGCTGTTTCTGTTCGACAACGAGGGACAGCAGAAGTGGAAGCGTTCGCTGGGCATCGGCAAGCTTGTTTCGCTGCAGCTGACGCATGATGGTACGCTGGCGCTGGTGGGCGAGGTGAGTCCCGAGGGCAGGCTGTATGCCGTCAATGTGCATACCGGCGATATTGTCTGGGAGTACAAGAGTGCCGATTTCGTCGGCAGCGATGCTGCGCAGCGTTCTTATCCAAGCGTTGTGCATATTGTGATTGATAAAAATGATAATGTTTACGCTAACGCATACCGCTTCCTTGTGCGCAAGGATGGCAGCCGCGGCTATAATGGCAGGATGGTGGCCATCAGCAAGCAGGGCAAGCTGCTGTGGCAGTTCCCGAAGAATGAGGTTATGGACAGCTGGATTAACTGGTGCGATGTCAGCGATGCCAATGGCCGCGCGGTGCTGTCGACCTCGTCGTATGATTATCATGAGGATATGAAGTACAGGGATACGATGTACTTCATGGATAAAAATACCGGCGAGCTGCTGAATTCCGTTTCCCTGCCGCCGGTGGAGCCGTTTGATAACACGGTTATGCGCGGCAGTCCGAATTTTTCTCCTGACGGCAAATATTTGTCGGCAGCTGCAAGCGACGGACGCGGCTTTTTGTTTGACGAGAAGGGCAAAATGCTCTGGTCGCGCTTTTTGTCGAAGCCTGCGCAGGTGGACGGAGCGTGGCTCAACGCCAGCGGTCGCGATGGCTACGTAACGCCCTATGGCTCGCTGTTTACGACGATTAACACCTTTAACCGCGAAAACTGGCAGCTGCCGACTCCTGTGGAGCACCCGAGCAGCAACAGCATTTTTATGTTTAATATTGACGGAACCTTCCGCTATCAGTATCAGGCTGAGGCGACAATGGAGGAGCTGGCGTTCAGCGCTGATAAGTTTGTGGCCTGCGCCATAGGCCGTAATGTGCGCACGCATAATTATAAGGCGCATGGAGCATTGGTGCTCGACCTTGCCAGCGGCAAGCAGCAAAGCTTTTTTGCTACCGAGGGACCGTGCCAGGCTATCGCTATTTCGCCGGATGGAAGTCTGGTGGCAGGTGTAGAGGCACCGGCGCTGACGCCGCAGGGCAAGATTATCGGTGCATACCGTTTGCATATATGGAAAAATGAAGGAGGAGGAGAAAAGTAAATGTTGAAAAAATATTTCCATTATTACAAGCCCTATAAGCTTATATTACTTTTAGTAATGTTTGGTTCATGCTTCTCAGCATTGATGGAGCTGGTCTTTCCATATATCGTTAGACGCATGCTTAATGTCGAGATTCCCCTAAAAAATATTGATGAGCTGCTTTATTGGGCAGGCATACTTTTAGGCTTATATGTTCTGAACTTTATTTTGCTTTTTGTTATCAACTATTATGGACGCATGATGAGCTCCGGCATTGAGAATGATATGCGTCATGACCTGTTCGAGCATTTGGAGAAAATGTCATTCCGCTTTTTTGATAATGCACGCACAGGGCAGCTGCTTTCGCGTATTACGAGCGACATCGTGGAGGTCAGCGAGCTGACGTTCAAGGGCCCTAATGACCTTCTGGTATGCAGCATCAGTATGCTGGGTACGATTGTGATGATGTTGTATTTGAATCCTTATCTTGGTTCGATTATCGGCGTGCTGCTCATCTTCAAGGCTGTGCATTCTGTTTATGTCAACAGAAAAATGAAGAAAGCCTTCCGCCGCAGCCGTGCAAAATCAGGCGAGGTTTCGGCACAGGCAGAGGAGGCTCTGAGCGGCATCCGTCTGGTGAAGGCCTTCGCGAATGAGCCGCTGGAGCTGGAGCGCTTTATGCGCAAGAGCAACGAGCTTATGCAGGTGCGCCGAGAGTCGTTTACCGTGCTCTCGTATTTCACTGGCACGATTACCTTCTTTACGAACGTAACGAATCTGGTCGTATTAGTGTGCGGTGGCATGATGATTGCTAATAATGAGCTGACGCTTAGTGATTTTGTCGCCTTCTTCCTTTATGTAAATATTTTCATGAAGCCTGTTTTCCGTCTGCTGATGTTTACGGAAATGTATCAGCGTGGTATGGCCGGCTTCCACCGCTTCCATGAGATGATGCTGCAGGAGGTAGAGATTGACGATGCGCCTGATGCGATTGCCAGCGGCGAGGTGAAGGGACGCATTACCTTTGAGGATGTCACCTTTGGCTATCTTGACGATAAGCCGGTGCTCCAGCATTTCTCTCTCGATATTGCGCCGGGCGAAAAGGTGGCCTTTGTTGGTGCGACGGGCGCCGGCAAGACGACGCTGGCGAGCCTTTTGCTGCGCTTCTATGAGCCGACGCAGGGCAGGGTGCTGCTTGACGGCGTAGACATCCGCCAATACAGCCAAAGCTATCTGCGTAACAATGTCGGCCTGGTGCAGCAGGACGTATTCCTGTTCAGCGATTCGGTAAAATTTAATGTTGCTTATGGCAAGATTAAGGCTGATGCGCAGGAAATCGAGCAGGCAGCGAAGCTGGCTGCGGCAGAGGAGTTCATCACTGCTCTGCCTGAAGGCTACGATACAAAGGTAGGCGAGCGCGGCGTTAAGCTCAGCGGTGGCCAAAAGCAGCGTATTGCGATTGCCCGTGCCTTCCTGAAGAATCCGCCGGTGATGGTTTTTGATGAGGCGACGAGTGCACTCGATACCAAGACGGAGAAGCAGATTCAAAAATCCTTGGACAAGCTGGCTGAAAGCCGCACAACGCTGATTATTGCACATCGCCTGTCGACGATTATCAACGCAGACAGAATTGTGGTGCTGCATAACGGCGAGATTGCCGAAATGGGCACGCATAAGGAGCTGATGGCGCACGGCGGCATTTATAAAAAGCTGTATGAGCTCAGCGAGGACTAAGGCCTGCTGCAAGAAAGTTTGCAAGTATACACGTCTAAAAGCGTTTGGGCGTTGACATTCATTGGCAAAAATTATATAATTTTTCTATATGTTATCTTTATAAAACTGGTGCAGGGCGCAAGCCTTGCGCCAGTAAATTACTTGAAGGAGCGAATGATTACTATGAAATACATGACTGGTAATGAAATCCGCGAAAAGTTTTTAAAATTTTTCCAGGATAGAGGTCACTTAATGCTGCCTAGTGCTTCCCTGATTCCGCAGGACGATCCGACCCTGCTGATTATCGGCGCTGGTATGGCACCGTTTAAGCCTTTCTTCACAGGCAAAATGAAACCGCCTGCTACCCGTATCACCACCTGCCAAAAATGCGTGCGTACAGGTGATATTGAAAACGTTGGCCGCACTGCGCGCCACCATACCTATTTTGAAATGCTGGGCAACTTCTCCTTTGGCGATTACTTCAAAAAAGAGGTTATTCCCTGGAGCTGGGAATTCCTGACCCAGGAATTAGGCCTGCCAGCTGACAAGCTGTACATCACCATCCATACCGAGGATGATGAAGCTTATGATATCTGGCATAATGTTGTTGGCGTGCCTGCTGAACGCATTGTACGTCTGGCTGACAACTGGTGGGAAATCGGCAGCGGTCCGTGCGGCCCTGACTCCGAAATTCACATCGACCTCGGTCCTGAACGCGGCTGCGGCAAGCCGACCTGCGGCCCTGGCTGCGACTGCGACCGTTTCCTGGAAATCTGGAACCTGGTATTCACTCAGTTCAACCAGATGCCTGACGGCACCTATCCGCCGCTGAAAAACAAGAACATTGATACCGGCGCTGGTCTGGAGCGTCTGGCAAGCGTTGTTCAAGGCAAGCCGTCCAACTTTGAGACTGACCTGATTTTCCCGATTATCGAGCACGCTGCTAAGGTTGCTAATGTTGAATATGGCAAGGATAAGGCTACCGATGTTTCCCTGAAGGTTATTGCTGACCATGTACGCAGCATGACCTTTATGATTGGCGATGGCATTCTGCCGTCTAACGAAGGCCGTGGCTATGTACTGCGCCGTATCCTGCGCCGTGCTATCCGTCATGCACGTCTGCTGGGCATCAACGAGATGTTCCTCTGCGGTGCTGTTGACGTTGTTATCGGTATGTTCGGCCATGCTTATCCGAACCTGGTAGAGAAGGCTGACTTCATTAAAAAGGTTGTCGAAATGGAAGAAACCAGCTTCCTGCGCACCCTGAAGCAGGGCTGCGAGCTGCTGAATGAAGAAATCGAAAAGCTGCAGGCTGCCAACAAAACCGTTCTCGACGGTGCAACTGCCTTCAAGCTGAACGATACCTTCGGTTTCCCCTGGGAGCTCACCGAAGAGATTCTGGAAGAAGCTGGCATGACCATGGATAAAGAGGGCTTCGACGCTGCGCTGGAGGTTCAGCGTAAAATGGCGCGTGAAGCACGTAATGATAAAGAGGGCCGTCCGGTTGTTTATAACACCAGCGGCATCAACGTTGGTGAGCTGAAGGTTGACGAAGCTGCAACCAGCGCTAAAATCGTAAAAATGTATCCTGCACATGATGCACAGCCAATCGATAATGCTGCTGACGGTACTGAGGTTGCAGTTATCTGCGACGTAACCGCTTTCCATGCTGAGGGTGGCGGTCAGCTGGGCGATATCGGTACGATTACCGCTCCGACCGGTGTTATCGCAGTTAACGTAACCAAAAAGCTGCCTGATGGCGCAGTAATTATGGTTGGCTCCGTAACCGAGGGCACTGTTGCTGTTGGCGACGAGGTAACCTTTGCTGTAGACAAGGCACGTAAGCTGGATATTGCACGTAACCACACTGCAACCCATCTGCTGCACGCTGCACTGAAGCAGGTTCTGGGCAGCCACGTTAACCAGGCAGGCAGCTATGTCGGCCCGGACCGTCTGCGTTTTGACTTCTCTCACTTCTCTCAGGTAACTGAGGCTGAGCTGAGGGAGGTTGAAGCAATCGTTAACGAGCAGATTCTTGCAAGCAAGGGCGTACAAATCGAAGAGTTGCCGATTGAGGAAGCTAAGAAGAGAGGCGCAACTGCTCTGTTCGGTGAAAAATATGGCAACATCGTTCGCGTTGTTACCGTTCCGGAATTCTCTATGGAATTCTGCGGCGGCAGCCATGTAGAGAACACTGCGCAAATCGGCATGTTCAAGATTGTCAGCGAAGGCTCCAGCGGCGCTGGCGTGCGTCGTATCGAGGCTGTAACCGGCCACGGTGCTGTTGCTCACGTTAATGCTGTTGAAGAGATGGTTAAGGGCCTGGCAAGCGAGCTGAAATGCCGCGCTTGCGACGTACCGAACCGTCTGGAGGCACTGCATTGCGAGCTGAAGGCTGCACAGAAGAAGGCTGACGAGCTGGCAGCAGAAATTGCTAAGGCTCAAGTAAGCAACGTAGCTGACCAGGTTAAGGACGCGAATGGCGTACCTGTTTTGGTACAGAAGGTAAACGCTGACAGCGTTGATGCTCTGCGTAACCTGGGTGACCAGATGCGCGACAAGGTTGGTGGCGTAGTTGTGCTGGCTGCAGTTATGGGCGAGAAGGTAAGCATCCTCACGATGGCTACCAAAGACGCAGTTGCTAAAGGCGCACATGCAGGCAACATCGTAAAAGCTGTTGCTAAGCTTTGCGGTGGCGGCGGCGGCGGTCGTCCGGATATGGCACAGGCTGGTGCTAAGGACGTAGCTAAGCTTGATGAGGCTTTGGCTGCTGCTTATGATATCGTTGCCGGTATGATTAAATAAAAAATTTCAGGGGGCGCTAAGCCCCCTGTTTTTTATGTATAGAACTATACACTTTTTTAGAAAAACTGCTTGCATAGGCGGCGTTTTTATGATAAACTAATTTAGTCTAAAAATATACACGCAGGGAAATTCATCTGTTGACTGCGTCTAGCCGCGCAGTGAAGAATTGAAATTAACCCAATTCCTGCGGAAGGAAAAAACAGGAGGAAACCTACAATGGCTATTATTTCTATGAAACAATTACTTGAAGCTGGTGTACACTTTGGTCACCAAACCCGTCGCTGGAACCCGAAAATGGCTCCGTACATCTTTACCGAGCGCAATGGTATCTACATCATTGACCTGCAAAAAACCGTAAAGAAAGTTGACGAAGCTTACAACTTCATCCGTGAGGTTGCTGCTACCGGCGAAAACATTCTGTTCGTTGGTACCAAAAAACAAGCTCAAGAAGCTATGAAAGACGAAGCAACTCGTTGCAACATGTTCTTCGTTAACGAGCGTTGGCTGGGCGGCATGCTGACCAACTTCAAAACCATCCAAACCCGTATTGCACGTTTGCGCAAACTGGAAGCTATGGAAGCTGATGGCACCTTCGACCTGCTGCCGAAGAAAGAAGTTATCGGTCTGAAGCATGAAATGGAAAAACTGACCAAATACCTGGGCGGTATCAAAGACATGAAAAAACTGCCGGGCGCTATGTTCATCGTTGATCCTCGCAAAGAGCACATCGCTGTTCTGGAAGCTCACAAACTGAACATTCCTATCGTTGCAACCGTTGACACCAACTGCGATCCGGACGAAATCGATTATGTAATTCCTGCAAACGATGACGCTATCCGTGCTGTAAAACTGCTGACTGCTAAAATGGCTGACGCTGTTCTGGAAGGTCGTCAAGGCATGCAAACCGAAGAAGCTGCTGAAGAAGCTCCGGCTACCGAAGAAGCTGAATAATTTATCTTACTGAATAAATTTACTTTTGAGGAGGAATAACTGATGGCTCAAATTACTGCTGCATTAGTTAAAGAACTGCGCGAGCGTACTGGCGCAGGTATGATGGACTGCAAAAAAGCTCTGACCGCTGTAGAAGGCGATATGGACAAGGCTATTGACTTCCTGCGCGAAAAAGGCCTGGCTGCTGCTGCTAAAAAAGCTGGCCGTATCGCAGCTGAAGGCGTTGTTGCCTCTTTCGTAAGTGCTGACGGCAAAATCGGCGCTATCGTAGAAGTTAACTGCGAAACCGACTTTGTTGCTAAAACCGACGGCTTCAAAGAACTCGTTGAAAAAATTGCTGCTCATATCGTAGCTACCAAACCGGCTGACGTAGAAGCTCTGCTGGCTTCCGAGCTGGACGGCCAAACCGTTGAAGCTCTGGTAACTGCTAGCGTTGCAAAAATCGGCGAAAAGATTTCCGTTCGTCGTTTTGCTCTGTACGAAGCTCCGGAAGGCGTTGTTGCTACCTACATCCATGGCGGCGGCAAAATTGGCGTTGTTGTTGAACTCAAAGGCGGCAATGCTGAGCTGGGTAAAGACGTTGCAATGCATGTTGCAGCTGCTAACCCGAGCTACCTGGAACGCTCTCAAGTACCGGCTGCTGAGCTGGAGCATGAGAAGGAAGTTCTGTCCGAGCAAGCTAAAAACGAAGGCAAACCGGAAAAAATCATCGAGAAGATGGTTATGGGCCGTATCAACAAATACTACAAAGAAGTATGCCTGGTTGACCAAGAGTTCGTTAAGGACCCGGATCAAACTGTTGGCAAGCTCGTAAAAGCTGCTGGTGCTGAAGTTCTGGCATTTGCTCGTTTCCAACTGGGTGAAGGCATCGAAAAGAAACAAGAGGACTTCGCTGCAGAGGTTATGTCTCAAATTAAATAATTAGTTTGAGCTAGACCTTAGGCTGAACATTAAAAGGCTATCACAACTGCTTGTGGTAGCCTTTTTAATATGTAAAAGTGTAAAATAGTGTACATTATTATTTCTTGACTATAACCTACCGAAAGAATATAATATCTATGTATGTATTCAAGCAGTTCAGAGGACTGCTTTGGGAGGTAGATGAAGATGCATAAGTTTTTAAAATACGCTCTGGTGGGCGTGCTGACAATGTTTGCTCTCGTAGCTGCTGGCTGCGGCGGCGATGCTAAGGACGACAAAAAGGTTGATATGAATAAGCCTGTTATCGTTGGCGTAAATCCTGGTCCGCATGCAGTTATCATGGATAACGTGAAGAAGATTGCAGAGAAGAAGGGCCTGAAAATTGAAGTTAAGGAGTTCAGCGATTTTGTAACTCCGAACTCTGCTTTGGCTGCTGGTGAAATCTGGGCTAACTGCTTCCAGCATGAACCGTTCCTGAAGGCAACGATGAAGAAGGAGCCTTCCTTTAAGCTGGCTAAGGCCTTCAACACTGCTTTGTTCCCGATTAACATTTATTCCAAAAAGCTGAAGCCTGGCGATACCATTCCTGATGGCGCAAAAATTGCTATTCCGAACGATCCGACCAACGGAGGTCGTGCGCTGCTCGTGCTTGCTGCTCAAGGCTTGATTAAGGTTAAGGATCAGAAGGATATCACCACCAGCGTTAAGGATATTACCGATAATCCGCATCATTTCGAGATTATCGAGCTGGAGGCTGCTGTTATTCCTCGCAGCCTGGATGACGTAACCTGCGCTGCTATCAACACCACCTATGCTATCAGTGCCGGTCTGGATCCCGTAAAGGACCCGATTGTGCGTGAAACGAAGGACTCTCTGTTTGTCAACATTGTTGCTGTACAGGAGAAGGACCTCAACGATCCGCGTCTGAAGATTTTCCAAGAGGCTTATCAGTCCAAGGAAAATGCTGAGTTCATTGAAAAGACATTCCCGGGTTCTGCTTATTTAGGCTGGGAAAACAAATAAGTTTATAGAAAGCTGTTGCGTTTACATTACCCCTCTGTCAGCTTCGCTGACATCTCCCCTTACAGGGGAGACTAATTCGAAGAACTTTCGTTACGATAGTACGTCGCGGAGAGGGTATAGTAAAGCGACAGCTTTTAGTATTATTAGGAGATGACAATATGGATATTCAAAAGCAAATTGCTACAGTCTGGCCGCAGCTGCATGCTATGGCTGAGCCGGCGTTTCAAGAGGTGCGGACAGCGAAATTTGTTGCGGAAAGCTTGCGCGAGCTTGGCTATACGGTAGAGGAGAACGTGGGCGGCACGACAGCGGTTGTCGGCGTGCTCGACAGCGGCAGACTAGGACCGACGGTGGCTGTGCGCTCGGATATGGACTGCCTGCTGTTCAAGCAGGAGGATGGCAGCGAGAA
>OIZX01001311.1_pt1 | contig 13258 bp, 10 predicted proteins | sample 1588621 | NCBI WGS metagenome assembly OIZX01 (sample SAMN03283276) | human gut metagenome | biome: human-associated habitat; material: feces | host: Homo sapiens | place: Peru | collected 2012
AAGCCTAACCACACAAACGTTAGAGCGTATACCACAACTTTTGGGGGATACCCAAAATTATTGAATGCTGTTTATAAGGAAAATGCTTTCGAAAAGAAACAAGTAATTGACGATTACAATTTCGGTTATACGGCACTTGTTATGCACATGGAAGAAAACAAAGACAATATGGCTGTTTTGAAAGCGGATGCTATTCAAATGGAAAGAGAGTATTTTGGTTTATTCGAATTGAATTATTATGAACTGTATTTCCGCTTACTTGTATCTGCTCCAAAAGCTCTTTTTGCGATTTTAACAAGAGATGCTTTCAGACAGTTTTGGATTGGCGAAGAAGCAAACGCAAAGATTTATACGAGTGTTAAATATTCCTTGCTGGTAAAAAGCAAAGTAAAGGAAATTCTTGGTGATGATTTGAAAATTGTCAAAAGAAACACACAGGCAATGTGGGATCCTATCGAAAGACCTGAAGTTAAACTTATGGTCATTAACATTGCTTCTGGAACATTTATTAAAAATGCAGGCAACTTTTCCGAGAAACTTGGAAGTACCGATGTGAATGACAAGTTGGTTAAGTTCGATGGCTTGGAATACCAGTGCAACGATGAGTCTTGCGAATTGTTATATATGGAGGTATAAGTATGAAGAACAGTGCAAGGGATTTAATGGCTTCATACATTGATGCCTTATATCCAATTATTTATATCAACCATTTTGACTTCAAAGTGATTGATGAAATTATTACAGACATAACAGATAACAGGAAAGTCATTGAATACAATAATGGTTTAGGTATTGTTGACTTTAAGACAAAATCTACGATGAAAGAGTGCGACCTGTATAACTTCCTTAATCTTGTAAAAGATGATGGATATGAACATTCCATGTTTATTGTTTTGAAAGATGTACACGGTCAATTGGATAAGCCGGAAATTGTATCACTTCTAAAGTATATTGCTGAACGCAATTTATACAATGAGGAATATAACGCTTCTATCTTTATTGTTTCGAGCAAGTTGTGTATTCCTGATGAATTGGAAGATTTAATTACAGTATTTGATGTGCCTTTACCGTCTGTTTCTGAAATCAAAAATATCATGGTTGAATTCACTAAAGATTTGGAAATTGATGCGACTGATGACGTTTTGAATGAAATTGCATTTTCTTTTAAAGGTTTGAATGAATTTCAGATAAAGCAAATTTTGAATTTGGCCTATCAAGATGGGGGATGTTTGGATTTTGATGATAAACGTCTTATACTGAGCCAGAAAGAACAGTTGATTAAAAAAGCTGGTCTGTTGGAAATGATTCCTGTAAATGAAAGCATTGAAGATATAGGTGGGTTGGAGAATCTTAAGGAATGGCTTTACAAGAAGGAACGGATTTTCAATCAGTTAGATAAGGCTATCAAATTTGGTGTCGATATTCCAAAAGGTATTATGATTGTTGGTATGCCTGGTTGTGGTAAAAGTTTGGCAGCTAAAGCAACTGCAAAATTATTTGAAATTCCATTGGTAAGACTCGATGTTGGTCGTTTGTTAGGAAAATATATCGGTGAGTCCGAGGAAAATATGAGAAAAGCATTGAAACTTTCAGAAGCAATCAGCCCGTGTGTTCTTTGGATTGATGAGATTGAAAAGGCTTTCTCAGGTGTTGGTGGTTCTGGCGGAGGAAGTGATGTGACTACACGATTGTTTGGTCAATTCTTGACATGGATGCAGGAAAAAGAAAACACAGTATTTATTGTTGCCACGGCAAATGATATTTCAAAAATTCCTCCAGAGTTCTTGAGAAAAGGAAGGTTTGACGAACTATTCTATGTTGATTTCCCTAATGATGAGGAACGTAGAAAAATCATAGAAATACATTTGAAAAAGAGAAACAAGTGGAACAAAGAATTGGATATTATTTCATTGGTTAAGTTAACTAAAGGATATAGTGGTGCAGATTTAGAGGCTATCGTAAAAGATGCAATTGAAAGTTGTTTTATCGATGGTAGAATGCAGTTAACGACTGATGATTTGAAATCTGCTCAAAAGAATATCAAATCTATTTCCGATACCTTGAAAAAGCGTATTAAGGAAATTAAGGAAGCTGTTACGGATATCGATTTGAAGCCAGCAAGTAATCCTGAAAATAAAATTGCTTCTAAACCTACTGCGAAAAAAACAGTAGAATCTGACGATACTGTGATTGTTAGGCAGTTTTCCCTCTGATCTTTTTTTGAGGGGATACTAGTCGAGAGGATAGGGTGAAACATATGGATAAACAAGAGGAATTATATGAGTTCGATTTTTCTGAAAGAGTTTTATCTGAAGAAGAAGCGAAAGGTGTATCAAAAATTCAGAGAGAGTTTTTAGAGAGTTACGCAGCGTCCAAGGATAAAATGCCAGTAGAAGAATGGCTTCCACAGGAACTTCAAAAGCAGCTCCTGGAAAGAAAACCAGAGGAAATCCGTGAAATGAGTTCTGAGATTCTTGATTCTCTTAAAGTTACAGAAAAGATTAAAGTGTCTCAGCAAAAAGCAATTGCTGCAGGTAGAAGCAAGGATAGTTGGTTTGCATCTACTGTATTGCAGTCTACATCTCAGATGTCTGCCCAGGAAAGTGCAAGATATTTGCAGAGTTTGGACGATGCTGTAAAAAATGCAAATGCTGCAATGCACGAAACTATTACTACTAAGGGTAGTGGTTATGTTACGCCAAGTATGAATCCGAATTTAGACGGATTCATTGCGGAACAGCATCATGTGAATTCGTTCAATATGAATGCTACGGCAAAAGGTAGTGGTCTGAGAGCAGAAGTTCAACCCTTAAAGCCAGGTGAGACTTATACTAAAAATGGCTTTGATGTAATTATTAAAGATGCTACAGGAAAAAGAATACATCAGTATCAGATGAAGTTTGGTGCAACCGCGGAAGATACTATCCGTATGATAAATTCTGGAAATTATAACAACCAAACGCTTGTTGTTCCAGAAGAACAGGTGGCAGCGGTTCAAGAAGCATTCCCAAATAAAACAGTTACTTCCACAATTCAAGATGGAGATATATCAAGTAATCCATTAACTAAAGAACAAGCAAAAGAACTCCAAGAGCAAGCACAGAAAGGCAACTTCATGGATGCCGATTGGAATGATTATGTGGCAAAGGATATCGCCATCGGCATCGGAAAACAGACAGGTTATGCTTGTTTGCAAGGGGCCGCCATTGGTGCGGGCATGGCTGTTGCAACAAAGGTTTGGAATGGAGAATCTATTGATGGCGAGGAGGTTGTAGAGACTGCAATTGTTTCAGGTGCTGATTTTGGCGTAAAAACTGCAACTGCGGGTGCTTTGAAAGCAGCATCAGAAAAAGGTATTCTTAAGGTTATTCCTAAAGGAACTAAAGGTAGCACATTTGCTAATATTGCTTTTGTTGCTATTGAAAATGTAAAAGTATTAGGTAAGGTTGCAACGGGAGAACTGACTGCTAAAGAAGGTCTGGATAAAATGGAACAGACGACAGCTGCCTGTGTTGCAGGCATTGCTACATCAACAAAAGGTGCAGCCATCGGTGCAACTATAGGTTCTGTATTTGGACCGGTAGGAACTGCAGTAGGTGGATTTATTGGTAGTACAATTGGATATATGGCAGGGTCTAAAGTGGCTGAAACAGTCGTAAAGGGTGTTCAGAAAGTTCGAGAAAAAGCAGTAGAAACAATTAAATGCGTTGGAAGTGCAATAGTCGATGGCGTTAAATCTGTCGCAAGAGGCTTTGCCAGCATATTTGGGCTCTAACAAGTGTATCCACCTTTCTGTATACTCAGCAAGGTGGATATTTTTAAGACCTCATATTATTTGTGCAATCACAGGAAGGTGGGAAATGACTTTTGATTAATTGTTATTTTACGAATCTGGAAAAAATTACAATATGTGAACTTAAAAAAGCACAAAGAAGCATTAAGGCCGCTGTTGCATGGATTAATTTTAACATCTATGGAGAAGCTTTTTGTGAATTGATTAAACGTGGAGTAAAGATACAAATTCTTCTAAATTATGATGGTAACAATCATAAATATATGGACCATATACATTCTTTAAATAATTTAGGTGCGGATATTAGACTTGTTAGATTTGGCGGAATTATGCATCACAAATTCTGCGTTATTGACAATTGTATTTGTATGTTCGGCTCTTTTAATTGGACATATAGCGCCAATGTAAGAAATATTGAGGACATCAATATTTGTAATGATGTTCAGTGCGTGAGTACTTATTTGCTTGAATTTGAGTCGTTGTGGAAACTTACTCCTTCAGACATAAGATTGTTAAGGAATCCGCAGATCTGTTGTAAATGTAAGAGTCCTATTGTTAATATCTTATTTATGGAGCCAGAGGGAAAATATCAAACCAAAATTGATGTATTGCAACAATGTGGTTGTAATCAGAAGATAGTGTTCACTGATTATTTTGATGCTGGGGTATATAAAAATTACCAAGCAGTTATAAATCAATTTGAAAATGCTATTAGTTACGCTCTGCAGAGCAATAACGAAAGTTTATATCACCAAATAGTCGCAAAGCAGGATTTTGAGATTGCCAATTACTTATCGATGGTTCGGTCAAACAGAATGGGATTACCAATCATTCACGCTGTTGGTGTGAAAACATGGAAATGGTTGGATAAGCACAACGGAGAATATGTTTATGAAATAATTTGGAAAGAGCGTGGGACAGATAGCTATATCGATAATGAATACGACATACAATAGAATGGATAATTGATATGTTTCTACGAACGGCTAAACAACGGAAAAGGCTGTGGATATGTTCCCACGCTCGTAAAATCAGCAAAGACATTCAGCCTATCCAGACGAGCCATGTCGAGAGCGTAGCACTAATTAACAGAATTCAGAAGTAAGCTGAAGCCTTTATTTACGGGAATTGACGAAGATTTTTGTTGGTAGATTGTATAATCAACTTGTTCTTGCAATCTACCACCTTTTAAATTTTACCACGTGAAGTAGGTATATACGGAAAAAATCGTCAGTAGCATAACCTCGCCTATAAGCACAGGCTTCAGCGTTTTAAAGAAGTTTGCTTTGAAGTATTCAACCGTGACGACAAGGCACATATGCGTCGGCGTAAGCATTTGTCCGGCAACGCCGAAGGCCATAGCGATACCGGCAAGATTCAGGCTGCCGGTCTGCATAGCGGCGATAATCGGCATGATGATGGCGACATGTCCCTGCGACATACCGGTGAGCACACCGATGATGAAGCTGACGCAGGCGATGATGACCGGCACAGGCAGCGGCGAGCTTTGGAAGGCAGTGACGATTTCCTGCAGCACCTGTGTGACTGTGAGGATTTGGATAAAGTAGAGGATGCAGAGCACATTGAAGAACATCTTCATATCAATGGCACCGACTACTACCTCCTTGAGGCTGACCTCACGCTTAGTGAAGTGCAGCACGATGAACAGTCCTGCAGTGACCACGCCCATGCCGACGGAGGCGTTCATGTTGAAGAAAACAACGAGCACGAAGGTGAGCACAACAGGTGACAACGATAGCCATAAATCCTGCCAGCCCTGCTCGTCAGCAGCTTGCGAGCCTGCGTTTTCCTTAATGCTGTCGGCTTTTATCGGACGGATGAGCACAAACCAGCCGACGCTGAACATGAGCACGGTGAGCCAGCACAGGTGCATGATAAATTCGCTGTAGGCTACACCGGCGATGTTGCACGCCATAATCATACCCGGAATAATCGGGCTGGAAAATTCAAAGATATGGCGGAACCAGAAGTTGATGGCCGACTGATGGTCGCTGGTGAGTCCCAGCCCCTTGCTTGCTTCCTCTACAATCGGTGCAGAGAAACGTGCACCGCCGAGCGAGGGCAGCAGGCCGAGAAAGGCAGGCATAACAGCCAGCGTGACGCGGTTGCTGGAAAAAATTCTTTGCAGCGCATGAACCATGCCGGCGAGCGCACCGCTGGTGCGCAGCTCGATTTCGAGGCACATAACAAAGTAAAGCGCAAAAATTATGTCATAGGTGCGCGGCAGGCTCAGCGTTTCGGTGAAGGCCTGCGTTAGGTAATGCAGCTCCGGCGTTTTCATGAGCCAGATAAAAAGTCCGCCTGTGAGCATACAGGGGCCGATGGGAATGTGACGCCGCAGCATCAGGATAATAATCGCCATGGCGATAATGAGCAGAGCAAAAATATTCATAGGCTTCTCCCTTTTTGACTAAAGTGTTAATAATTGTATATTATACACTTCTTGAAAAATGTTTTCTAACATTTCGGCAAAAAAGCTTATTTTTTTCTGCTTGCACTGGTATAATGTAAATAAAGATACAGAAGCGGAGGGAGCTATATGCAGGCCAAAAGATTGAAGCTGAAAAATTTTCGTTGCTATGACGAGCTGGATATTGATTTTGACCCTGAGCTGACGGTTATTGTAGGTGAGAACGGCAAGGGCAAGACGGCTATTTTTGATGCGATTGCGATTGCGCTGGAGCCATATCTGCGTGCGTTTGACATCAAGGGACGCACTCTTTTGCCGAAGGATGTGCGGAGGACGCCTGTTTATAATGAGCAGACGCAGCATATTGAAAGCATGGAGAGCCGCTACCCGACGGAGGTGACGCTGGAGGGCGAGGCATTCGGCAAGCCGCTTTCCTGCACGCGACGCTTGCTGGAGGATAATGTTCCTGAGGACGATGATGCAGAGCTGCGGGCGATAGGCAAGACGTTTCAGCAGCAGTGCGAGGCTCAGGAGCAGACGCTGTTGCCTGCTTTGGCCTATTATGGTACGCAGCGCATCTGGGTGGACAGCAGCCTGCTGAAAAATTTTGAGCGCTCGCTTACTGAGCGCACGGTCGGCTATGAGGAATGTCTGGAGCCATCGTCGTCCTATAACAGCTTTGGTACTTGGTTTGAGCATGTGACGAAGGCGGCGCTGGAGGAGGTGCAGCAGAGCGCGGCACTGCAGCGCAACCTGCTGATTAAAGAGGCGATTCAGAAGGCCGTGGATATTTGTCTGGAAAGCACGGGCCTGCATGATTTATATTATAATTTTAAGCTGAAATGCTTCGTGGTGAGCCATCCGCTGACGGGCGAAATGATAGTGGACGATCTGAGCGACGGCTTCCGCAGTGTTATCAGTATGGTAGCCGACCTTGCCTACCGTATGGTGCGCCTGAATCCGCAGCTTGGCGAGCGCGCGGTGCTGGAGACGCCGGGACTGGTGCTGATTGACGAGATTGATATGCACTTGCATCCTCTGTGGCAGCAGACGGTGCTGCTTGATTTGCAGAAGGCCTTTCCGAAGGTGCAGTTTATTGTGACGACGCATAGTCCGCAGGTTTTGAGCAGTGTGCCGGCGACGAGCATCCGCGTTCTGAGCTGGGGCAAGCAGTTCGAGGGCGTGCGCCGCGTAGATTTTTCGCTGGGTGCGGACAGCACGCGTATTTTGCAGGAGATTCAGCACGTTGATCCCAGACCGCAGTGTTTGCCGGTGGTGCAGGATTTGAAGCAGTATCTGGAGTTGGTCAGCGAGGATAAATGGGATACAGAGGAGGCGCTGGCGCTGCGCAAGCGTCTTGATGATTGGGCGCGTGGACGTGAGCCTGCACTCGTCCGTGCGGATATGGATATCCGTATGCGCGAGTTCCGCAGGAGGCACTCATGAAAAGGGTTTACAAAAGCAAGCTGGAGCCGGAGGCGCTGCGCAAGTACCGCCTGCGCTTTCCTGAGGAAACGTGGGAGCACTTCCGCCGTCGCTGCCGCTTTGGCTATAAGGAGGTCAAGCAGGAGATTCTGCACGACCAGCACGGCCTGTGTGCTTATTGCGAGATAAGCATCAAGCTGGCGCATGAGGAGGGCGAGGTCGATGATTTCCGCGTGGAGCATTTTTTCCCTAAGAATGCGACACCGGAGCATGGACATAATTATCATCTTGACTGGCGCAATCTCTTGGGCGTGTGCCACGGCGGCAGCCAGCCCTATGTGCCTGATGCGGAGTATCGCTATTCCTCGCAGAAGCGCGACCGCAGCTGCGATGTGCCGAAGGGCGGCAAGGAGATAACGCGATATATCCTCAATCCGCTCAAAATTCCCGGCAAGGTGCGCATCTTTCGTTATGCTGAGCACAGCGGACGCATGTATGTTGACGAGGACAGCTGCCCCAAGCATTTGCAGGGGCGGGCGAAAAGCACTATCCGTGAGCTGAATCTTAATGCGCCGCGGCTGATGCGTATGCGGTTGGAAGTTATTCACAAGCTGGAGGACGAAATCAGCTGGGCCGTGGGACAGGGCGAGGCGCTGGAGGATATTCTGCCGGTGCTGGCGTCTAATTGGCTGGTGCCTGATTATCGGGGCGTGAGCCTGCCGTTCTTCTCGGTTATCCGCTGGTATCTGGGCGAGGCGGCGGAGGAGGTTATCCGTCAGAGCGGCGACAAATTATAATATGTTAAAAGAGAAATTTATCCTGCCGGAGCTTTTCAGGCAGGATTTTTTTTTGCGGTGACGAATAATATATATTGATTTGCTAACAATGTATTTTTGATAAAGATTTCAAAATAAAGGAGAAGTAACAATGGAAGTAACAAACAAGGCTTTTAAGGCTTACGATGTACGCGGTGTGTACCCCACCGAGGTTAACGAAGAGATGGCTTATCGCATGGGCCGTATTTTTTCGGCAATGTTTGCAGCAGAGACTGTTGTTGTCGGTCATGATATCCGCCTGAGCGGCCGTGCGCTGGTTGATGCGCTGACTGAGGGCCTGCGTCATGGCGGCACGAAGGTTATAGATATAGGTCAATGCGGTACCGAGATGATTTATTTTGCTACTGCTCATCTGAAGGCTGATGGCGGCATTATGGTAACTGCCAGCCACAATCCGAAGGAATACAACGGCATGAAGCTGGTGCGCCGTGATGCGCGTCCGATTTCCAGCGATACCGGCTTGAAGGAGATTGGCGAAATGGTTGCTGCTTCCGGCGATTTCAAGCATCAGCTGGTCAGCGGCAAGACCTTGGGCGCACTGGAGCAGGTGGACATCATGCCTGCATATATCGAGCATCTTTTGACATATGTTGATACAAGCGTGCTCAAGCCGATGAAAATCGTTGCTAACCCCGGCAATGGCGGCGCCGGTCCTGTGCTCAAGGAGCTGGCTAAGCATCTGCCGTTTGAATTTATTACGCTGAACGAAACTCCAGACGGCACCTTCCCCAATGGTGTACCGAATCCGCTGCTGATGCCGAACCGCGAGGCTACAGCGAAGGTTGTCCGCGAAAGCGGCGCTGACCTGGGTATTGCCTGGGACGGCGACTTTGACCGCTGCTTCCTCTTTGATGAGAAGGCAGATTTTATCGAAGGCTATTATATCGTTGGCCTGCTGGCAGAGGTCTTCCTGCATAAGGAGCCGGGCGCGAAGATTATGTTTGACCCGCGCCTGACCTGGAACACGGAGGCTATTTTGGAGCGTGACGGCGGTGTGCCTGTACGCTGCAAGAGTGGCCATGCCTTCATGAAGGAATGCATGCGCAACAACAATGTTCTTTATGGCGGCGAGATGAGTGCGCATCATTATTTCCGCGACTTCTCCTGCTGCGACAGCGGCATGATTCCCTGGCTGCTCGTGACGGAGCTGATGTGCCGCACAGGCAAGAAGCTGTCTGAGCTGGTGGGCGAGCGCGTGGATATGTATCCGTGCAGCGGCGAGATTAACCGCAAGGTTGCTGATTCCGCAGCCGTGCTGGCAGAGCTGGGCAAAAAATATGCTGACGGCGAGCAGGACCATCTGGATGGCCTCAGCGTTGCTTATGACACCTGGCGCTTCAATGTGCGCGTATCCAATACCGAGCCTGTTATGCGTCTGAATGTCGAGACGAAGGGCGATAAAGAGCTTTTGGCTGCAAAAACTGCTGAGCTGTTAGCAGTTATCGGCGGCGAAGAGGCTTAAGTTATGAAAAAGGCATTCCTCTGCTTAAACGGGAGTGCTTGTTGAGTAAAGTAAAGGAGATAGAATTATGTTTAAACCTGTACGTAAAGCAGTTATTCCGGCAGCAGGCCTGGGCACACGCTTCCTGCCTGCAACGAAAGCAACTCCGAAGGAGATGCTGCCGATTGTTGATAAACCGACCATCCAATATATCATTGAGGAGGCCTTGCATTCCGGCATCGAGGATATTTTGATTATCACCGGCCGCAGCAAGCGTGCAATTGAAGACCATTTTGACCGCAGCATTGAGCTGGAGCTGAACCTTGAGGAGCATGGCAAGCTCAAGGAGCTGGAGATGGTACGCAAAATTTCCGACGTGCGCATTCACTACATCCGTCAAAAGGAGCCGCGCGGACTTGGTCATGCTATTCTCTGCGCTAAGCAGTTTGTAGGCGAGGAGCCGTTTGCTGTGCTTTTGGGCGATGATGTTGTGGACAGCGAAAAGCCTGCTTTGCAGCAGCTGATTGATGTTTATGACAAGACAGGCGCGAGCGTGCTCGGCGTGCAGGAGGTGCCGCAGGAGAAGGTTTCTGCTTATGGCATCGTTGCCAGCGAGCCGACTGGTGATGCGCGCACCTTCACCGTACAGGATATGGTGGAAAAACCGGCAGTAGAGGAAGCACCGAGCCGTCTGGCTGTTTTAGGCCGCTATGTTATTACGCCGGAAATCTTCCCGATTCTCGAAGAAACGAAGCCGGGCCGCGGTGATGAAATCCAGCTGACCGATGCGCTGAAGGTTTTGGCGAAGGAGCAGACGATGTATGCTTATAACTTTGATGGCCGCCGCTATGACGTGGGCGACAAGCAGGGTTTTTTGGAGGCTACTGTGGAGATGGCGCTCAAGCGTCCTGACCTGCACGACAAATTCCTGCAATATCTGGAAGGCATTGTAGCTAAGGAGAGCAAGTAAGCGATGAATATTCTTGTAACCGGCGGTGCGGGCTATATCGGCTCGCACACCTGCATCGAGCTGCTCGGAGCGGGCGAGGACATCGTAGTAATGGACAATTTCTACAACTCGAAGCCGCGCGCCGTAGAGCTTATAAAGGAGATAAGCGGTCGCGATTTCCCGTTCTACGAAGCCGATATGTGCAGCGAAGCGGACATGGAGCGCATTTTCTCCGAAAACGACATTGAAGCGGTCATTCATTTCGCAGGCTATAAAGCAGTCGGCGAGAGCGTAAAAAAGCCTCTCATGTACTTTACTAACAACCTCGGCGGAACATTCGTCCTGCTGAATGCTATGAAGAAGCACGGCTGCAAGAAGCTTATTTTCAGCTCGTCTGCGACAGTTTACGGAATCCCCGAAACAGTTCCCGTTCGCGAGGACTTCCCCCTCTCCGCTATCAATCCCTATGGCAGAACGAAGCTCATAATTGAGGACATGAGCCGCGATATATGCGCAGCCGACGACGAATGGAGCATTGCCCTGCTGCGCTATTTCAATCCTATCGGCGCGCATGAAAGCGGTAAGATAGGCGAGGACCCGAACGGTATCCCGAACAATCTCATGCCTATCATACTTAACGTTGCGCGCGGAAAGCAGGAACGCCTGAAAGTGTTCGGAAACGACTATCCCACGCCCGACGGAACCTGCGTGCGCGACTATATCCACGTTGTCGACCTCGCGAAAGGACACCTCGCGGCAGTTAAGAGCGTGCGCGAAAAGAAAGGCGCTATCCCCTACAACCTCGGCACGGGCAACGGCTATTCCGTTCTTGAAATTATCCGTACATTTGAGCGCGTAAACGGTCTGACGATCCCGTTCGACATTGCAGAGCGCAGAGCGGGCGACGCGGCGGAGTGCTATTGCGTTCCCGAAAAGGCTGAAAAAGAGCTTGGCTGGAAGGCTGAGCGCGGACTTGAGCAGATGTGCCGCGACGCATGGAATTATGCTAAAAACAATGGATAAGCTGAACGATAAATTCCGCGGCTGTATGATAGGCGGTGCGGCAGGAGACGCACTGGGCTATGCGGTTGAATTTATGCCCGAACAGCAGATTTTCTCAAAGCATGGTAAAAATGGGATAACCTCGTATAGCTTCGTAAATGACAAGGCTCTGATTTCTGACGATACGCAGATGTCGCTTTTCACCGCTGCGGGACTGCTGCTCGGCTCGACCCGCGCAAGAGAGCGTGGAATTTTCGGCGGCTATTCCGTTTATATAGCAAAATGCTATGAAGAGTGGCTTGAAACGCAGGAACCTTCCGCGAAAAAACACGAATGCGTAACATGGCTTATGTGTATTCCGGAGCTGCACAGCAGACGCGCTCCGGGCAACACCTGCATTACCTCCATTAAAAAGGGCTGCAACGGAAGCCTTGAAAATCCGATAAATCACAGTAAGGGCTGCGGAGGAGTAATGCGCGCTGCGCCTATTGGACTGTACCTTGCAAAGCAAGGACTGCCGCAGGATAAAATCGACCTTATCGGCGCGCAGTCCGCTGCTCTTACGCACGGGCATGAGCTTGGATATATCCCCGCCGCCGCGCTGGTGCATATCATTTCTCTGCTCACGAAAAATGAGAGAATGAGCATAAAGGAAGCCGCCGCCGACTCGATCGCCGCAATGAAAAAAATGTTTGCAGATTCTGAGCATATCGGGGAATTTACCGAAATTATGACGCGCGCGCTGAAGCTTGCAGAAAGCGAAACCGATGATATTGCCGCAATCCATTCGCTCGGCGAGGGCTGGGTCGCGGAGGAAATGCTTGCAATAGCGGTCTACTGCGCCGTAAAATACAGCGGGGATTTTGAAAAATGCATTACTGCGGCAGTGAACCACGAGGGCGACAGCGATTCGACGGGCGCAGTCGCGGGAAATATTGTCGGAACATATCTGGGCTATGAAAAAATCCCCGCAAAATTCAAGGAAAAACTTGAAATCGCCGATGTTATCCTCGAAATTGCCGATGACTTGTACCAAGACGGTCGTATGTGTCCGGACAGAGCTAACAAGTATGTGAAATGCGCGGAAATAAAAGCATATAAAGATTAAGCAAGGAGGTGGCGCAATGCGGCTCGCCGTAACAAATGAACAGATGAAGCGTGCGGAAAAGAACGCCGACGAAAGCGGTATCCCGTATCTTCAGCTTATGAAAAACGCGGGACAGGCCTGCTTTAACCGCATAACCCAGCTCGCCGACGGCGTTAAGGATAAAAATGTCATCGTACTTTCGGGGCGCGGAAATAACGGCGGCGACGGCATTGTTATAACCGACCTGCTGCTTGAAGCGGGTGCGAACGCCGTGCTTATCTTCGTTTCCGACCT
>OIZX01001312.1_pt1 | contig 13238 bp, 11 predicted proteins | sample 1588621 | NCBI WGS metagenome assembly OIZX01 (sample SAMN03283276) | human gut metagenome | biome: human-associated habitat; material: feces | host: Homo sapiens | place: Peru | collected 2012
AGAATTTTATAAGACAGAAAAGGGAGATAAGCCTGCAAAGGATTTTATTCTTTCACAAGATGAAAAAATGAAGGCTAAAATATTTGGATTAGTTGATATTTTAGAACAATATGGAAATCTCAAAAGCCCCCACCTAGTGAAATAAATCTGGCAAAAAAATATAAAAAGATTTTATAGAAAGGAATGGCAAATAATGAGTGAATTTAAAGAGCTATTAAATGAACAATTAAAAAATCCAGAATTTAAAAAGGAATGGGATAATATTCAGCCAGAAATGGATGTTATCCGTGCTATGATTGATACTCGTATTGCTCAAAATATTACTCAAAAGGAACTTGCCAAGCGTACTGGCATCAATCAGGCAGATATAAGTAAGCTTGAAAATGGAACAAGAAATCCATCACTTAAAATGCTTAAAAGACTTGCTGAAGGAATGGGAATGGCACTTAAAATTGAATTTGTACCTAAGCAGCCATCCAGATAAAAGTATATTATTGTTTCTACAGATAAAATAAACAGAAGGTATGTCAAGAAAAAATACTTGACATACCTTCTGTTTTAGGTTATTATACCTAAGGTGTGTAATAGGAGAATGTTATGGAAAAGATTTTAAGACAATCATTGCTATATGATTTTTATGGTGAGCTGCTTAATGAACACCAGAAAAGTATTTATGAGGATTATGTTTTAAATGACATTGGTATCAGCGAAATAGCTGCTATCAAGGGAGTTTCAAGACAAAGTGTCCATGAAATAATAAAAAGATGTGACAACATACTTGAAACCTATGAAGCAAAACTAAAACTTATGAGCAAGTTTCTTGAAACCAAACAGTTAGTTAAAGAAATTCATTCTATTACAAAGGAATTTTCTTCCATTGAAACCTCAAAGGAAGAAATGGTACTTATAAACAGAATAAATGAAATTTCCAACAAAATAATAGAAGAGTTATAGGAGGTTTTTACATGGCATTTGAAAGCCTATCAGACAAATTACAAAATATATTTAAAAACCTCAGAGGAAAGGGTCGTCTTACTGAAAGTGATGTAAAAACAGCTTTAAAGGAAGTTAAGATGGCATTACTTGAAGCTGATGTTAGCTTTAAGGTTGTAAAACAGTTTATCAATTCTGTTACAGAAAGGGCAGTTGGTGCAGATGTAATGACTTCCCTTACACCTGGACAGATGGTAATAAAAATAGTTAACGAAGAAATGGTCAAGCTTATGGGCTCAGAAACAACTGAGCTGGATATTAGACCAGGAATCGAAATGACAGTCATTATGATGATGGGTCTGCAGGGTGCTGGTAAAACAACAACCACAGCAAAAATTGCAGGAAAGCTTAAAGCAAAAGGCAAAAAGCCACTTTTAGTTGCCTGTGATGTATACAGACCGGCTGCTATTGAGCAGTTAAAAATCAATGGCGAAAAGCAGGGTGTTCCGGTTTTTTCAATGGGTACAGGTCATAAGCCTGCAAACATTGCAAAGGCAGCTATTGAGCATGCTTCAAAAAACGGACAAAATGTTGTCATACTTGATACTGCTGGACGACTTCATGTAGATGAAGATATGATGAACGAGCTGGTTGAAATCAAAGAAACAGTTAATGTTACCCAGACAGTATTAGTTGTTGATGCAATGACCGGTCAGGATGCAGTTAATGTTGCATCATCCTTCGAGGAGAAAATCGGTATTGACGGAGTAATCCTTACAAAGCTTGATGGTGATACAAGAGGTGGTGCTGCACTTTCAATTAGAGCAGTTACAGGAAAGCCTATTTTGTATGTAGGTATGGGTGAAAAGCTTTCAGATTTAGAGCAGTTTTATCCAGACCGTATGGCATCAAGAATACTTGGTATGGGTGATGTGCTTACTCTTATAGAAAAGGCACAGGCGGCAGTTGACGAGGATCAGGCAAAAGAAATGGAAAGAAAGCTGAAAAAAGCTGAATTCGGTTTCGATGATTATCTGGTATATATGGGACAAATCAAACAAATGGGTGGCTTGTCAGATATACTTAATATGATGCCTGGTATGGGAAATCTTAAGGGTGTTGATTTGCCAGATGAAAAGTCACTTGGCAAAATAGAAGCTATTATCTATTCAATGACACCAAAGGAGAGAAGCAACCCACAAATTCTCAATCCGTCAAGAAAGAACAGAATAGCAAAGGGCGCAGGTGTAGATATTGCAGAGGTAAACAGACTTGTCAAAAACTTTGAACAGGCAAGAAAAATGATGAAGCAATTCCCAGGACTTATGGGAGGCAAAAAACGCGGTGGTAAAATGGGCAGATTTAAGCTACCATTTTAACATATATATTATTTAGCATTTATTTTAGGAGGCAATTTATCATGGCAGTTAAAATGAGATTAAGAAGAATGGGACAGAAGAAAGCACCTTTTTATAGAATTATCGTTGCAGATTCTAGATCACCAAGAGATGGAAAGTTCATCGAAGAAATCGGAACATATGATCCAACTGTAGAGCCAAGCAAGGTTGTAGTTGATGAAGAATTAGCAAAGAAGTGGTTAGCTAATGGTGCTCAGCCAACAGAAGTTGTTGGAAAGATCTTCAAAGCAGCAGGAATCGAGAAATAATCGAATCTGTATGAGTAATGCCTGTGGCTGAGTGATTAGCTGCAGATAAATAACGATGTCTCCGCGGAGGGCGAGTATCATGAAAGAATTAGTTGAAGTTATTGCAAAGGCACTGGTAGATCAGCCGGATGAAGTCTCAGTTACTGAGAAAAAGGAAGGCAGAACTACTGTACTGGAACTTCATGTAGCAGATGGCGACATGGGTAAAGTGATCGGTAAGCAGGGCCGCATTGCAAAAGCAATCCGTTCTGTTGTTAAGGCAGCAGCAACAAAGGAAGACAAGAAAGTCGTTGTCGATATTGTTTAAGAACAGTATCGGGACGAAAGAAAAGAGTAACGAAGTCATTGCTTGGTAAAGCAGGGCTAAAAAAGGGACAGCCTTCATAAAGAAGAGACTGCCCCTTTCTTTTTACGCGAGCAACGAGCCAAAGTCCGTGCTTGCACGAGACCCTGGCGACTGCCGCGATAACCTGAGAAACTTGCGAAGCGTGTTTCTCTATAGTTTCATAAGAAAGGAATCAGGAATGGAACAATTTCTTCAGGTGGGAGTGATTTCTTCCACACATGGTCTGCGTGGTGAGGTTAAGGTATTCCCGACAACAGATGATGCTGCGCGTTTTCAAACTTTGAAAAATATTGTCCTTGATACAGGAAAGGAGGAGATTCTTTTCCGAACAGGATTTCCGCAACAGCATTTCCTCCACGGGCACCTGGATACCAGAGTTGAAGAATTCCCTCAAAATGTTTCTGTGCAAAACTCAAGTCTATGTCACTTCCTGCCATCATACATAAAATCACCGGTTTTCCAGTCTGCGCCACCACTTCCATCAATCTACGCTGGCACAACGGGAGTTGAAGATCTTCCTTATCACCAGACGCATAGCTATTTCCTGTATCTCCTTCTTCACCTTCCAGAGTCTCATCCAGGCCAAGACACAGGATAATCACGTCACTATTTTGTGCTACAGTTACAGCTTCTGATAAGCGATCCATATCCTGGGCAAGAGGTTCTGTTTTATTTTTGAAAAGATCGCATCCCTGTGAGTAAATAATCCTTATCTCATCACCCACATATCTTCTGACTCCTTCCAATACAGTTACATATTCTGATGATGTTCCGTGATAATTTCCGATCAGAGCTGCCCTGCTGTCTGCGTTAGGTCCAATAATGCCTAATGTTTTTATCTCATTCTCTTTCAACGGAAGAATTCCATTCTCGTTTTTCAAAAGCACAATGCTTTCTAACGCTGCCTTGTGTGCTATCAAAAGATGTTCGCTACATTCCACTTTAGAATATGGTATTTTGTCATACTCACTTCCATCAAAAAGTCCCAGCATAAAACGGGTTGTAAAAAGACGAACTGCAGCCTCCGTAATAGCTTCCTCTGTAACCATGCCATGATGATAAGCATTAAGGATATGAAGATATGTATTTCCACAGTTCAAATCACACCCTGCATTCAATGCCATTGCTGCAGACTGCATTGGCGTACCCGTAACCATATGGTTTTCATGAAAATCCCTTATTGCCCAGCAATCAGAAACAAAATGCCCTTCAAAATTCCACTCACCCCGAAGTTTATTTTTTATAAGTGTCTTACTGCCACAACAAGGTTCACCATTGACACAATTATAGGCTCCCATAACAGCTTCCACATGCGCATCCTCTACAAGAGCTTTGAAAGCTGGAAGATATGTCTCTTCCATATCCTTTTGAGATACTTCGGCATTAAACTCATGACGTAATGCCTCTGGACCGGAATGAACTGCAAAATGTTTCGCGCAGGCAGCCGCTTTCATCGTCTCACCATTTCCCTGAAGCCCTTCCACATAGGCTTTGCCTAAAGTAGCCGTAAGGCAAGGATCCTCTCCATATGTCTCGTGCCCCCTGCCCCAGCGGGGGTCGCGAAAGATATTTACATTTGGAGCCCAAAAAGTAAGTCCTTTATAGATATCTCTATCATCTTGTTTAGAAGCCGCATTATATTTTGCCCTGCCTTCTTCTGCAATAATATCTCCTATTTTTCGAACCATATCTTCATCAAATGAGGCAGCTATTCCAATTGCCTGCGGAAAAACTGTTGCAATTCCCGCTCTCGCAACTCCATGTAACCCTTCATTCCACCAATTGTATTCTGGAATCCCAAGCCTGGAAATACCTGGTGAATCATATCTGAGCTGAGAAGCCTTCTCCTCTATAGTCATTTTCATAACCAGTTCCTGTGCTTTTCTCCTGGCTTCTTTTCTGTCCATCCTTTAACCTCCGCCTATATATTATTCTTTTACGCCACCTAAAGTAAGTCCGGTAACAAAATATCGCTGTAAGAACGGGTAAATACAAATGATTGGAAGCATAGTCAGTATTGACGCCGCTGCTCGAACTGTCTCAGGAGTAACCGAACCCGTTGCATTTTTCATTGCCTCTGCCGAAGCCCCTTGATTCGTCACAGACGACAGTAATTTCATCAGCTCATACTGCAATGTTGTTAATTTTGCATTCATTCTGTTGTACAACATTGCATCAAACCATGAATTCCACTGTCCCACTGCTACAAAAAGAGCAACTGTCGCATAAACAGGTTTGCACAGAGGAGAAATGATTTTCGTAAAAATAGTGAAGTATCCTGCTCCATCAAGCTGCGCTGACTCCTCCAGACTGTCTGGAAGTCCATTCATATATGTACGTATAACAAGCATATTAAATGCACTAATCATTCCCGGAATCACATATACCCAGAAACTGTTTGTTAACCCAAGTCCTTTGTACAGCAAAAATGTTGGAATCATACCACCATTTACATACATCGTAATAACCCAGAAAAGAGACAGCTGTTTTTTAAATAAAAATCTTTTTCTGCTTACAATAAATGCCAGTATCGCATTAGTAATAAGGGCTGTAAACGTTCCGATCAGTGTTCGTGCCACAGTAATATAGGCACCTGTGATCAGATTGTCTTTCTGTAAAACAGTAATAAAGTTTTTCAATGTCCATTTTCTCGGTATCAGATATATACCGCCTCGCAATGCATCCGTTCCTTCATTAAATGCAAGAGCAAGCGTATTCAGAATCGGATACAATGTGATAATAATAAACAGAATCATAAAAATTGTATTGCATACTGTAAACACTTTATCTGCGGGCGATGATTTTATTTTTTTTCTTGTTTCCATCTTGAGCCCTCCTTAGAATAATCTTTCGTCTCCATTGCGTTTTGCAAGCTGATTTGCAATAACAATTAGAATAATACTTACCACACTCTTAAATATACCTGCTGCTGTACCAATGGAAAAATCTCCCTGACTGATACCCCAATTCAGCACGTAAATGTCAATTGTCTGGGATACACTCTGAACAAGCCCGTTTCCTAACAGATACTGAATTTCGAACCCTGCATTCAACACATTTCCAACATTCATAAGAAGCAGAATCATAATAGTAGGTCTTATTCCCGGAAGTGTTACATGTTTAATCTTCGCCCACCTTCCTGCTCCGTCAATTGATGCCGCTTCGTAAAGTGACGGATCAATAGATGTTATTGCCGCCAGATATATAATTGCATTCCATCCGGTTTCTTTCCATACGTTGGCAAAAGCGACAATAGGCCAGAAATACTCTTTATGAGCAAAAAAATTAATCGGCTGATTAATAACATTCAAATTAACAAGCAATTCATTAATAATGCCAGTTCCTGACAAAGCATCATGAATGATGCCGGTTACAATAATCCATGACAGGAAATGCGGCAGGTACGATATTGTCTGTACTGTTTTTTTCCCAATTGTATTTCGTACCTCATTGAGAAGGATTGCAAATGCAATTGCAGCAACGAAAGTAACCACCAAATTGATCACACCCATTGCAAGTGTATTTCGTATTACCCGTAAAAAAGTTGCATCTGAAAACAACTGCTGAAACTTTTGCAATCCGACAAACTCAGAGTGCAAAAGTCCGTCAATCGGTCTGTAGTTCTGAAAAGCCATCACCCAGCCGCCCAATGGGAGATAGTAGAAAATGATACCATAAATTACAATAATTCCAGACCAGATTAGAAGGGATTTCTGTCGTTTTGCCTCCTTCCAACTAAAATGAATTTTGGGTTCATCCACTACTGTTTTTTTTCTCTTTATTCCTAAAGACATAAATTCACCTCATTTTTCAAACAGGCAGATAAGCATGACACATATCTGCCCGTTTTGTATGTTATATCCTATTCGAATTTAGCTGCTTCTTTCATTCTACGATCCAATTCCGCCTGCATCTCATCAAGGAAATCCTGTGGATTGCATCCCTCATAGGCTTTCATATATGTATTCCATTCACTCTCAAAATCATTTGCCATGACAGTTCTCGGAAGATATTCATGTTTTATCTCTCCCATTTTTGTCCATGCCACACCACCCGGTGTACTTGTAGTCATCGTACCGGAAAATGAATACATCGGATACCATGGACCAGGAGTCTCATTCGTTCCCAGCATATCCACATATGTCTCAGCGCCATATGCCTTAAAACATCTCTGTACGGCCGAGTTCAGACTGTCAAAAAATTCATCCGGTTGATCATCAGGCCAATTTGCATTGATACCATCATCACTCGTTCCTTTATAGTTTGGGAAATAAGAATATGAACAAAGGTGTGATGCTTTGTATGCCGTATCTGCTGCCTGCTTTCTCTGTTCTTCTGTCCGATAAAACAATCCATCATCATTAACTTCATAATCGACACCCTCTACTCCCCAGAATCTCAGATTATGAATATCCTGACTAAGCAAATCGTCTATAAACTGCAGTGCTCCTTCCACATCTTTGCAGCTTGTTGTAATTGCAAGTCCTGATCCTGAATTCATAACTCCTCCTGAACAGTGCCACTGATTTTTAATTCCTTCATCGATAGTGATCGGAAGCGGCACATAACTGCATCCTTTCTCATCAAGTCCCTGTTGTTTCAAGGAATCATTTACATTATATGCAAAGTCCCACCACTGATCGACCATTCCCAGCACACGTCCTGTAGAAAGTTTAGCAATATATTCATCATAAGTCTGTGTAAATGATTCAGGATCCACATAACCTTTCTTGTATTCTTCATTCAATTTCTGAAAGTACCGTTTTGCAGTATCTGTAGTATTATAATCAATAACCTTCAGTTCATCTGGATCAACAATCACAGATCCGTCATTTGGATAACCATCCAGAAACTGCGGTGCATTTTCCAGGCAATAATATCTCCAGTCTTCACATAGAATTGTGTAAGCAATATTCTCTGTTCCGTCTTCCATTGTAGGATTGGCTTCCATATAGCTTTCCAAAAGATCAAAATATTCATCCAAAGTATTTACTTCAGGATATCCTGCCCACTCCAGTACTCTTGTCTGAATCCAAAAGGCTTCATCATTATGCGTCGTAGCCTTCTCTTCTCCCTTAACATTCTGAAACTGCTGAATCCAGTAAATATGACCATCATCCCGTCTCAGCTTATTCCACTCTTCATCCGTATAATACGCCTTGATATTCGGATAATCATCCAGATAATCATCCAGTGCTACCAATGCTCCTGCCTCATACAGTTGTTTGGTTCCAGTCTGTCCCTCAATGAAGTCCGGATACTCGCCACCGGCGATCATGGTACCCACAGCTTCATCTGCGGTCTGTCCGGTCAGCCAGGTCTCTTTTACTTTGGCGCCTACCTTCTCTGCGATCAGCTGCTGCACTTCATTGTCGTCATTGATCTCAGATCCCGCTACCGCAAAAAATGCGGTGAATTCTTTGATGCCTGCTTCTTCTGTGGTACTGTTGGTTCCTGCGCTCGTTGTACTGTCTCCGGATGTCTGGTTTCCGTCACTGCCACATCCGGTGAACAGTGCCGCTGTCATTGCTGACACAAGTAACATGCTTACAAGTCTCTTTTTGTTCATGTTGTAACTACCTCCCTTTCGATAAATCTATTTTACCTTTTTGAGAGGAACTAACAATCAGAGGAACTATAGCAAAAGACAGGGGAAATTATAGGTAGTCCTGTAATTTCCCCTGTCTTTTATTCTCTTACTCTCCCTGTTGCATCTTTTTACGGAATCTTGCGGGAGTGCAGCCCTTGATCTGAATAAAACGGTTCGTAAAATAATCCAGATCATGGTAGCCCACATCTTCTGCGATCTGAACGATCTTTTTATCGGTACGCAACAAGGCATCCGCAGCCTGCTCCATCCGGTAATTGTTCAGGTAGTCTTTAAAGGATTGTCCGTACTTTTTCCGGAAAAGCTGACCCAGATAAGCACTGTTGACATAATATTTCTCACTCAGGCTTTTCAGTGTAATATTTGAAGCGTAATTTTCCCGGATCTCTTTTTCCACCATACCCAGAATTCCTCTGGATACATTCTTCCGCAGCTGTGACAGATAATCCGCATATTCGCAGGCAAATCTGGTCAGATGTGCCTTACTTCCGCGCTTTACCCCGGTCGCAAAGCTGCTCTCACTGATGACCCTTAAGATTTCCTCCTGGTTCACGTCATCATCCTGTTCACAGGCTAAGTGGATCAGCTGAAACAACAGATAATTAATATTCAGGGTCATCGTCTCCCCACAAATACCGCGTTTACACATTTCTTCATAAAAGAAAGCCACCGCCTCCCGGATTTCCAGATGATTGTTCTGTTCGATTGCCTTCAGCAGGCCATCCAGGCTCTGCTTACACAGGATCAGTCCTTCCGGAGATACCTGGACCTCCTCCTCATAGAAATAGATATCCTTCTTTGTCCGGAACCCCTGAAAAGAACGAAGCATACAGGTATTGCCGTAAGACTTTGCGATACTGTTGATATCCTGCACTTTTTTTCCTGCCAGCATCACCACATTTGTCTGTAAATTTGATGCAAGATATTCCCGAAACCGTTCCAGATACCGTTTTACATCCATCCCGTTTTTTTCCGGAACATAGTCAAACAAAATCAGTCCGATATCGTAGATTTTCTCATTGACAGAGACATCAAACACACACAGATCTGCATCTTCTTTCAGGTATTCCCTGCTGTATTCATACAGCCGCCTCTGTAATGTCCGCATTTCCCGATCTGTCGTTCCCTCTTCATCACAGACTTCTTCCATCTGGATTTCCACATATCTCACACCGATTCCACACCTCATGTGTTCATGTATATATCTGGCATTCAGGTCATCAAACTTCCCCTGGATCAATGCGATCATATTTCTCGCCAGATAAGCCTGCTCCAGCTTCCGGTTCTTTTCATGATCCAGTTCCTCTCTGTTGTGCAGGGCAAGAACCTTATTCAGTACCTTGCACAGAATCTCGCTGTCTACCGGCTTCAGCAGGTAATCCGTGCAGTCATTCTGTATTGCCTGTTGTGCAAAACTAAATTCCGCATATCCGCTCAGTATAACAAAATAGGCATCTGAAATTTTCTCTTTACGGATGTGTTCCAACAGTTCCAGTCCTGTCATCCGAGGCATTTTAATATCGGCAATAACCAGATCTACCTTTTCCTTCTTCAAAAAAGCCAGTGCTTCCATCCCATTTGCCGCTGTTCCCGCAACCCGAAAGCCTTCATTCTCCCAATCTACTAAAAGTTTCAATCCCTGTAAAATAAACGGCTCGTCATCTACTAACAATACTTTCAGCATCTGTTTTACCCTCCTGCAAACAGGGAATCCGTATCGTAACCGTGGTTCCCACTCCTTCTTCTCCTTCTACACGGAATTCCACTCTGTTTTCCGTTACCATTTTCAATCTGACACAGGCGTTGATAATCCCTACTCTTCCGCCGCCCTTGAGCATCTCAATGCTGGCATTGCACATGTTGTTCTGTAGCTCTGTAAGTTTGGCCTCCGCCATACCGCTTCCGGTATCTTCAATTTCTATCTCCAGCCCTTCTTCCTGACGGCCTATCCTTACAAATATCCATCCCGGGCTGGATTTGCTTTCAATGCCATGCACACAGGCATTTTCTACAAAGGTTACAATCGTAAGCTTGGGTATCTTGAAGTTTTCACATTCTCTGTCTACTTCAATGTCATAATTCAGCCGTTCTCCGAAACGATACTTTTGAAGCGCCAGATAAGCTTTCACAAATTCAATCTCCTGGAAGATACTCACGGAATCATTGCCCCATTCCACATACTGTCTCTGCATCACCGCAAGTTTGGACACCATGTCGGCTGTCTCGTTTTCTTTTTTCAGAATGCTGTGCATCCGGATGCTTTCCAGTACATTAAACAAAAAGTGAGGATTGATCTGGCTGTGTAATGCCAGAAGTTCCGCATTTTTTCTTCCCACCAGTATCTCCTGCTCACGGATCTTATTCTTATATACAGTCTCGATCAGTCCATTGGTACGTTCCACCATGCGATTATAATTTCGTATCATACTGCTGATCTCATCTTTACCGTCTTCACAGGGCATGGGAATAAGATGATCACTGTCTACCGATTTGAATACCCTGCTCAGTTCCGTAATCCTTTTTGTAAAGGAACGGTTGAAGATCTGAACGAACCAGAAGGGAAAAATAACGTTCGCCACAAGGAGCAGCAATATGATGGGAAGTTCGTTCCGGATGCTTGTAAGAAAACTGTTCTCTACCGGCTTTACATAAATCGTAAGATCCGTACCATACAGACTGATGGTATGTTCATAGGCTTCTCTTATTGTTGCGTTATCCAGCCGCTGAAACTCGCTGCCGTAGCTGCCGTATTGTCCATTGGAAAGGAGGATCCGATCTCCTTCACAGATCAGAACCTCATTATCATAGTTCATGTTTTTAATGATGCGCACCATACTGCCATAATCAAACTCGATTTTTAAGTACTTTTCTGTCTCTGCATCATAGAAATCCAGCCGCTGTAGATAAATGATGCGCCGCTCCCTTGTGATTCTGGAACTGCTGTCATCATAGACAAAAAAGAGCCCTTTGCTTTTCGCCTCTTCGTTCAGCTGCAGATAGCTCTCTGTATTCCTGAGCTTATCCAGCGTATTGACCCTTCCTCCGTTTACAATGGTATCGTTATCCGTATACAGGGTAAATATCATACTGTTCATTCCCAGTGCATTTTCCAATAACGTCCCGCTCAGGAAATTCTGATATGCCGCCACATATTCTGCAGAATTAGTGTATCTTTTGGATAAGAACTCTTCAAAATCGCGATTGGTATAAATACTGTTGCCTATCTCCCCGGCATTTCCGATCATACTGCTCAGACTGTATTCCACCGCACTGGCAATATTAGACATCTCATGCTCCCTGCGCTCTCTGTCAAATTTTGCAGTCGTCAGGAACACAACACTGTCTGTTACAATCAGGGGAATCAACACACAGACAACATAGAAAATATAAAACTTTTTTTTGATGGTGAAATCATCCATCCAAAGCCCCAGCTTATGTAATGCCTTCCCCATAAGATCCTCTCCTCATTTATGTGAAAAAGAGCAGACGTTTCTGTAGCCTGCTCTTCTTTATTATAGGACATCTACGATCTGCCCGCAATACATTTTTATACGGCATTCTGCACAAACCAGGCAAAATCAGCATAGTTACTGCTGTCCTGTCCATTGGCAGATGCGTACATTCCTATCGTACATCCCACAAATCCCCCTGCTTCCTCCGTGGTATAAGGAAGCAGACTGATATCCTCAGCAATCAGCATCTCCCTGCCATCCCGAAAAAGCCATATCCGTGCCTTCTGCCTGTCGCAATGCATTCGTATTTTAAAGAATTGTCTACCTTCTCCTACCGGCTTTTCGGTAAGGATTCTCTCTTCCCCATGGATACAGGCTGTCACAACAAAATAATTCTCGTCAGCCCTTTTCCGGATCTCCATGCGCAGATGATTTTCATGATTCTGGTACAACACCATTCCCGCTGTCTCACATTCCTGCTTCGGTTCAAATTCCATCCCAGTCTCTGCATAGAATGCATAATTTTTCTGACGGATTCCGAAATAGGAACAATGATTGCAGTCAGATATTTTTTCCTTTTTTGTATAGAGCCGCAGCATCCCCGGACGGTGACTCAGCGAATAGTTTTCTTCACAGATTTCTTCTACACTTACCAGCCGTTTGTCCGGTTTTTTCTCCCAGAAACTGATATGATCGGAAGTACTGCTTACTTCCTCTGGAAAACGGTATTCCTTTGTGGGCAGTTCCAATGTATCTTCCAGATGCCCGACGCCTTCTGCAATCACCGGCCATCCATTTTCCCATGTGACTTTCGCCAGAAAAGTCTCTCTTCCCATGCTGCTGTGTCCTTCACAAGGTCTGGATGCCAGCATTACCACATACCAGTTTCCATAACCATCTTCTACCAGGTCACCATGTCCTGCGTAAATAACCGGATAATCCATTCCCAGATTCCGGTGTGTAAAAATGGGATTTCTCGGACATCCTTCAAACCACTGAAAAAGACTTTTGCTTCTGGCTATGCTGATACTATGCTCCGGCCCGGTTCCTCCCTCTGCATGCATAAGATAATAGTATTCTCCTATTTTATACAGATGGGGACCTTCCGGCCAGATAACGTCCTTGACAGCCCCTTTCCAGATAGCCATACTGTCTCCTGTCAGTTTCATAGTGCTTAAATCCAGTTCCTGTACCCATATTTCCCAATCTCCATTATAACGTACCCCCTCCGGA
>OIZX01001315.1_pt1 | contig 13208 bp, 11 predicted proteins | sample 1588621 | NCBI WGS metagenome assembly OIZX01 (sample SAMN03283276) | human gut metagenome | biome: human-associated habitat; material: feces | host: Homo sapiens | place: Peru | collected 2012
CACGGTGGTGTGAGAGGTCGGTAGGTAAACTAATTACCTGCCTCCTACTCGATTAAGCGTCTATGCTTGGATATTAGCTGTGTATAACAAAGCTTTAGTTTCGCAAATGAAGGAGGTATATATATGAAGATAGCAGAAGTAAAGGAGCTGCTGGCCGGTGAGCCGACAGAGCAGCAGCTTGCAGAGCTGGTGCAGGATGAGCGCAGCGGTGTGCAGAAGCTTGTAGCGTCCTATTACAAGAGGCAGGAGAAGCTTCAGGCAGCCAAGCAGAAGTTCTACGAAATGCAGGCCTTTGAGCGCGAATGCTACGCTGCAGGTCAGCAGCTTGTTGCCGGCGTGGATGAGGCCGGCCGCGGCCCGCTGGCCGGACCGCTCGTTATTGCCGCGGTAATTCTGCCGCAGGATGTTTTTATCAACGGCCTGAACGATTCCAAACAGCTTTCCGCAGCTAAGCGTGACCTGCTTTACGAAGAAATCATGGCTAAGGCGCTCGATATTGAGGTGAACATCGTCAGCGTCAGCAATATTGATGAGCTGAACATCTACGCTGCTACGCAGCAGGGCATGGCTCAGGTTATCGAAAACCTGCACTGCAAACCGCAGACTGCTCTCATTGACGCTATGCCGCTGCGTCTGCCTGATATCAAAGTAAAATCTATTATTCATGGTGATGCGCTGAGCGTTTCTATTGCCGCGGCTTCGATTATCGCCAAGGTAACTCGTGACCGCATCATGGAGCGTCTGGACGAGGTCTATCCTGCCTACGGCTTTGCGCATAACAAGGGCTATGGCAGCGCAGCGCATATGCAGGCTTTGGCAGAGCAAGGCGCAACACGCTGGCACCGCCGCAGCTATGAGCCGGTGAAGAGCATGCAGCTTGCACCTGTTGCAGCAGAAGAAAATATTCTGTTTGCACCCCAGCTTGATAATTATGAATACCCGGTCGAGGATTGACCTAGGAAAATACGGCGAAGACCTTGCCTGCCGTTATCTGCAAGGGCATGGCTATACCATTTTAGCCAGAAATTTTCGCTGCCACCGTTTTGGTGAAATCGACATTATTGCATGTAAACAAAGCGTATATTGCTTTATAGAGGTCAAAACACGCGTTTCTACCAGGTTCGGCAGACCGGCAGAGGCCGTGACGTTGGCGAAGCAAAGAAAAATATATCGTTGTGCTGAGTATTACCTCCAATGTGCGGGGCTGATGAGCTGCATACCGGTGCTTTCCTTTGATGTAGTAGAGATTATCTTAGAAGGCACTGTGGTTAAGGAGCTTCGGCATTATCCGCACTGCTTCTAAGGGAAGAACGGAGTGTTACGATGTTTGCACAAATTTTAGGCGAAACTACCTGTGGTATTGATGGTGTCCAGATTCTGGTGGAGGTTGACGTCAGCAATGGTCTGCCCAACTTTGAGCTGGTCGGTCTGCCGGCAATGGCTGTGCGTGAGTCGAAGGAGCGCGTCAAGGCAGCGCTGCGCAATTCGCATTATCCCTTCCCGATGACGAGGATTACGGTTAATCTTGCGCCTGCTGATTTGCGCAAGGAGGGCTCAGGCCTTGACTTGCCGATAGCAATCGGCCTTTTGACGGCGTGCCGCTTTTTGGATGCAGAAAAGCTGGCAGACAAGGTTTTTATCGGTGAGCTGTCGCTGGACGGGCGTATCCGCAAGGTATCAGGCGTGCTGTCGATGATTATGGACGCCAGAGCCTGCGGCGCAAAGGAGATTTTCATACCTGAGGCCAACGCTGCCGAGGGTAAGCTGATTAATGACATTACTGTATACACTGCTGCGACGCTGACGGAGCTGGTGGAGCATTTATTGGGCAAGGAGAAGCTTGCGCCTTTGCCGAAGCAGAACATCCTGCAAAACTCTCAGCATATTTATCACGTTGATTTTGCAGATGTAAAGGGACAGCTTGTTGCACGCAGGGCGTTGGAGATTGCTGCGGCCGGAGGGCACAGCATCCTGCTCGTCGGCTCACCGGGCTGCGGCAAAACCTTGCTGGCTCGTCGTCTGGTGACGATCCTGCCGCCCATGACTGAAGCGGAGGCGCTTGAGGTGACGAAGATTTACAGCATCGTCGGCCTGCTGCCGCAGACCGACAGCGTAATGCTAGAGCGTCCGTTTCGCAGTCCGCATCATAGCATCAGTGGCAGCGCACTTTTGGGCGGAGGCAGTACGCCGCGTCCGGGCGAAGTCACGCTGTCGCATAACGGCGTGTTGTTTTTGGACGAGCTGCCGGAGTTTGAGCGCTCTACGCTGGAGATGCTGCGCCAGCCGCTAGAGGACGGCGAGGTGAGTATTTCCCGCGTGCGTGCTGCGATGACCTTCCCATCGAAATTTATTTTATGCGCCGCTCAGAACCCGTGTCCCTGCGGCTTTCTCGGCGATCCGGTCAAGCGCTGCCGCTGCAAGCAATCCGAAATTGATAGTTATAAACGTAAGATTTCCGGGCCGTTGATGGACCGCATTGATATGCAGATTACCCTGACGCGTGTTGATTTCAGCGAGCTGCGCGACAAAAAGCCGGGCGAATCGTCTGCCGCTATCCGTGAGCGTGTAGTCAAGGCGCGTCTTATTCAGCAGGAGCGTTTGGAGCCGCTTGGCATACACTGTAATGCGCAGATGGGCCGGAGTGAGGTCGTGAAGTTCTGCCAGCTGGACGAGGCGGCGCAAAGCGTTATGGAGCGCTATTTCAATGTGCTGAATCTCAGCGCACGCAGTCATGACCGCATCCTGAAGGTGGCACGCACGATTGCGGATTTAGCAGGCAGCGAGAATATCGAGGTCGCACATCTGGCGGAAGCAATTCAGCTACGCATGAACGCGAAGGAGTAAGGCTGTATTATTAAAAATTTTCCTTTTACTTTCTATGCTTTTGTGGTACAATATTCGCTGAAAAGCTGCTTAGTTTTTAAGCAGCATGCAGCGTGACTACCATTAAGGGTAGCATACATGTAAGGAGGAAAATTGCACATGAAACAACAAAATGGTGTATTAGCAAAAATCGGCAAGGTGAGCGGCCTGCTCTCGAAGTACATTGCGATCGTAATCCTGATTACCTCGGCAATAGCCTTCATGAAGCCGCAGCAATTCCTGTGGATTCCGCAGTATACAGCAATCTTTCTTGGTACGGCGATGTTCGGCATGGGCCTGACCATCAAAAGAGAGGACTTCCAGATTGTTTTCTCCCGACCGAAGGAAATCATTTCCGGCTGTCTGCTGCAATACACGATTATGCCTGTAGCCGCGTATTTTTTGGCTTATGTTATGGACTTAAACACTGATTTAGCGTTAGGCGTTATTCTTGTCGGCTGCTGCCCCGGCGGCACTGCCAGCAACGTAATTGCTTATATCGCGAAGGGTGATGTGCCTCTGTCCGTAGGCATGACGATAACCTCTACGCTGGTTGCACCGCTGGTAACACCGTTTTTGGTCTACATTTTGGCTGGTGCGTGGGTTGAAGTAAGCTTTATGGCTATGGTTATGTCGGTTATCAAAATCGTACTGTTGCCTGTAATCGCCGGTATTGCACTCAACAGCATGTTCCACGAAACGATTAAAAAGCTCGGCGCTATCCTGCCGCTGATTTCCGTTGTTGCAATCGTTATGATTATCGATGGTATCGTTGCTGTAAACGCTGCGAAAATCATGAGCTGCGGCCTGATTGTTATGGTTGCCGTAGCACTGCACAATGGCATTGGCATGATGATGGGCTTGGGCATGGCTAAGCTGATGCGCGTAAATTATGCAAAGGAAACCTCGATTGCTATTGAGGTGGCTATGCAGAACAGTGGTCTTGCTGTGGCACTGGCTACGGCAAACTTTGCGGCTAATCCGCTGGCAACCTTGCCGGGCGCAATCTTCAGCGTATGGCACAACGTATCTGGCTCGATGTTCGCCAGCTACCGTATTAAAAATCTGGAAAACGACAATTCCGCTGCCGCAGAAAACGTTGCAGCAGCAAAATAGCACAAAAAAATTAGGAGTAGCGTTCTGCTGCTCCTATTTTTTATGCGTATTTACTTTTTATCAACCTTGAACAGCATGGGCATAGGCTGCTCCTTCGCTGGCTCAAGCTTATGCTCTGCACTGCTGAAGCCGGGCATTTCTTCTTTAGTCAGAGGAATGCGTCCATATTGGCGTTCATAATCGTCGATAACCCATTTTATAATCTGCTCAATCTCTTTATTAACTGAGCGTCCGTTATTTTTGGCTATATGCTTCATCTTGTTCATCAAAATAGGATGAATGCGTAAGGTAAAGCGTGCTTCTTCCATCGTTATCCAGCCTCCCATATATTTTTGCCGATATTTTCTACTAATTACTATTATAGGAAATATTACGCGAGCTGGCAAGAGCAATTTGCTAATTATCTTAACTTTAGCCTGCGTTTACATTCTTTTCAAGCATTCTGTCCACGAATATGCTATAATAATCTATAGTGTAATTTTTTAGGAGGTAACTATGAGTTTAGAAATAAATGCTGTCTGCCATGGCTTTAAGGTGCTGGAGCAGCGCTATGTGGAAGAAATCAAATCAAATGCTTATATTATGGAGCATGAGAAGAGCGGCGCCCGCCTTTTCTATCTTGCGAATGATGATGACAACAAGGTGTTTTCTATTTCCTTTAGAACGCCGCCTGCAGATGATACAGGCGTAGCGCATATTCTGGAGCATTCCTCGCTCTGCGGCTCGCGCAAATATCATCTGAAGGAGCCGTTTGTCGACCTTGTGAAGGGCTCGCTGAACACCTTTTTGAATGCTATGACTTATCCGGATAAAACGGTTTATCCGATTGCCAGCCGCAACGATAAGGACTTCCATAACCTGATGGACGTTTATCTGGATGCTGTTTTTTATCCGCTGATTTATGAAAACAAATATACGCTGCGTCAGGAGGGCTGGCATTATAATATTGACAGCCTTGATGGCGAGCTGAGCTACAACGGTGTTGTATATAACGAGATGAAGGGCGTTTATTCCTCGCCTGACGCTTATCTGGAAAACGAAGCGCTGAAGGCTCTGTTCCCTGATACCTGCTACCGCTTTGAGTCCGGCGGCTATCCTGATGCAATTCCACAGCTCACGCAGGAGGCCTTCCTGAACTTCCATAAGACATATTATAGTCCGGAAAACTCCTTTATCTATCTCTACGGCGATATGGATATCGAGGAAACCTTGAAATATCTGGACGACGAATATCTGAGCAGCTTCACCAGAACTGGCGGCATTCATTCGGAGATTGCCGAGCAGGCAGCCTTAGAGCGCACTGCTGAGGTTGAAGCGACCTATCCTGTTGATGCAGGCGAGGATTGTACGGCTAAGACTTATCATGAGCTGTCTATCGTAACAGGCAAAGCAACGGATATCGAGACTGCTATGGCTCTTCGTATGCTTGAGGGCGTGCTCCTAGAGAGCGAATCCTCTCCGCTCCGTCGCGCGTTGATGGACGCAGGCGTAGGCCAGAACATCAGCGGCAGCTTTACGGCCAGCATGCTGCAGCCTGTCCTGTCTATCCGCGTCAGCGGCAGCGAGAAGGAGCAGCGCGACAAATTCATCAGCGTTATCTACAAAACTCTGCAAGACCTGACCATCAACGGCATCGACAAAAAGCTGCTTGAAGCAACGCTGAACTCTGCGGAATTTAAGCTGCGTGAATCCGACTTCGGCGCTTATCCTAAAGGACTGATTATCGGCTTAGGCGTGATGGATAACTGGCTTTACGGCGGCAATCCGATTGATGGCCTGAGCTATAACCAATATATTGCACATCTGCGCAAGGGTATTGAGGGCAGATATTTTGAAAGCCTTATCGAAAACTATCTGCTGGACAACACACATAAGGTTATCGTAACGCTGGTGCCGCAGCCGGGCAAGGAGGAAGCAGAACAGGAGGCTGCTGCAGCAAAAATGCAGGAGCTGAAGGCTGACATGACTACTGAGCAGCTGCAGACCTACATTGATGAATGTGCGGAGCTGCACCGCCTGCAGGCAACGCCTGACAGCGAGGAAGCGCGTGCGTCGATTCCTCTCCTGAAGCGCAGCGATATTCGTCAGGAGACGGAGCATATCGCGAAGGAAGTCGAGAGTGTAGGGGAGAACAAGCTGCTGTATATTCCTGCGAATACGAACAAAATCGCTTATGCAAGCTTCTATTTTGATATCACCAATATTCCTGCTGCTGACCTGCCGCTGTGTTATCTGCTGACGGATATTATGGGCAAGTTCGACACCGAGCGCTACAGCTATCAGGAGCTGGCAACGAACGCTATCATGTACACTGGCGGCGTAGCCTTCAACGTGCGTGCTGTAAGCGAGGCAGAGAACGCCAATGCTTATCATATTTATTTCTCCGCGAAGGGCAAGGCTTTAGTAGAGAAGCTGCCGCAGCTGTTCGACCTGCTGCAGGCTATCGCTCTGGAGAGCAAGCTGGACGATGTGAAGCGCTTCCAAGAGCTTGTATCGGAGCTGAAAACTGATTGGGACAACAACTTCTTTACGCGTGGACAGACTGTGGCTATTTCGCGCTTGTATTCCTATTGTGCGGACGGCGCACGCGTCAACGAGCAGGACGAGTTCAGCTATTATCAGTTCCTCAAGCAGCTTGTCGAAAACTTTGATGCGCAGGCACCGCAGCTCCTGCAAAAGCTGCAGGCTGTGCTGCAGCGCTTCTATCAGAAGAGTGCCTTCGTTCTGAGCTATTCGTGCGACAGCGAGGATAGGGAATATGTCAAGACGCAGTGCCTTGATTTTATCGCGAAGCTGCCGGAGGCTGACACCAATGGTGACCCGGAGGTTCTGCCTGTTTGCGTTACGAATGAAGCAATCACGACAGCTGGCAAGGTGCAGTACGTGGCTGCTGGCGGCAATTATGCCAAGTTTGGCCATAAATACGTAGGCGCAATGGCTGTGTTGGAAACGATTCTGCGCTATGAATATCTCTGGACGAAGATTCGTATCCAAGGTGGCGCTTATGGCGCAACTGCACGCTTTGAGCTGAATGGTCTGGGCGTATTTGCGTCCTACCGCGACCCGCAGCTTGAAAAATCCCTGCAGGCCTATAAGGAGCTGGCTGCATGGCTCAAGAATGTGGAATTCCCTGAGCGTGAGCTGAACAAGTATGTCATCGGTACTATCAGCGGCATGGATACACCGCTGACCAACACGATGCGTATCGACAAGGCTTCTACGCAGTACCTTAAGCAGGTAAGCGACGAGCTGCGCCAGCGCATTCGTAACGAGGTTATCAACGTAACCAACGAAGATTTACAAAAGCTGGGCAAGGTTGTCGAGGACATGCTTAGTGACGGACTTATCTGCGTCGTTGGCGGCAAACAGCCTATTGAAGCAAACAAAGAGCTGTTTACAGAAATTATCAACGCGTAATAGCGAAAGCAGATTTTTGTCTATAAAAACTACATAAAAAGCTAAATCCCACTAGCCGGACGAACATACGTCGCAGGTCTAGTGGGATTATTATTTTTCGGTTAATCTAATTCACCCTTTTGGGCAGCAGTGATAATTGCCTGGTAAGCGTTAAGCACAGCGCTATTAAAGCAGGTAAGAATAATATTCATGCCATAGTCAGGGTGAGCGTTGAGCCATGCGGTGCAGGTGAGCAGAGCAATGCGCGCTGCTTCCTCCACGGGATAACCATAAGCGCCAGTAGAGATAGCAGGGAAGGCGATGCTGTGCAGATGATGCTTATAAGCAAGGTCAAGGCTGTTCTGATAGCAGTTCGCGAGCTCTAGACGCTGTGCTGCTATATCACCGTCAGCGTTATAAATAGGGCCGACAGTATGAATAACGTAGCTGGCAGGAAGATTGTAGCCGAAGGTAATTTTCGCAGCGCCTGTAGTGCAGCCGTGCAGGTCAGCGCATTCGTGCAGCAGCTCCGAGCCAGCAGCGCGGTGAATCGCTCCGTCTACGCCGCCGCCACCTAAAAGCGTGCTGTTAGCAGCATTAACGATAGCATCACAGTCGAGCGTTGTAATATCGCCGCGCCATATAGAAACAGCGTTTTTTTGCGCATTCTTCTTCGCATCCTCCAAAAGCTCCTTAATCATCTTCGCTTGAACGTTGAAGGGTGCGTCGCTCGTAGGATTGAAGATAATACCAGCGATACCCTGCATTTGCAGGATAGCTTCAAAATAATTTACCAACGGACGCTCTAGCGTAGGGCAGGCAGGGCCTTTTTCGTATTCCTCCTTGCTGCTGAACGCTGTAACGTATTCCAAACCGCTGTCGGTGGTCTGCGTTTGCAGCAGGATCTGTCCTTCAGGCACGTTTTTACCTTCCGCTATAGGAATAAGCACGTTCGCGCCTTCCTGCAGCATAATGCTGATAGCGTGCAGAAGCTTAACAAGGTTAGCTTCACTTTGATTCTTCGCGAATAAGGCCTGCGCATTAGCGATAATATCTGTAGACGGGTGTAAGCACATAGATAACAGCTCCTTAGTATATTTATTGGATTGCTTGCTTCGAAAAAAATCTATATCTATAGTATAGCAAAAAAGCAGCTCTGTAAAGAGCTGCTTGATAGTGCATGACGCAATTATGACATCATTTTACCTGCATTTTACAATCAGCAGGTTTAGTGTAGCTTATAAGCTTGTTAGCTAAGATAAAACTAGAGGATAATATATTGGCATTAAAGCATACGGAAAACAGAGATAACCTTGCCCAAAACCTTAATATTATCAGAGCCAACGATAGGCTGGTATTTATCATTCTCAGGCTGCAGACGTACACTGCGAAGCTCGCGATAATAGCGCTTAACAGTGGTTTCCTCGCCGTCAATCAACGCTACAACGATATCACCGTTATTAGCGAAGTTTTGCTTACGCGCAATGATATAGTCATGATCAAGAATGCCTGCGTTAATCATGCTGTCGCCACAAACGGAAAGCATGAAAACGTCATCGTCACAGCCAATCAGATCACGAGGAATCGGATAGGTCTCTTCAATATTTTCTACAGCGAGAATGGGAACGCCTGCTGTAACCTTACCAACGAGCGGTACGGGAACGAGCAGCTTATTTCTCCATGCATCACTGTCGGACATCAGCTCTAAAGCACGTGGCTTAGCTGCATCACGTTGAATGAAGCCAAACTCCTGTAATTTTTTCAAATGGTTATGTACACTTGCGCTTGAAGACAAGCCTACGGCAGCACCAATTTCGCGTACTGCTGGCGGATAACCTTTATGATTAATAAATTTACGTACAAAGTTTAAAATGTTACGTTGACGCTCTGACAACATCTCCTCTGTATAGTTGCCGTCAAAGTCAGGGGGGAGTGCTTTTCTTCTTCCCATGATAAACCCTCCAATCATGTGTTTATAGTATACCTTAGTCTAATTATAGCAGATAAAACTTGTTTCGTCAAACACGAGTGCGTCTTTGCTTATTCATGCTACGAATTGCAAAAATAATATTTTACGTCCGATAATGTACATTATGTTAAATTTCGCTCATTTCAGCCGAAAGATTTTCGACGGGCGCGATTAACTAGCTGCGCATTAAAACTCCCAATGGTTAATTTGCTCAATAAGTTTGGCATCTGGCGTAAAATCAGCTTTTTTTACAAAAAACATCAGGCTTGCAGTGTCTTTGTGGCAGCCAAAGAACAATTTACTGCTAAAATTGTAATCCTTCAGCCCCATAAAGTCAGCATCGATGACAACATTAATCTTTTCACGCGTAAAGTCTGTTTTATAGCTGTAGTTTTGCAAAGCGAAGTTTTCGCTGCTGAAGGACTTCAGACGTTTCAAACCATCGCGCAGTATTACATCAACTGCTGCCTTATTGCTTTCTGGGTTAGCCAGAAATTCCTTCCAAGAGTCATCTTTAAACTGGAAGCTGGTTGTCATAAATATAGAGTTTAAATGCTTGATTGCTTTAGAATATTCTTCTAAGTATTTATTTTTGGTTTTGTCAAAGGCTGCACGTTTTTCTTCAGGCTTAGCGTCGCTGCCTATAGCGTCAAAATTATCGGCTACAGTATTGAAAAGACCATCAATGTCAATAGCATTAGCGGCCTGCTTCATTTCAGGCACAGAGCCGGCGCCTGTAATTACAGCGTTGATTTTTTGTCCAAGCTGATATTTGGTTTGCGCATAATACCAATCATCAGGCAGCACTATAGTTTTGCCTCTAGTGGTATCCGTAAAGGTTAAGTGTCTTGCTTCCTTGGTCGGTTGAGAAACGGAGAAAGCCTTTACAAGCTTTACATGCTGCTCGTTAAATTTGCTCATAACAGAAGCAGGGACATCTGCTGCATTGACATTTTCTAAATCTAAAGCCTGCTTTAATACGTCTTTAATAGAGGTTTTAGATTTAGCATCTTTAGCAGCGTTCTGCTTTTTATCTGTTTTCTCCGCTTTTTTTGCGTATAGACTAGAATCCTGATTTATATTTGTCAGAATATACAATCTGTCATTAGCAGATATTAAGGTAACGTTAACATTCATCAGACGGTTCATATGCTTATACATATATTTCAGGGTAATAGCCTTTTTCCCACCGATTGTTTCCAGCTTAATCGTAGGAGTGAGCTTAGCGAACTTTTCCTTTAACAGTTGATGCACAATGATATTACCTTCATTCTCAAGCAGATTGTACTTATACATCTCTAAAAGCGGTGTCGGTACAGTGTTTAAATTTAGCTGAGAACGTTCTAAAAGTGCCAGCTTTTCGTATTCAGCATCAAAATATGCAGTAGAAAAATCCGTACCAATGATTTCCTTCATCTCTGCTGCTGTATAGTAGTTAACAACATTGACACCTTGATACTTATCCATAACGCTCATATTGCTGCTGTGCTTTTTAGTTTGCTTAGCTGCGTCCTTCATCATTTTGGCTACGTCAGAGGCTTGCGCCTTTGTAAAAGCATAAACCTTATTCGTTTCCATACGTACATAAGGGTCGCCATCTTTAACGCTGTAGCCAGCATAGCTGTTTTCATAAGCATAGGCATTGCTTGCAGCCAAAACCAGCACTGCTGCTAAAATTGCACTTTTCTTCATCCTGCCTCACTCCTCTGCTCTATATAATAAGGAAGTTATTTGGTAACGATGTTGACCATCACGCCGCTGGCAAGGTTGCAGGCATTTGCTTCATCAGTGTCGATGTGAACCTCGTCAGCATGCTTTACTCCGGCACGTACCAGCACATTATGCAACGTCAGAGAACGCTCGCCCTCGGTAGTAATATCAACTATATCGCCGTCCTTTACGCCGTATTTCTCGGCGGTTTCCGGATACAGATGCACGTGGCGTGCAGCGATGATGATGCCTTCCTTCAGCTCCAGCTCGCCCTTAGGACCAACAAGCTTAGCGCCTGCGCTGCCAGCGATGTCGCCGCTGTTGCGAATCGGTGCATTCAGACCAACCTTGCGTGCGTCGGTCAGAGAAAGCTCAATTTGAGTTTCCGGACGCAACGGTCCGATGATGCGTAGCTTCATTTCGCCCTTCGGCGTAACCATAACAATCTGCTCCTCAGAAGCAAATTGACCGGGCTGGCCGATAGCTTTTTTTACGTGCAGCTCACTGCCTGCACCAAACAAAATATCCATATGCTCACGACAAAGATGAGCATGTCTTGCACTAACACCTAAAACTATTGGAAATTGCATTGTAGTCACCTCAAAATAAATTTTTGTTTACTCTGTTATTATAGCATATTATTTACCTTATTGGTGTATACTTTTTGAAATTTTTTAGAATAGACTTCCGCTTGCCATTTCGCTGCTTTTAGCTTATACTAAAATGTAGATTATATAATAAGGAAGGTTTGCGAAAATCATGAATGGACAGGAGTATCTCGAACTGCTTAAAAAGCGTCTGACGCATTATTACGATATAAAGGAAACACAACAGCATACGCAGCCGGAATTTGTGCTGCAGGCCGAGCTAAACGCCGCTGACGAGGGCTATTTCATCGTACCGGACCTCAAAACCTATAGCGTGCAGCATAATGAGTATCTTTATGTGCAGCACTTCAGCGAGCCGCTGACGCTGGCAATGGCGGAGCCTTACCTCGTCTACACTAAAAACTCTATGGCTGAGCTGAAAACTACGACTGAGCACATGAGCAGCATCTTCTCGCTCGTCTTTATCTGTGAGGCTGGTATCGAAGCAGATGCACTCGCACAGCTCACCAAGCTGCGTCAGCACAAGGATTACTGCTTCACGCTCAAGGGGTGGTCTGACCTTGCACTTTTCCTTGTCGATATTCCTGCGCAAATGCTGCATCATAACAAGACTGCGGCCAAGAACGCTGCTACATTTGCCTTTCCCAAAGCTGAATAAAGTACTCGCGTAGACAATTGTGTCCCAATAAAGCTGTCAAATTTGTATTTTGTGTACAGAATGTGACAGTTTTTATTGTTTTCACCTAAATGACGCATTTTTTCTCCAATTTGTTTGACATTAGGGCGAAATGTGGTATACTAATTCTATATTGTGCATGATATTTAGAGCACAAAGGTCACTTATTTTCTAATTTATTTATTTTGCAATGACGCAAAAGGGAAAGAAAGGATGTTGCAAATGAGTGGTTTATTACTTTTAGTAGGCTCCATGATTATCTTCTTCGTTGCCTACGTAACCTATGGTTCTTGGCTGTGTAAAAAGTGGGGTGTTGATCCTACTCGTAAAACTCCGGCAGAGAGATTATGTGATAATGTCGACTATATGCCGACTAAGCCGGCTGTTTTGATGGGTCACCATTTCTCCTCTATCGCTGGTGCTGGTCCTATCGTTGGTCCTATCACCGCTGCTGTGTTTGGCTGGGTGCCTGTAATGCTGTGGATTTTAATCGGCAGTATCTTCTTTGGCGGCGTGCATGACTTTGGTGCACTGTACTCCTCTATTCGTTTTGATGGCAAAACCATCGGTCAGATTATTGATGCAACCTTGGGCAAGAGCGGCAAGTTCCTCTTCTCCATCTTCGCATATGTAACTCTGCTCGTAGTTATTGCTGCTTTCGCTAACATCGTTGCTGCAACCTTCGTTGCCAGCCCGCAGGCTGCTACCGCTTCCCTGCTGTTCATCGTTCTGGCTGTAGTATTCGGCTTCTCCGTATACCGTTGCGGCCTGAGCCTTGGTGTTGGCACTATTTTTGGCGTAATCCTGCTGGTTGCTGCTATTGCTGCTGGTAATATGTATCCGCTGCACCTGACTAAAAATGTATGGGTTT
>OIZX01001320.1_pt1 | contig 13179 bp, 10 predicted proteins | sample 1588621 | NCBI WGS metagenome assembly OIZX01 (sample SAMN03283276) | human gut metagenome | biome: human-associated habitat; material: feces | host: Homo sapiens | place: Peru | collected 2012
GATGGTGGTCAACGCCAGCGTACCGAAGTACAGGTTTCCATCGTTGGAAGTCCACTGTGCAAACACCAGCAGCAGCAATGACCAATAGCCGAGAATTTGCAGCAGTGCCGTAGGCACATCACCCGTCCCACAGGCGACGCAGGTGATGTAACCGGCCATTGTCATAAACACATTGGCAACCAAGAATCCTCCCACAGACCCCAATGTAGAGGCCTTAAGGCTTTTCCCCATTCGTGAAAAGTCCGGCTGCAAGCAGGCTCCAAAGGCATAGCCGCCTACTACCGCCACCACTGCAGAGGGAACAGTCATACCGCTAAAACCGATGGTGATGGAATTAAAAGCATCCAATGAACCAATCTTGACAATGGCGAAAATGCAGGACAGCACACACATGATGAGGATCAGCGGGCTTGCCCATTTAGACAGCCATTCAATACCCTTGTAGCCAATTAAAGCAGTAGTCATCATCAGCAGACCGCCCCAGACACCGGCTGCTGTCTGGCTGGTAAACCATCCGCCGCCGGGGAACATGGCGTGGATCGTCGCGCCGAAGAATGTGGCCTGATACCCGAAGAAACCAACAGCCACCAGCAGCAGCATGACCGACACGATGTAGGAGCCGATCGTGCCAAAGGATTCTCGCAACAGCATGGAAAGTCCCACACCGGTTTTTGTACCGACCCAACTTAAAAAGCCGCCCAACACCGCCAGAATGCAAGAGCCGAGAAGCGTGGCGATAAATGCCTGTGTCAACGTCAGGCCACCCACCATACCGGCACCGATGTAAATGCCGGAAAGAGCGATGATCTGCCCCACCAGCGTAACAACAACGCCATAGTCGCTGCGCCGGTATTCTTTGGGAACAGGTGCTGTAGACCAGTCGTTTTTCTGTAGATATGCAATCCGCTGTTCTTGATTCATTTTGCTCATTCTGCTGCCTCCTTTATTGTTTCTTTTGTGACTTCTTTCATCTCGGGAACCATTCGAGATGCTATTATTATACTTTTTTCACAACAAAAGCTCTTTATCTTTGTAGTCTAAAAACACTGCAATAATTTGTCTGAATAGCTGAAAAGCAAAAGATACTGGCAATATTATGCAAGAAGCGCGGCATCCAATCTGGATGCCGCGCTTCCACCTGAAGTGAAAAGACAACAAAGTCAAGGTCTTTATGCCAATTTTTCTAGTATCCGTATCACAAGTTCCGCTGTGACCTGCACGCTCTCAATGTCGCAGGCCTCATCTGGAGAATGAACATCTGTCAGAGACGGACCTATGGCAATCATATCCAGCTGCGGGTTCTTCTCGAAGAAAGCACCGCATTCCAGCCCGCCGTGCACCGGTTCAACAACCATCTCGTTTCCAGTTAATTCTGCGTACACCTGACAGGCCAGCGGCACCAATTTGCTGTGCGGGTTCACCGCCCATGCAGGGACATGCCCCTCATGGGTATATGTAAAGCCCATTGCCTCTGCCACAAGGCGGGATGCACGCAGAAGCTCTTCGGCACGGTATGCCACACAACTGCGCTCCATCGCTTCAAGCGTAATGACCGCATCATCCATTTTAAGGAGTCCTAAGTTTTGAGAGCTCTCGGTAAGCGTCTTCACGAAAGGACTCATTGTGTTGATGTTGTTAGGCAGTGCGTTCAGAAGTGCTACCAGCGATTTTCCTATCTCTGGGCACAGCACTCGCGCAGGCATCGTTTCGCAGCTGACAGCCAGCGAATAGCTCGTTTCAATGACACCGAAAGCCGTTATAAAGTCCTTTTCATACTTGTCCAGCAGCTTCTGTACCTGAGATTCCTTATCGGCTGGGATTACGATTGTAGCCTCTGCTTGCGCCGGGATGGCGTTTTTAGCCTGCCCGCCATGAAAATCCGCAATATGTACCGGCACCCCATTTTCCGTCAGTCGACTCAGTATCGTAGCCATGCACACCAGTGCATTTGCTCGACCCAGATTAATGCCAACGCCGGAGTGCCCACCCTGCAAGCCTTTCAGTGACAAGCGCAGGGCACGGCTGTTTGCATCCGCATCCACCCACTCGGCTTTTCGCGTGAAGCTAAGGAAATCGCCGCCCGCCGCTGAATTGCATAGCGAGCCGAGCCACTCCCAATCCAGATTGATGAGATATGTGCCATCCAGATATTTGTCCGGCATGGCAACCGAAGACATTCCGTCCTCCTCATTTACGGTAATGATGACCCGCAGCGGTCCGTGTACAAGCGTGTTATCCTGAAGCAGATACAACGCCAACGCCACGCCTATGCCATCATCGGCGCCCAAACTGGTCCCCTGCGCCCGTAGAGTCTTGCCGTCATTGATGACTTTGATAGGATCATTCAGCGGATCGAAAGCTACCCCCTCCGCCGCCACACAGACCATGTCCATGTGTGCTTGAATGATCACGCGAGGTGCATTTTCATGACCTTGCTTGGCAGGCTTGTCGATGATCACATCGCCAATGGCATCCTGTTCCACAGCAAGCCCATGCGCTTTTGCCCAATCCACCAAATAAGCGCCGATTCTCTCCTCGTGATGCGACGGGCGGGGGATTGTGGCAATCGCCATAAATTCCTTTAGCGTAATGTCTAGTGCGCTTGATATCATTGCAATGCCGCCTTTCATATTGATATAGTCTAAGTATACGACTTTTTATCCCGCCTGTATTTATCTTTTCGGACAGTTTTGACCGCTCATTTTTGAACGGAGCAGCTTAATACCGTGTGATAAAGGGTGTTGGAGAGCATTATTTGTCAATACTTCGTTTGCTTTTGCCCTTGGAGAAGTCGCCTCAACGCCAGTGCCTTATACAAGGAATATACGCCGGGCATTTCGGTAATGTCATAGCCGAGTCGCTTTTTAATGCTGTTCAGCCTGTATTTCACCGTGCTCTCATGCACATGGAGATACTTGGCGGCTAAAGCAATATTTCTGTCTGAGTCGATCAGATAGGTGGATAGCGTGTCGATAGCGGTTTTTTCGTCACGCCCCTGCAAGGGATTAAGCACACGACTGAATTTTTCTGGCATAGTGCTTGCGCCACGCAATGTGTTATGGCAATCCTCCGCAAAGATAAGCTCACGCGGTGTCAGCACTGTCCTGTGTGTATAGATGGACGTTGCCGTAGAGAAATACTCCTCTAAGAGCAGATAGGTTCGTTTCGCATCAGCAATAGAGGCCACTCCGCCGCAGCATGTAAGAATCATCCCCGGATATTGATCTTGGAGGTATTTTGTAAGGCTTTCGCTTAGATCTTTGTCGAACTCCAAATACTGATCTTCATGCATGAATGAAACAACACTGTTGTCAAATATATCCACGATGCCGGTTTTGTGGTTTGCCTGTAGATGCCTCTTGATTTCATATTTGATGTTTGACCTGTCTGTGCTGCTGTATGTATGTTTTTCCGCGGGTGATGGGCAGATGACCCACATGATGCGCAGTAGCTGCAGATCCAACTGAAGAGATTTGGCTAACCGATATACCTCATCGCTTGGGTCGAGCAAGATCATGCAAACCAGACTGTCCGGTGTCTTTTTTCTCAGTCCAATGTCCCAAATGTCATAGGATGACTGCATCACTTCCGCTGCTTGCAAAAGCTTTGTAGCATCTTCTGCCCCCTCCTCCATAACGGAGAACAGATTGAATCGGATTTTCGTTTTGGTCAAAAAAGAGTTTTTACAGATTACATAGTCACATTCTTTGTAACGAAAGCTGATAGGAAAAGCCGTAGAACCATCGAGATGGTCATAAATACTGTTGCGGAACTCCTCATTTATGGACATCGGCCATGGCGCAAATCCACAATCCTTTCCATCCTCATCCGCCAGAAGAAACGTGTACTGGCAGCGGTCGCTCAATAATCTCAGGATGCCGTTTACGCTGCGCCTCTGCTCCTGCATCATGGATATTTGCCTCAGCATCTGTGCAGCAAAGCGTGTGTCACGCTGATGATCCAGAAATATTTGCATTAGGACTTCCGTGATTACATCGCTGTATCGCAGCGTGTAGTCGTCGCGCGGCATGACAATTAACGGAAAGCCAAGCTCGTCTGCAACAGCAATGAGCTTTTGATCAACACCCCCCAGAAAGTAGTTTACATAGTACAGAACGAGGGCCGCTTCGCCTACGGCGTGTAATCTGCGTATGGCATCGCACTGTGCATCCACATCATCCTTGACCGATATAAAGGCCGTCAGGATGATTTCGTTTCCTAAAAAAAGCGGGCTTTCCATAGCGACCGTTTTGGCATATTCCAATACCGACACTGTGGAAACGAATTGATCCAATCCGGCGTGACCCGCCAGAATCTCTGCGTTTCTCAAAGATGGAAGTTTTAAGCAGTCCCTAACTGTAACACCCATAACATCACGCCGCCCTTTCGTTGATATAGTGGATTGTTTTGGAATACACCTTATTTTATCACAGAATCAAACTCTATCCAACCTTATAATCAATGTTGAGCGATATTTTTTGTTGCCGGCGTAGTGTTGCAACCTTTTTAACGTGTATTTTATAGAAGCTCTATTTGTCTCCTCTACTTTTGATAGAGATTTATTCCCATTCAAGCGACAAAGCTTGGCGTGTAAAGGAATACGCATTTCGTGCCACTGTAAAGAGTGTAAAAAGGTACTGAGAATCCCTCCTTGCCATGTGTAGGCACTTTTCAGACAACAAGAGCTCACGAGATTAGTAGGCTGACGATGCCATCCTTTCATATGAGTTTAAAACGGTTAGCGCAGAGCTGTTCTTTCCCTCACGGCATTGCAATTACCTATTTAGAAAGAACGCTGACTGTGCCATCAATGACTGATTCAATGAATTGGTACAGTTGCCAGGAGAATGAGCTTGGTTTCTTGCATACGGTTTTTTCTTTTCAATTTTAGGTTTCTTCTTTCTGTATTGGATCTCAGCTAGAGTTGGTCCTTCAAGCTGCGCCGTGGTGTCGCGGCGCTGGTGACAGCAAAACCGCGGACGTTCCCCTTGGCGGGGAGCGTCCGCGTTCCTATTTGCCGCTGTCCAAATTTATAATGTATAAGTTTGATGTGCAGCTTCCGTTTTCACGCTGGCGGCGCTGGCGCTGGACGTAGCAAAGCACCTGTTCCTGCTCGGAATCTATGAATGAATTCAAGCGGGAAAGCGCCGTGGACATGACGGAAGCCATGCCCTGGTCGGAAGAACTGGTTGCCGCGGTCGCCATCCAGCCCGCCTTATGCGTATCCGGCAGGCTGTCTACCAGCACTTGAAATCCATTCTTCTTGCCCATGGGAGCCATCAATTCCTTCACCAGCTTGAACACGGACATGATGTGCCGCTTGTCATGCCCCGCACTGTCCGGTGGAATGAACTCCGACAGCGTCATGATCACGGTTGCCAGCACGCCCTCTGCTGCGTCATAGAAGTACGAATTCTGTCCACGATCCTGCTCGTCGCCGCCCGGATTGACGATGGTTTTAGCTAACACCTTTGCATACTTTTCCGCATTTGCCCGCGCCTTCAGGTTATCTGGATGCTCACGAGCCACGTCCATGTAACGGTTGACCAGCGTCATCAGATTATTGCCATCCGAGCGGATCGGATTGCGAAGGTCGACCACGGAAACGCGATAGCCATAGTACTTCTGCGCGATTTTTCCGCAGTTGCGCGCGAGGTCGCCCTTCGTATCCAAAATTAGAAAGCTCATGCCGCAGGCGCAGGCAAATTCGATGTTTGGATACAGAAAGAACGCAGTCTTGCCGACGCCGGATGCGCCGATCATGAGGCAATGCACATCGTCACAGTCCACCAATGCTTCCAATCTTTTGCCGCGCTGCACACTGCCGAGGACCAGCCCCTGCACAGTCGGGCGTTTCTTCCCGGCACGCCATGCTGCAACGTCAAAGGGCACAGTGACGTAGGCTTTTCGGATCTCCTGATCCGTCGCCCAGCGTGCTGTGCCATACTGCCCGTCGCCAACGGTTTTGGACTTGATGTTGTTCAGCGAGTAGTTGTTTGTTAGAAGCGAAAGCAGAAGAATGAACAACGCGCCTATCACACCAACGGCAACCAACGGGGTCATAGACTCAGGCATGGGGCTAAGTCCTCCTTCTGTTCTGCAAGCAAGTCCTCGTTCCAATCCTTGAGTTCCGGCACAAGGCGCTCCGTCATAATGCCGCGTACGTGTAATTGTTCTGCCATCCGTTCACTGGCCTTGTGTCCGGCATCGTCGTTATCTAAGCACAGATAGACGATCTGCGTATCCGGTTTCAGCATCTGCATCACCGGAATTGGGGACGTGCCGCAGCAGGCGACGTAGCTATGCTCCTGCCATTGGTGCGGGTTCATGGAGATATACGAAAGCATATCAATGGGCGCTTCAAACACATAAAGGCTCCCATCTGTGCCGATGTGATGAAAACTGTAATGCGGATCACTGGACTCGACGTTCAGGCGAAAGGCTTTTCCAAAACTGTTCGTACTGCGCAGATGCGCGTGGCGCGGACAGCCGCCTTCGTCGGTTCCGATGAACACGGCGTTGTGATGCGCCGCGTCCTCGTAGAGTAGTTTCTTCCGCGCAAAGTACGAAACCACGTCGGCATCCAGCCCGCGCGTTTTAAGAAGATACGCAAACACACGGCGCATATTTGCGTTTGGAGCGGGCGGTGCAAAGGCTTTCTGCTGGACCGCTTCCTGCTTTTTCGCCTGCGGATAAAGCGGTTCCATGCTCTCGCCCAGCAGCATGGACATCGCTTCAACGTAACTCTTGCCGTAATATTTTTGAACAAAGCTGACCGCGCGGCCGCCCTCGTTCGAGGCATGATCGAACCACTCGCAGCCGCGCACTGTGATGCTGTGGTCGCTTGCCAGCCGCTTTTCGCGCCCGGATCTGATGAGCTTTTCGCCCTGCTGGAGGAGGAATTCTTCGAGGTCGACGGACGCGGCGCGTTCTTTCTGTTCTGGGGTAAATTCTATGTATTGTGCCAAAATGCACCTCCTGTTACTGTAATGTCGGACCGTGATTTTGCTCGTGGTCATCCTGCTTATGACCCATCGCCAGCCGTTTTTGCATCAGCTTTTTGCGGCGTTTGGAGTCGATGCGAATGCCTATTGGATTGCTGGGCGGTGCGGCGTTGTCACGGAAGATTTGACCCATCTGGTGGAACAGGCGAACGGTCGAGTTCAGAAGATATTCGGATGGAAGCCGCACAGAATAAGAAGCTGCGGACGAGGCTCTCTCGCTTGCAAGCGTCGGATTTGTAGAAGCGTCTCTAGAAGTTTCTTCCGCAGACGGTTCTTCACCCTGTGAAGATTCCTGCTCCATCTGCCGCCGCAGGCGTTCCGCTTCCTGAATGATTGCGTTCTTAATCGCGCGAAACTCTTTCTGCTGCGAGAGCGGATTGTGCTGCCGGGGTCGGTTTTTATAGTAGCCCGCCAGCCTATCGCGCACCCCATTCCAGACGGAATAATATGCTGCTACCTCCGGCAGCTTTTCGAGCTCGTCCACGATGGAATCTACCATATCCTTGAGTGGCTTTTTGAGGTATCCATATTGCTTTTTGCCGCTGACTGTGCGCAGCGCCAGCGCAAACTCCAACAGCTTTTGCTGGATGGAAGCGGGCGGTTCGGCGGTAGATTCCATCCGGTCAACGATTTCCCGCATGATTTCTCGCGCCGCCTCGGTCACTTCTTTGTACGCAACATCCTTCTGAATATAGATTTCTTTCAGCTCGTCCGCGTAGATCGTATTGGTCAGAACAGACTGCATATGCAGCAACCTGTCTTTCCGCAGAAAACCATACCGCGGATCATCCGACCAAAGCATCATGTGGATATGCGGATGCTCACCTTCATCATGAAACGCTGCATACCAGCGAAGATGCTCTGGTGGGATCTGTATAGATTCGGCAAAGTCATTTTGATGAGCCAGCAGCGTCAAACGCCAGCTTTCCGCATTGTCATAGCCAAGCCGCGCGGCATCCTCGCGGCGCAGAGAGTAAATGATCGTCCAGATGTTGCCCTCATGCGCTTTCAGCTCTTGCATGGTTTTTTCCAGATCGACGTGCGGCTCTGCACCGAAGAGGCCATGACCTTCGTGCTTTTCCGCGCGCGGGCGGGTGGCAATATAGCGCATATAAATGCCCTCTGCGTCCTCATTCAAGACTTCTACACCGTCGCGCGTGGCGATGTATTTCATGTAACGGCCGGCTCGTTTTTTGCTGAGAAAGCCACTTTTCTGAATCAATTTTGCCATCCGTTACAACGCCTTTTCCTGTTGCAGTACGTCCACAAACGAGATTTTTCCGTTCGTGCCCTTGACCTGATCCATGCTGAGCGTGTGCATTTTCATGTACCGCGCCGCGTCAATGTCTGTGTCCGAAGCGAGAATGTGATTGTTGACGTTCTGCTCGACCGCCAGCTTGAAAAGCTGCCGGCCAATGCGTTCTGCAAACACCCCGAGCGTACCGTCCAGCATCTGCTTTAAGGCGCGCGGAAGGTATGCGCCTGCATCCAGCGTGTGCAGAAACCCTGCGTAAAACCAGATCGCCTTTTCGATGAACTCGCTCCGGCTCTGGCATTGATCCTCACGGTAGTTATCTTCCACGACTTGCTTGCACTCCGGCGTCAGCCAGAGCGGAAATTTGATCTTGTTGCCTGCCATGCCAATATTCCTCCAATTTCCGTGCGCAACCCCGCTGTTTTCCTTGAAACAGCGGGGCTTTTTGCCTTTCTGACCCCATCGGGGCTATTTTCGTGCCTGCAACAACCCCTCTGCAAAATCCCTGAACTGTCCGCACCGCGGGCAGATGTGACCGCCGCGGGGCGCACGCGACACCGCGGCTTTGTCCTGCCTCGCCGCTTGCGGCTTCTTCCTCCGCCGAAAACCGGCCGCAGGCGATTTTTTTCTGTGCTTGCCGCTTTCGCAACGTTCCTGCACGGAGGCGCAACGTCCAGTTTTATGGCTCTCGGTGGGTACGCGCTCGGCTGTGCCGTGAAAGCCGCACAAACCGTTGACACGGGCGCGACGGCGCGGAACGTGTGGCCGGTCACAGCTGCATCTCCTGCGTGGGCACATCCTGCTCCTGCAAAAGTTCCTGACAGAGCTGCTCCAGCGGCTTATGTTCCCGCTGCATACAGTAGGCTTCCATCTTTTCGCGCAGCACTTCTTTCTCTGCCGCATTCAAGTGGTAGGTAAGAGATTGATCCTCGATCCCGCTGCCATAGAGCGTAATCTCCAGCGTGTCGCAGACCTGCTGGCGCTGCATGTCGTAATTGGCATAGATATTCAGCGCATGGTCGTTTTCATCGGTTTCCACAAACGTACCGAACGCTTCATCGACATTGAAGCACGCAACGACGTAAAAATTCAGTGTCCGGTCATCCATCGCCTCGATGCTATCCTCAAAATAAAAATTCCGCGCAGTGAGTCTGCTCGGCGTTGTCAGCTCCTGACCATCCAGCCGGTCGAGGAAGATGCGCCAGCGGGCATCCTCGGACATCTCCGCTTCCTGAAATGCCTGCTCTGCCGCGTCCGCCACATCTTGCATCGCGTAGACCTTCCAGCCGTCCATGATATTGAGCGCAGAAAGCGTCCGCGCATCGAAGTCCAGCTCAAACAGTCCGCTGACCTCGCCGGTGCTCTCCATGCGGCGTTTCGCCAGTGTATCGAAAGCCTCGCGGCTGATCTCTTTACAGCCGTCCGTTGCTTCAAAGAAGCTCCGCGCAGGCAAGCGCTGTCCCTGTTGCAGATAATCATGGAGCCGTCTGGCAAGCTGCAAAAACTCTATGCCGGATTCGTTTTGCAGATAGGCCTCCGCGCAGTTCTCCGTGATGTGAAAGCCCGCCGTGCTCATGCCTGCACCTCCGGTTTCTTCTGCGGCTTGCGCGTGAATTCGTCCTGCGCGCAGTCGCTGATGTATTCCTGTACGGCGGCAGGAACAACCTTTTCGTAGAGCCGCTGGGCTGCTTTTTGCAGCTCCGTCTCCAACGTGGAATCGCGCTTGGCAATGTATCGCCGGAGAGCGCGGAGCTTTTCTTCTTCAAATGTGATTTGAATTGTTGCCTGTTTCATAAACTTCTCCATTCTACAAAAAGCAGGCACACGGTTTTTACCATGTGCCTGCTGTGCGTATTTGTTTTATACTGCCCAATGCTGTGCGCCGGTGAGCTGGTCGAGAATGAGTGAACCGACTGTGACCGCATCTTCGATCGTCAGGTAATGCGGCGCGCTTTCATCCAACAGCAGCCGTCCGGATGCCGGAAATTCCTCGTCTGCGAACCAGACCTTCAGCCATACAGGATAGCGCGGCGCGAAATCAAATCGCGCACAGAAATCCGCGTTGGACGGCAGGATCTCCGCGCCGAGCGATCTGTACCGCCGCTCCAGTTCCTCTGGCGGCAGGATGCCAAGGTCGCGCCGGACGATCAGCTCCGCGTTACGGTCAAGACCGCCGCCGCGTACCAGCCCGTCCTTGTATTGGGAAAATGTGATCGTCCGGCCGGTCAGCGGCGCACCGTCTGCCAGGTCCAGATAGTGCAGCAGTGTCAGCGCGTGCCATTTGGAAAGCGGCGGCTGAATCGTGCAGTCCGACAGCTGGACAGTTACGGTCTGCCCAAGCGTTTTCAATGAAAACGAACCGTCTGCATACTGCGTGCCAGCCTTTCCCGCAATATCCTCCGGCGCGTGCTGTGCCAGCCGCTCCTGTGCGACGGCAAGCATAGCTTCAAATTGACGGTTTTCCATACACTCACCTCTGTCCCTATCTTACCATGCTGCTGGGCAGTTTTCAATTGCGCTGTCAATATGACATACCGCCCTGCACCTGCTCGTCCGGCATCGGCGCGGCCACGATTTTACCATCTACACGCATGAACATTTCCGGCTGCCGAAATTGCTCGGCAAACCGCTCGGCAAGCTCATGCGGCAAGTCGGTGAAATCATTTTCTCCGAGACCGGCAATGAAGAAATTCCCCGCGACGATATCATAGATATCGCCGTCCGAATCGCGCAGCGCACGGTTGAGAGGCAGACCGTCCAGCTTTCCGGACTCGCGGCAGACCAGCGCGACGGGCTGCTCAAAGGGATACACGGCTTGGATATATCCGCCGACGAGAGCCTGCATACTTTGCAGATCATCACCGATCTGCGCTTCATACGGAGCCTTTCCCGGCTCCACCATCAAGACGTTCAAGTTTTCCTCTCCTTTTCTGTTTGTGATTCTCTCCGGGTGTGTTATACTGGAGCTACCGGAGGTGATTTTGTGCAGCGGCTTATTTTTCATGTGGACGTCAACAGCGCGTTTTTATCCTGGGAGGCCGCGCGGCGCGTAGCGGACGGAGAGCCAGATCTTCGTCTCATTCCCTCCGCCATCGGCGGCGACCGCGACAAGCGCACCGGCGTGATCCTTGCCAAATCCATCCCCGCAAAAAAGTTCGGCGTTACGACCGGAGAGCCTGTCGCGATGGCGCTGCGCAAATGCCCGCAGCTGGTGCTGGCTCCGCCGGATTTCCGGCTGTATTCGAAAAACTCCAAAGCCTTTATCGCCGTCTGCCGCCGCTATGCGCCCGTTGTGGAGCAGGTGTCCATCGACGAATGCTTCCTCGACATGACCGGAACCAGCCTTCTTTACCCCGACCCGGCCGCCATCGCGCATATCATCAAGGACACGATCTTCTCTGAGCTGGGCTTCACGGTCAACGTCGGCATCGCACCCAATAAGCTGCTGGCGAAAATGGCCAGCGACTTTGAAAAGCCGGATAAGGTACACACGCTTTTCGCGCACGAGATCCCGCAGAAGCTCTGGCCGCTGCCGGTCGGCTCGCTGTTTTCCGTCGGACGGTCCACAGCGGAAAAGCTGACCGCCGCGCGTATCCGCACAATCGGCGATCTGGCGCAGGCGGACCTTGCGTATATCCAGCGGCTGACCGGCGTCAAGCTGGGAAAGCTCATTCACGACTATGCCAACGGCATCGACGACGCCCCTGTTCTTTCCGAGCCGGAGGCCGTCAAGGGCTACGGCAACTCCGTCACGCTTGAGCAGGATGTGACGACCCCGGCACAGGCCAATCAGATTTTACTCGCCCTGTGCGACAGCACCGCGTCCCGTATGCGTGCAGAGGGCAGGCGCTGCGCCTGTGTGACCGTGACGATCCGCGGAAACGACTTCCGGAACCGGTCGCACCAGCGCCGTCTGCCGGAGCCGACAGACGTGACGGCGGAGCTGTACGCCATGTCCCGGACGCTGTTTTCCGAGCTTTGGGACGGCGTGACCCCGCTGCGCCTGCTCGGCGTGACGCTGAATGATCTGTGCGGGGACGACGCCGTGCAGCTGTCCCTGTTCCGCGACGAGAAAAAGGAACGCGCCCGCAAGCTCGACCAGACCGTCGACCAGCTGCGCGGTAAATTCGGCGTCACAGCCATCTCACGCGGCGGCGTTACGGACGCGTCCCGGCGCGTGGGCCGGAAGTACAAGGCCGAGCTGGGCCCGGACAAAAAATAATCAGGCGGACAGGCAGATGTACTTCAAAAACTCTGCCCAGAGCTCCGGGAACGTGCGGGCGGGGACGTCCTCCGGCGCGACGAGCGGAATTTCGGCAAGCAGCTGCTCTCCAGCCGTGACGGTCATCGTGCCGAGCCGCTGTCCGGCGGAGACGGGAGCCTGCACGGACTCGTCGACCGTAACGGCCGTCTGCACCTGCGAGGCCAGCGCCTTTTCAAGCAGCAGCGGCTCGCTGCGCTCTGGCACGGGCGTAATGGAATCCTGCCGCCCCAGCACGACCGGGACGGGCGGAATGCCGCCCTCCGGCTGCGGCGTGACAAGGGCGTAGCCGGAAAAGCCGTAGTTGAGCAGCGCCTTGGCCGATTCGAACCGGTCGACCGAGGTTTTGCAGTGCAGCACGACCGCGACCAGCTCCATGCCCCCGCGCTCGGCGGAGGCCGAGAGGCAGTATCCGGCGGCGGAGGTATAGCCAGTCTTGAGGCCGGTCGTACCGTCGTAGAAGCGGACGAGCTTATTGGTGTTGGACAGGCCGAACTGGCCGTTCCGCACGGTGTCCATCCAGATGGTCGTATATTCCTTGATCTCGTCGTGCTTTAAAAGCTCGCAGGACATGAGGGCGATGTCATAGGCCGTCGTCAGATGCGTGTCCGCGTCCGGCCCGTCGTCCAGACCGGTGCAGTTGACAAAATGCGTGTCCG
>OIZX01001323.1_pt1 | contig 13154 bp, 15 predicted proteins | sample 1588621 | NCBI WGS metagenome assembly OIZX01 (sample SAMN03283276) | human gut metagenome | biome: human-associated habitat; material: feces | host: Homo sapiens | place: Peru | collected 2012
GGTTTCCACTGCGACCGCCGATGAAACTGCTCATGAGACACTGCCCAGAGTAACACACACAGAGTGCGCCATGAACAAAAACTTCGATCTCCACATTCGTTTGGTCGGTGATTTCCTTGATTTCCGCCAGAGAAAGCTCGCGCGAAAGCACCACACGCTGGAATCCATGATCCCCCAGAAAACGAACGCCATCCAGATTTGACACCGTCATCTGTGTGCTGGCATGGAGCGGAATGTGCGGAGCGAGCTTCCTCACCATGGAAACGACACCGAAATCCTGCACCAGTAGTCCATCAATCGGGATCGTCCCTAAAAACTGGAGATACTCTGCGAGAGCCTTATTTTCCATATCGCCGATCAATGTATTCAGTGTCACATACACCGAGGCGCCTTTTCCATGCGCCATACGGACGGCCTCTTTCATCTCCTCATCAGAGAAATTGCCCGCAAATTTTCGCGCGCTGAAGCGTTTCCCACCAAGATACACAGCATCTGCTCCTGCATCGAGCGCAGCGATAAGATGCGCCGGAGATCCGGCTGGTGCTAAAAGTTCCATGATATTTCTCCTTTGAAAATGAATGGCAGCTAGTGACTGATGACTAGGAATTATAGATCAAGGATCGCACGTCTCGTACGTACTCTCTTACCCCGGGAAAGTGGCTTTGCGATGGGCGCAGCATTTCGCTGAGAGCGCTTCACCTCGGCGCTCTCCCCATGAATAAACTCGTCTTATTGTATACTACCAGCCGGATAGTTTCAATGATAAGCCTGAAAGCGAAGAACCATCCTGATCCCCAATCCCCAGTCCACCCACATGCAAAAACCGCCAAACGAGAAAATGTCGCTTGGCGGTTCCACCATTCCGGTCACTTATCTCTTATTTGACTTCAGCTTCGTAACGGGCAAGAGTGAAGCAAAGGTCAGACAGACGATTCAGGTAGCGGATATCCACTTCATGCACCTCTTCCTCTTCGGAAAGACGCCACATGTCACGTTCTGCACGGCGAACAACAGTACGCGCCACATCAAGGAAGCTGGCGCTCTGGGTATCCCCCGGCACCAGGAAATGATCAAGTGGTGCCAGCTCATCCGTATAGGTATCGATGATCTGTTCCAGCTTCGTCACATGATCCGGCGTAATGTTTGCTTCTTTGCCGACGCTCGCTACATCCGCCATCAAAAGCCACAGTTCTTTCTGCAGCGCATAGATCGTTTCCTTGACATTATCATGGGTCGCAAAAGCACGCGCCTCGCCCAGCACAGAATCCACTTCATCAATGGTGCCATAGGTTTCTACACGCTGACAGCCTTTCGATACGCGTTCTCCTGTGTAGAGAGAGGTCTTGCCCTTGTCACCCGTTCTTGTATATACCTTTGCCATTTGAATCCTCCTTATTATTAAATGAGAGAATTATGAAAATATAGGCTTTCCTGATTCCATTATATCGCATGCCGGGGAAGGGTTCAAGGTTTAGAAAATGCGACATCAAAGTTTCCTTAGCACATCTTAATAAAAAGAGCAGCTGTCACATCAGCTGCTCTTTTGTAGTGTTTCTCACATCGCATCATAGATATCTGCGACTGCATCATATTCATCATCCGTCGGAGGGACGTATTCTGCTTCTCCATTTTCATCGGTATCGATACGTGCCAGAATGATATCCGGCTCTTCTTCATCATCTTCTGATGTCGGAATGGAGACTAGGACAGCGAATTCTTTTCCCTGAAAAGGAATGACCACGTCCTGTGCATAATCTCTTTCATCACCATCCGGACCGGTAATGGTGATAATGATCGCTTCTTCTTTTTTCTCTGCCATGGGCTTATCCTCTGTTTTTAAAAGCCAGGTGCTGGAGATAGCCCTCCAGGATCACCACGGCGGCCATTTTATCGATGACTTTTTTACGCTTCTTGCGGCTGACATCTGCGGCGATGAGCTGTTTCTGCGCCATCACCGTCGTCAGACGTTCATCCCAGAAGTGATAAGGAATATCGGGGAAAGCAGCCGCAAGCTCAGCAGCGAATTCCTCTGTCCGCTCGGCACGCATGCCTTTCGTACCATTCATATTAAGCGGCATGCCAAGGACGAATTCTTCGACCTTGTATTCATCCGTCAGCTGACGAAGCCGTTCAAAATCTTTTTCCCTCGTCGTATGACGGATGGTTTCCAGCCCCTGCGCCGTCCAGCCGAAAAGATCACTCACCGCGACGCCGATGGTCTGGGATCCTACATCAAGACTCATGATCCGCATATCAAAGTCCTTTGTGCTTGACATAGAAACGGACCAGTTCTTCCACCAGTTCATCTCTTTCGATGCCGGAGATCAGACGTCTTGCATCATGACGGCTGGTGATATAGGTCGGTTCGCCGGAAACCAGGTATCCCACCAGCTGCACGGTCGGATTGTGTCCGGCTTCTTTCAAAGCACTGTACACCTCCTGCAGGATCATGGCAGCCTGGCGATTCTCGCCTTCATCGACATTCGTATTGAATAAAATCGTTTCATCAGAAACTGACATGGGTATACCTCCTTTGACAGTTCAGTCCACGAGAAAAGGGAAAGGAAAAACAGGTGCAGCAGGTTTCAATGGTTCTCAAGATTCAATGGGATGCCGTGTTCTCCAACCTTGGACGGATGCCGTATCCTCGCTCTTGCAGTTCCACGAGACCCTCCTTATTTTTGTGTAGTGCCTCTCATCGAATCCTGTGAGCCTTCTAGGCCTGATAAATCCACTTTGGCTATACTATAAGACCAAAAGGAGCTCCTTCAAGCCTGATTCCTTTATTGGATCATTTCTGCAATAGCTTTCACGCCTTCAGCGATAGATTCATTGATCTTGGACGGATCCTTGCCGCCTGCCTGTGCGACAGCCGGCTTGCCGCCGCCACCACCACAACAGATTTTAGCAGCTTTGGAAATGACTTTGCCCATATGGACACCTGCCTTGATGGCTTCCGGAGAAGCCATACCAACGAGGTTCACTTTGTCACCGCAAACTGCACCGAGCAGGAAGCAGCCGCCAGAGAGCTTAGCTTTCGCTACGTCAGCTGCTTTTCTGAGCTCATCCATATTACCTGCATGAACGATAGCGCCAAAGAACGGTACGCCATTCTTTTCCTGCACATCTTTCATCAGATCGCCCAATTCATTCTTGGCCTGCTGCTGTTTCAGGCTGTCAAGTTCACGCTCCAGATCTTTCATCTGTGCCAGCGTCTTTTCGATCTTTTCTGCAAGCTGTTCCGGTTTACCCTTCAAGAGAGCCGCTGCCTCGCGGAGAAGTGCTCTGTCCTTCTTCATGTCTTCATAGGAGGCTTTCCCCGTGACAGCTTCGATACGTCGAATACCTGAGCCGATGCCGCCTTCGGAAAGCAGACGGAAGGAACCGATCTCTCCGACATTCTTTACATGACTGCCGCCGCAGAGCTCCTTGCTGTAGCCGGGAATGCTGACAACACGGACAACGTCACCATATTTTTCACCAAAGAGTGCCATAGCGCCGGATTTCTTCGCTTCTTCGATCGGCATTTCACGGATATCGACAGGTGTCGCTTTGAGGATTTCCTCGTTAACGATCTGTTCAACGGCAGCGAGCTGCTTCTCAGAAAGCGGTTCCGGCCATGTGAAGTCGAAGCGCAGACGGTCGGGCTCGACCAGAGAACCGGCCTGATGCACGTGGTCGCCGAGCACCGCCTTGAGTGCGGCGTCGAGCAGATGCGTCGCGGTGTGGCCGCGGCGGATGGCCATGCGGCGCTCAGAATCAATGGATGCCGTCACGATGTCGCCAAGCTGGAAGCTGCCGTGGATGACCTTACCGGTGTGCATGAACTTGCCGCCCTTGTTCTTCTGGACGTCCGTGACCTCAAACACGGCCTCGCCGCAGCGGATGACGCCCGTATCGCCGATCTGGCCGCCCATTTCGGCATAGAACGGCGTCTTGTCGAGAACGATGATGCCCTCCACGCCGCTCATCATAGCCTCGGCCTGCTCACCCTCGACCACCAGCGCGACGACCTTCGCGTCGTCGACGGAATCGTGGTCGTAGCCGACAAATTCCGTGGACGGAATGTCCTTGCCGAACTCAACGCCCGCCCAGCCGAGGTCACCGAGCGCCTTGCGCGCCTCGCGGGCGCGGGTCTTCTGCTCCTGCATCTCGTGGTCAAAGGCCTTGCGGTCGAGCGTCATGCCCTCGTCCTCGACCATCTCGACCGTCAGGTCGATGGGGAAGCCGTAGGTGTCGTACAGCTTGAACGCGTCCGCGCCGGAGAAGACGGTCTCGCCCTTCTCCTTGTGGGCGTTCAGAAGCTCGGTGAAGATCTTCATGCCGCCGTCGATGGTCTTGGCAAAGTTCTCCTCCTCGGTGCGGATGACCTTGGTGATATAGACCTGACGCTCGCGCAGCTCGGGATAATGTCCTTCGTTCTCGTGCACGACCGTATCCACGACCTCATAGAGGAACGGACGGTTGATGCCAAGCAGCTTGCCGTGGCGGGCGGCTCTTCTCAGCAGGCGGCGCAGCACGTAGCCGCGGCCCTCGTTGCTGGGCAGCACGCCGTCGCAGATCATAAAGGAAGCCGAACGGATGTGGTCGGTGATGACGCGCAGGGACACGTCTTTCTCGCGGCTCTGGCCGTAGCTCGCGCCGGTGATCTCCGTGACCTTGTTCGTGATGTTCATCACCGTGTCGACGTCGAAGAGCGAATCAACGTCCTGGCACACAACGGCCAAGCGCTCAAGACCCATGCCGGTGTCGATGTTCTTCTGCTTGAGCTCGGTGTAGTGGTCGTGGCCGTCGTTGTCGAACTGGGAGAAGACGATGTTCCAGACCTCCATATAGCGGTCGCAGTCGCAGCCGACGGTGCAGCCGGGCTTGCCGCAGCCGTACTTTTCGCCGCGGTCGTAGTAAATTTCAGAGCAGGGGCCGCACGGACCGGAGCCGTGCTCCCAGAAGTTGTCCTCCTTGCCGAACTTGAAGATGCGGTCCTCGGGGATGCCGATCTCCTCGTGCCAGATGCGGAACGCCTCGTCGTCGGCGGGTGTGGTCTCGTTGCCGGCGAAAACAGAGGGATACAGGCGGTTCGGGTCGAGGCCGACCCACTCGGGGCTCGTCAGGAATTCCCACGCCCAGTGGATGGCCTCGGTCTTGAAATAGTCGCCGAACGAGAAGTTGCCGAGCATTTCAAAGTACGTGCCGTGGCGCGCGGTGTGGCCGATGTTCTCGATGTCGCCGGTGCGGATGCACTTCTGGCAGGTGGTCACGCGGTGGCGCGGGGGCTCCTGCTCGCCGGTGAAGAACGGCTTCATCGGCGCCATACCGGAGTTGATGAGCAGCAGCGACGCGTCGTTCTGCGGGATCAGGGAAAAGCTGGGCAGGCGCAGATGGCCTTTCGTCTCAAAAAAGTGCAGGAACATTTCCCGCAGCTCATTGAGACCGTAATACTTGGGCTGAGACATGGTTGTTTTCTCCTTTTATTGTAAAATTTACTGTTGTTCGTTCTGTGTTTTCAGATAAGCGCTCAATTCCGCGAGCTCACGGTCGAGATTTTTATAGAACTGCGTGACGTGCCATCCGTCGCAGAGCGCGTGGTTGATGAAAAGTGACATCGGCAGCATCATGCGGCCGTTTTCCTCGCGGTATTTTCCCCAGGCGAAGCGCGGATTGCTGTCGTCTGCGCCGCCGGCGGGCTCTTTGATCTGCGTGTAGTAGAGCCACGGCACACAGGAGACGAAGAAATTCGCCAGCACGTCGCCATCCTCGGTCAGCGTACCGCGCTCGAGCGTCTCCTTCTGCCGCCGCTTGCCCTCGGCGACAAACTTTTCGTAAGACGACAGATCGTCCTCAAGCAGGCAGTAGACGTAAACGCCCGTGCCGTCGGGCTTCATCACGGTGTACGACGGGTCACAGTGATCATACTCAACGACCTGACCGTCGGGCAGCAATCTCCGCCGCAGCTCGGGAACGGCGTTCGCCGCGCGCATCACCGCATAAAGATAGCTGAGGAAAAACGGACGGCCGTTAAGCGAAGCAAGAAGATCCGTAATATCCACCGGGACCGTGATGCCCGCCCACGGGTCGGTCATCGTGCGGAAGTATTCAAACTGGCCGCCGCGCGGGTCCTTCGTCATGTCGATGATTTTTCTGGTCATCTGCTCACTTCCCTCTCACATCCAGTCCGATAAGGTTCATCTCCGTATCGAACGCGATGCGGAACACCACGGACTTTTTGTCGTATTTCGCGCCGATGACGGCGATGGCATGCGGCTCGTCCGTGTCCGTCACGCCCGTCACCATCGAATCCTTGACCTTTTTGAAGCTGCCGCGCCCCTCGGTCGCGATATCCATCATCTTTTTGATATCATCGGCGCTCGTCTGCTCGCGCACATCCTCGCGCAGCGCGTCGTAGACCTCTTCATATTTGCCCTTCGTCAGCTGGGACATCACGGAAAGCCCCGCGCGCGAGACCTCGTCCTCGTCCATGCCGTCGGGCAGCTCGTTTCCGCGGCAGCCGGCCAAAATCACCAGCAGCACCGCAGCCAATGCAAAAAGCCACACTTTTTTGCGCATATCTATCCCTTTCCAAAAAAATAAAGCCTCCGTCCCTACACATAGGGGCGAAGACTTGACACTTCACGGTACCACCCTAATTATCTTTCCGCTTGGGGGAAAGCATCTTAGCCGTCCGGTAACGGGGACGAGGCGTTCCGCTCCTCGCGGACGGCTCCAAAGCGGCTGCTTCGCACCGGTGGCCGAGGGCTTGCACCATTCCCCTCTCGCTTCAGGCTCGTCTGCAAAGCTGACTTTTTCATCGCGTTTTACTTGCGTTATTATATCTCAAATTCAGCTTTTGTCAAGCATCCCTTGCCTTTGGGCAGAAAATGGCATATACTGCTTTCGTTTGAATGATGAAGGGAGAATCGCTATGAACCGTTCCCGCTCCGGCTATGTCTATATCGTCCTCTGTGCCGTCATTTTCAGCACGATGGAGGTCATGCTCAAAACCGTGCACGGCGTGTTTGCGCCCATGCAGATCACGTGTCTGCGCTTTCTCGTCGGCGGCGTGCTGCTCATTCCCTTCGCCGTGCGCTCGATCAGGAAGAAAAACGCCGTGCTCACGTGCAAGGACCTCGGCTTTTTCGCCTGCGCGGGCTTTCTGTGCGTCGTCATCGCGATGTCGCTCTATCAGATGTCCGTCACCTATACGCGCGCGTCCATCGTTGCGGTCATCTTCTCCTGCAATCCGATCTTCGTCACGGTGTTCGCCCATCTCTTCCTGCATGAGGACATTCATCGCAACCACATTATCGCGCTCATTTTGGAGCTCACGGCGGCGCTCATCATCATTGACCCCATTCATGCGACGCTCGATCCCACAGGCTCGGTGCTCGCCATTCTCTCCGCCGTGATGTTCGCACTCTACAGTGTGTTCGGCAAAAAGCGTACACCGCGCTTCGGCGGCATCGCTGTTACGTGCCTGAGTTTTCTCTTCGGCGCGGGCGAGCTCGTGTTCATTCTGCTCTTCGGCCGCACGGCGGCGGGCGCGTCGCTCTATGGCGCGGTGGGGCTGAACCTCTTTATCGACGTGCCGCTCTTTGAAAATATCCCTGCCTCGGCCATTCCGGCACTGCTGTACATCTGCTGCATCAACTCCGCGGCGGGCTTCGTCTGCCACATGATGGCGATGGAGAAAACGTCCGCGCAGGAGGCGTCACTCATTTTCTTCCTAAAGCCCATCTTGGCGCCGATCTTCGCGCTTATTTTCCTCAAGGAGGAAATTCCGCTCAATATGATCGTCGGCATCGTCTGCTTCCTGATCGGATCGCTGTGCGCGATCCTGCCGGGGATCCTTGCTCAACGCAGGGCGTTGAAAGCGCAAAAATAAGTTTTTGCATTTTTTCCTGCGGCCGCGCAGGAGGAGCAGGAAATGTGGTGCAGCACCTTCGGCGCTGCCTATCCCCCCGTGCCCGAAAAGGCGCGAAAAAGCGTTTTAATCCTTTGCGCTCAAAGAAACCGCATGGCGCACAAAGCTCATCGGCGGCACAAAGCGCGGCAGCTTCATCTTAAACACCGTCTGCGGTGTGCGCGGCTCGTAGAGCTCGAAGCCCTCGAGGTCGTGCATCACGGGCGCGGTCATCGTGAACGGGCGGCTGTCGGGGCCGACGAGCTCGATCTCGTCGCCCGCGGCAAACTTGTTGCGAAGCGACAGCGTCGCGTTGCCGTCCGCATCGCAGTCCGTCACGACGGCGCAGACCTGCCAGTCGCGGATGTAGCGCGAATTGTCGTAATACTGCCCGGGCTGGCCGTAGTAGAAGCCCGTCGAATAATGGCGGTGGCTCACATGCTCTACCTCATCGCGCCATACGGGATCGACTTCCCTGCCCGCGGCGACGTCGTCGAGCACATGGCGGTACGCACCTGTGACGATGGCGGCGTAGTAGGCCGACTTCGCGCGCCCCTCGATCTTGATGCAGTCGATGCCCGCGTCCATGATATCGTCTAAATGGTCGATCATGCACATATCGCGCGAGTTCATGATGTAGGTCCCCTTCTCATCCTCGAAGACGGGGAAATATTCGCCCGGACGTTTCTCCTCCATCAGCGCATACTGGTAGCGGCAGGGCTGGGCGCACTGGCCGCGGTTCGAGTCGCGGCCGGTCATATAGTTTGAGAGAAGGCAGCGGCCCGAATAGCTCACGCACATCGCGCCATGACAGAAGGTCTCGATCTCCAATTCCTCGGGAATTTTTGCCCGCATTTCGCGGATCTCCTGTAAAGACACTTCCCTTGCCAGCACCACTCGTTTCGCGCCCAAATCGTACCACGCGCGGGCGCACTCGTAGTTTGTGATCGACTGCTGGGTCGAGATATGGCGCTCGCACTTGGGCGCGTACTTTCCCGCGAGCGTGAACGCGCCAAGGTCTGCTAAAATGAGCGCGTCGACACCTGCGTCGTTCAAACGCTCCAAGTGCTCGGGCAGGCGCGCGACCTCGTCGTTGCGCGGCATCGTATTCACCGTCACGTGGACGCGCACACCGTGGTCGTGCGCGAACTTCACCGCTTTGGGAAGCTCCTCCGGCGTGAAGTTGCCCGCGAACGAGCGCATGCCGAAGCTCGTACCGGCTAAGTACACTGCGTCCGCGCCGTAGAGCACGGCCATCTGCAATTTTTCCATATCGCCCGCTGGGGCGAGGATCTCGGGTTTTCTTCTCATCGTTGTCCTCTTTCAAAGCGGCAGCGTGGCATAAGCCACGCTGCCGCGTCATTTTATGTTAGCCTGCGTACTGGCTGGAGCTGACGAAGCTCGAGTGCTCCGCGTAGGTCTTGAAGAAGTGGTGCACGCCGTCCTTGCCGAGCGCGTAGAAGTAGTAGTTCGTCTGCGCCGGTTCGAGCGCCGCCTGAATGGAGGCAAGACCGGGGTTCGCGATGGGCGTGGGCGGTAAGCCCTCGTACATCGAGAGGTTGTAGGGCGTGTTGTAATTGAGGTCGCTGCTCGTCAGTGTTCCGGTGTAGTTATCGCCGAGGCCGTAGATGAGCGAAGCATCGATCTGGAGCTTGTGGTACGTCTCGCCCACGTTGTTGAGACGGTTATAGATGACCGACGCGATGTTCTCGCGGTCCGTGCCGTCCGTCTCCTTTTCGATGAGCGAGGCAATGGTCAGGATCTGGTTGAGCGAATAGCCGGAGGCCTCGACCTTCTGCATGAGCTCATCGCTCATCTTTGTATTAAAGTTGTCGAGCAGTCTCGACAGCGCGTGCGTCGGGTCCTCGTCCACGAAGAATTCGTAGGTATCGGGGAAGAGATAGCCCTCAAGGCGCGTCAGGTCGCCCTTTTTATTGTTGTCGATGAACGAATAGTTGAAGTCCGAGTTCATCGCCGCGTCGGTGAGCTTTTCCGCCGTGTTGACACCATACTTGTCCATCAGCGCGATGATCTGGCGGACATTATAGCCCTCGGGGATCGAAATTTTAACGGTATTCGCCGTGAGCGATGCGTTCTTGTTGCTCATGCGGTTGATGAGCGCGTCGTAGTCCATGTCGCTGTCGACGGCGTAGGTGCCGATGCCGATGCGGCTTTCCGCGTGGCGGAGCCTGCCGAACGCCTTGAAGAACCACTTGTACTTAATGAGCCCCTCGTCGTGGAGCTTCGCGGCGATGGTGTTCAGGTTGTCGTCGCGCGTGATCTCGATGGTCGTCTCGACCGGTGCCTTGTTGAAAGAGCACATGTCGTTCGCCAGCAGCCAGCCCACACCGGCGAGGATCGCCGACGTGATGAGCACGAACGCGAGCCACAGCGTAAAGCGGCGGCGCTGCCCTTTCTTCTTCAGTTTTTGCCGCTCGGCGCTGCTGCGCGTGGAGCGGTGCTGCGTGCGCTGCTCCGCTTCGCGGACGCTCTCGGCGTCCCAGCGGGCGGTTTGATCGTAGTTGTCCTCGTAGCTCATAGCTCCTCCTTGCTGATTTGAAATTCCCTCACCTTTTTCTATCGGTCAGGCTCACCTTTGCGCGCTCGCGCATAGGATAGGGCATGACAAGTGAGGTGAAACGAAAATGTGCAATAACAACAATAGCTGCGTGTGGCTGATCCTCATCATCATTCTGGTGCTGTTCGGCTGCGGCGGGTGCGGCAATGGCTGCGGGTGCGGCTGTGGCTGCAGCAACAACTGCGGCTGCGGCAACAGCAACGATTGCTGCTGCTAAGGCACTCTCCTCCTGTGAAGATGGGGCGCGTGAGCGTCCCCTTTTCACTTGTTTTTGATGTGGTCAAGCCTTCAAAAGTTCCGTCACGCGGCGGTAAATTTCCTCGTGTATGTCTTCGACCGTGCGCATCGCGCCGTCTTTCGAGCAGCCAATGCGCTGCCAGGAGCAGCGCTCGGCGACCTTTTTCGCATTCTCGCGGCACGCGCGCAGGTAAGCTTCGTCCTGCTCGTGGATGTCGGCCTTCGTGTTTGTCGCCTGTTCGCGCTCGCGCATCATCTTTTCGGTCAGCTCGGTCGGCACATCGAGATAAAAGACGAGCGACGGCTCGGGCAGGCCCAGAAGGCCGTATTCAAAGCCGAAAAGCCAGTCGAGATATTTCTCCCGCTCGCCGTCCGGCAGCTTGCCGGCCTGATGCACGGCGTTCGAGGTCGTGTAGCGGTCAGCGATCAGAAGTCCACCCGCCTCGTAATATTTGCCCCAGTCCTGCTTGTAGGACGCGTAGCGGTCCACGGAGTAAAATGTCGACGCCGCGTAGGCGTTCACATCGCTCGGGTGCGTACCGAACGCGCCGCCAAGGTACAGCTCGACGAGCGCGGCGGACTTTTCCCCATAGCGGGGAAAGTTGAGCTTGCGGCAGTCGACACCCTCGCGCTGCAGCCTCTCGAAGAGCAGCTTGCTCTGCGTCGCCTTGCCGGAGCCGTCCGTGCCTTCAAATACGATCAGCTTGCCGCTCATTTGCGCTTCTCCCCCGAAACGTGGACAAGGAAGAGCGGCAGCTTCATCATGCGGCCGAAGCGGGACGGATTTTTGATGAGGCGGTAGAACCATTCCAAATTATGCTTGCAGTAGAACTCCGGCGCGCGCTGCGCGACGCCCGCAAAAATATCCATCGAGCCGCCAAGGCCCATCAGCAGATGACAACCCGTCGCCTCGCCGTATTTCGCCATGAAGAGCTCCTGCTTCGGCGCGCCGAGGCACACGAGCGCCATGTCCGCGCCGCTCGCCTTGATCTCCGCGGCGATGGGGGCATCCTCCTTAAAATAGCCGTCGTGCGTGCCGGCGATGACAAGGCCGGGAAAGCGGTTTTTGAGATTTTCCGCCGCCTGCTCGGCGACGCCCGGCTTTGCGCCGAGCAGGTAAACGCTCTTGCCGAGCTTGGCGCAGCGCTCGATCATGCCCGTGCCGAACTCGATGCCGGGCACGCGGCCTCTGAGCGGCTGGTGCAGAATTTTTGCGCCGTACACGATGCCGATGCCGTCCGGCAGCACGAGGTCCGCACCGTTGACGGCGGCGTTCGCCGCGGCATCCGCGCGGCAGGTCTCCACAATCTCGGGATTGGGCGTCACAACATAGTGCGCACCCTCGGAGCACAGAAGCTCTTCCCCGCGCGCAAGCGCCTCGTCCATCGTCACATTATCAAAGCCAACGCCTAAAATATCAATACGCATCGTATCGCCTCATTGTCTCATTTGTGGTAATTCGCCTTAGTATACCACGCTTGTCCCGCCGCGTGCAACACAAAAGCAAAAAGTTTCCGAAATCTTCAAAAAGAAAGGCTTCCCGAAATCGGGAAACCTTCTTCTTTTTTTACCGGTCCATGATCTCCAGTCCCGCCGTATCGTAGAGCACGCGGGCATGGTTGCGCCGCAGCAGCTCGCGCGAGAGCACATTCCCGGTGGTCTTATCCACCATCGTCCGATACACCTCGCCGCAGCGGTAGACAACGCCGTCCTCACGCACGAAGCGCTCGTTCTCCGCCGCGATGTGGTATTTGACCGCGAGCGGCGCATCCGTGCGCAGCTCGCCGCACAGGTGCGTGGGCGTCGTATGGACGAGAAGCTGGTACGTCTGCTCCGTGTCGTTGCGGAAGCGATAGTCGAGGTAGTTATAGAAGATGGACGTGCCCGTGCCAAACGGCACCTGACGGCCGAAGTCCGGAAAGAGGTCAAACTGGTCGTGGTGGTGCTGCTCCGTGATGGTCAGGGGCGCGTGGAGCACCATCCAATGGATCAGGTTGCTGAACTGGCACATCCCACCGCCGACGGCTTCGCCGGTCTGCGCGTTGGCAATGACCATACCGGTGCGGTAGCCGTTCGCGGCGCTGGGCCGCCCGACGAGGTGCCAGAACGAAAACGTCTCGCCCGGGCGTATGAGAATGCCGTTGATCTTCGGCGCGGCCAGCGCGAGGTTGACGGCCTTGTTGTCCTGCAAAACCGGATCGACCCTGCCGAGCGTGCGGCGGATGAGCGAATTGTGCCGACAGACGAGCGCGGGAAGTGGCGCCTCCAGGCGCAGCTTCGGAAAGCGCTCCGCGGAAAATCCGTCGCGCAGCGTGCGGAGTGCACAGCTTTTTTCGACCGAGATGCGGTACGCGAGCGGTGAAAGCTCGCAGAACAGTCTTCGGTGCATGATGCTCTTACCTCTCTTTCTTACCACGAGCCGTTGCCGAGGATCTCGCCGTA
>OIZX01001327.1_pt1 | contig 13092 bp, 8 predicted proteins | sample 1588621 | NCBI WGS metagenome assembly OIZX01 (sample SAMN03283276) | human gut metagenome | biome: human-associated habitat; material: feces | host: Homo sapiens | place: Peru | collected 2012
ACTCCTTCCCTTATTTCTTACCTGCTTTTCCTTTCAGTTTGTAGCTTGCCTTGCTGCCCTTATTGAGCGTCTTCACAAGTTTCCACTTGCCTTTTCCAGTCTTGCAGTAGATTTCGTATCCACTTGCACCCTTAACCTTGTTCCATTTCAGAGTTACTTTTTTGCCTTTCACCTTTGCAGATTTCAAAGTTGTCTTCTCATTAAATCCATACTTGTCTTTCTCTGCTTTCAGTTTTTCTTCCTGCTCTTTCAGTTTTGCATCCTGAGCCTTCTGTGCCTCTTCAAGTGCTTTCTTTGCTTCTTCCTGCTGTCGCTTTGCTTCTTCCTGCTGAGCTTTCAGGTCTTCTGCTGCTTTCTTTGCTGCTTTAAGTGCAGCCAGGTCTTTTTCTGCGATAACCAAGTCAGACAGGTTCGTTACTTTTTCTTTCACATCTGCTTCCAGTGCTTCATATGCACTTCTTGCTGCTGTGATCGCTTCTTCACCGTCAAGTGTTACTTCTCCGATTGCTGCGATCGCATCGACTACCGGCTGTGCTTTGGCTTTCAGAGCTTCCTGTTTTGCCTGCTCTGCCTTGTCTGCTTCTGCTTTGTCTGCTGCCTCTTTTACAAGTTCTGCAATGCGGCTCTCTGCGGCCTGCAGATCGCTGTAGTTTGTTACCAGTGATTTCTGGACATCACTCAGAGTATCGTATGCGGCTCTTGCTGCTGCGACTACGCCTCTCTTATCCAGCGTTACTTCTCCGATTGCTGTGATCGCACTGCTTACGGATGCTGCTGCCGCTGCATCCATCTGGTTTTTCAGTTCTTCCTGCTGTTTCTTTGCTTCCAGAGTCTGAATGGTCTTTTCTGCCTGAACCAGAACATCATAATTGGAAACCAGTTTCTTCGCATCTGCGGAAAGTGCATCGTATGCATTTCTTGCTGCTTCTACGCTTTCTTTTTTCTCGAGTGTTACATCTCCAAGTGCTTCGATCAGTGCTTTTACTGCATCTGCATCGGTCTGTGTCTTTTCATCCGCTGCAAGTTCTGCACTTGTTTTCAGTTTGTCCAGATCTGCTTTTGCATCGCTTAACTGTTCGGCAATTTCTTCTGCTGATTTTGCATTGTTGATCAAAACAGCTGCATTTGCAAGGATCTTTGTGATCTTTGCTTTTTCAGCATCACGATAATCATCTGCATTTTTGTATGCGTTCAGTTCTGTGATAGCTGCTTCTTTTGCCGGTGCCAGCAGTTCTTCTACAGATGCCACTCTGACGGTCAGCATTTCACTTGTCTTTGGTGTACTGTCACTGTCTTTCAGTACCATGTAGACTTTGTATGCTGCATCGGTAATATCGGTTAATTCCAGTGTATTCTCACCTGCTTCAACCTGGATGCCTTCACCTGTTGTATCAATGGATTCCGGTGCAGTTTCCGTTTCCGGCAATACTTTATAGTACAACGTACCGTATTCATTTGCTGTGAATGTTACTGATGCACTTGTTGCACTCTTACGCACACCTGCACCTTCTTCTGCCGAGATCACCGGTGCATTTCCTGTCTGCTGTTTCAGTGTTACATAGTAAGAATCTTTCGTCTTGCCGTCTTTTGCAGTTACTTCGATCCGGACGGTCGCGCAGTCACTGTTGTCTGCAAAATAGATCGCATAACGGTCGTGTCCACTGTTTGTTGCAGTACGGATGATATTTCCTTCTGAACTGCTGATGACCGTGCTCTTTCCTACTGCACTTACCGGATACAGTTTATAAGTTGAACCTGTATCTTCTGCTGCTGTCCAGATATTCAGGAAGCGGCGTGTTGTGCTGTATTCTGCATGATAAACATGATTTGTCTTACTGAACGCCGGTGTTAAGCTGACCAGTCCCATGTTAAACTGATTACTGTCGCTGACATACAGTTCTTTTAAGTTGGTATTCGGTTTTTCACGTTTCAGTGTGAATTTATAAGTTCTTTCATCGCTTCCTTTTTTCACAACAACATCAAAGCTCTTGCCTGCTTCTGTCAGTTCCATCTCTCTGCTGTTTCCTTCCACGCCATCGATGGTAATGCTGCTTCCTTCGGAAGCAGTAAAGGTCAGAGTCGTCTTATCTGCCGAAGTCAGGACAACGATGTCATGACTGGAAAGTTTTCCGTCAAATGCCACGCCATTATCGATCGTGCTGCCTTCTGCACTTGATGTTACGCCAGTCATATATGCCTCACTGGATGCAACCGCCATAACGCATGCACTGTCGTTCTTATAATACAGCGTACCGTTTTCGTCACAGATAATACTTGTGATACAGTACTGCTGTCTTGCTTTTTCCGGTGTGAAAATTTCTTCTACATCCGGAGTTGTCTGTCCTTTTTTATCACGGATCAGAGTGATACCACCCGGATTGTTGTTATAAGTTGCATACAGATAAACACTTCCGTCTTCTTTTTCGTAAGCGGTTGACAGAAGTACAGAGCACTGTGGATATCCTTTCAGCGGTGCTTTGTAGATCTCTGTCATCGTTGCCGCATCAATCACGCTGATCGAATAGGTTCCGCTGAAGTTACTTCCGCTTGTCACACCGATATAGATTCTTCCGTTGTATACAACCGGTGTGCTGGTGCTCATGTTTCCAGGCTGTACGGATTTCAGCGTATCTTTATCAAAGGTTCCGTCGGATTTCAGTTTTAGACTGTAGAGGTAGCCGCCTTTTGTTGTGAAATACAGTCTGTCTGTTTCTTTGTCATAAGCAATCGTAGAACGCTGGTCACCGATCACATCGACGCTGTCCATAACTTCTCCGGTCTTCTTGTTCAGAGATAATACATGTCCGGTTCCGTTTGAACCGCTTGTGCCGTCATCCGTACCAAATACAACATAGTCGCCGCGTACCACAGAACCTGCCCAGTAGAAACCGCCAAGGCTTGTGTACTGCCATGCTGCTTCTTTTGCTTCCTGTGTGTTCGTCGGATCTTCATCCGTAACCGGGATGCACACATAGTTTGCATCTTTTGTCTCTGCATTCCAGAATCCGGTATAAATATAACCGTCACTGTAAGTGATCGGGCTTAAGGACTGGCCTTTCAGCGTATCCTGGTAAACCCACAGAGATTCCAGTGTCTCTGCATTGAACGCCTGTACACGTCCGTCTGCCAGCGGTGCAAAGATCATGCCGTCTGCATAGGTTGGCGGTGTGTATCCAAAGTTTGTCGCTGCTACCATATCGCCTGTCTGCAGGATATCACCTGTATTCAGATCCAGTTTGTAAATATGGTTTGCACTCATGACGATCAGGGAATTATCCACGATGATCTGCACACTCGGTGCTGCACCCCAGCCGCTTCCCAGTTTCTTAAACCATTTTTCGTAGGTTGTCGCCTCGCTCGTTGGTGTTTTTGCAGAGGTAATACCCATGTTGTCATCACTGTTACGGAAGTTTTTCCATGCTGCGGATACATCTTTTCTGGTGCTCTCCGGTGCTTTTTCCATTGTGATGGTTTTCTCGGTGTCTTCTGTAACAGAAATCGTATCTTTCTTTGTAACATATCCGGCTTTTACGGCAACATAGCTGTAAGTTTCTTCTGCCTTCAGTGTGTATACACCGTTCTCTGCTTTCAGCTTTTTGCTGTCAGCATCTTTCAGTGTGATCACTGTATCTGCCGGATCTGTTTTCAGTGTCAGTTTTACGGATTTTTTTCTCAGAACATGAATCTTGTATTCTCTTGCCTGAGACGGTGCATCTTCCATTGCTGCTTTGACGGTGATCACAGTCTCATCTCCGCTCAGAGGAACTGATGTTTCTCCTGTCACTGCGGTACCGTTGACAGAAACTGCTGCGTTTTCCAGAAATGCTGCTGCATTTATTTTTACGCTGTCGTTGTTGTCGGTTACACTGACTGTGTAATCTGTTACATTTTTATCAAAGCCAGGATGAAGTACTTCTTCTCCATCTGCAGATGCCACACTTAAGGATGTCAGAGTGGATTCACGAACAACATCAAATTCATAAGTTGTTGTCTCGTCTCCCTTCTTCACATCTACATACAGTGTGTTGCCATTCATGTCTTTTTTGGTCAGGTAGGCGGCACTTGATGTCGCACCACTTCTCAGTGTAATATTCTTCGCAGATCCGTTATTTGCCGCTGTGTAACGTGCTGTTACCGTTGCAGTTACATTATCTGCAAGTTTGGAGTAGAGATATACATTGGTAATTGCATCCGGGATAACAACCTGATATTTGTTTTTCGTAATATTATATTCCGGTGTGATCTCGTATGCAAAAGAAGTTTCTGCATTGGTTCCTGCCAGGATCTTAAACTCTTTCATGCCGGCTGCTACAACGGTTACCGGAATATCTACGCTCTTCTGTCCTGATTTTGCTGTGATCACTGCTGTTCCCTTTCCGGTTGCTGTGACCACTGCTTCTTTTCCAACCTGCATCGTATTCTCTGCTGACTGTGCTGCTGCCAAAGACTGGTCTGTGCTGACTGCCACAACTGCCGGATTGGAAGAAGTCCATACGACCGGATCGGTTCCATCTCCTACGTCTGCCGTAATCTTCTGTGTATCAGAAACGCCACATCCAATCTCTTTCTGATTCGGAGTGATGGATATGGTGCTGAACACGTCTGCATCTGCAGCCAGAACTTTTACATAACATTCTGCAGTAAAAGCACCGCTTGTGAATGTGATGATCGCTTCGCCTTCACTGACTGCAGTTACCTTTCCTGAACTGGAAACGGTTGCCACATTTGTATTGCTGCTCTTCCAGGTTCCGCTCTTGGTATCTGTGGTATCACTTGGAAGATAGCTTGCTGACATATAGGTGGACTGTTTTACTTTCAGTGATTTAGAGCCATAGCTGATCTTTACGCCGGTCATCGGCACTTCTACAACTTCTATTTCAATGGAAGCAGTCATGTCACCGATTTTTGCCGTGACCGTAGTCGTTCCTTTTTTCAGTGCACGTACGTATCCGCTTGTGGAAACACTTGCAACGCTCGGCTCTGAGCTTTCCCAGGTCGCTTTTTTTGCATCCGTTGTATTGGACGGATCAAATCTCAGAGATAAGGTTTTGCTCTTTCCTTTATTCAGGGTCAGTTTGCTGTCATCAAAATAAATCCGCTGTGTATGGACTTCTTTGACTGTTACCGTACAGCCGGACTCTTTGTCACCAACCTTTGCTGTAATGACAGCCGTTCCTTCTTTTTTACCGGTTACTCTTCCGCTCTGGTTTACCGTTGCGACATCTTCTGCATTTGTGCTCCAGGTAACGGTTCTGTCATCTGTGGTATTTGCCGGAACCAGTGTCGCTGTCAGTGTTTCACTGTCATTTTTCAGGATTTCCATTTTTGATTTATCCAGCCGGACTTCCTGAAGCGGACTTGCATTTACGGTTACTTTACAAGTTGCTGTCTTTTCGCCGCAGGTTGCCGTGATCGTGGTCGTTCCTGCACCGACAGCTGTTACCAGACCATTTTTCACCGTTGCAACAGAAGGTTCTTCACTGTTCCATTCGATTGGCTCGATCGGTTTGCCTGTCAGCTCCACTTTTGCATTTAACTGCATGGTACCTTCGTTTTCCAGTGTGATCTCACTCTGATCCAGTGTGATACTTGTGATCTCACCGCCAAGCAGTTTGTTCAGTTCATCGTTTACTTTATCTACTTCACTCTGTTCTGCAACAATATTTTGCAGAACTTCTTTTGCTTCTGTGATCTTTGCTGCGATATCCGGATCTGCCTTCAGCTCGGCACTGTTCGGTGCAGAATTGATCTTTGCCAGAGTGGTGGTCAGCACATCTTTGTTTGCGACGCTGTAAGAATCATCATAGCCGCCGCCCATACCGCCGGAACCTCCGATATCACCGCCGTACTTCAGAGTAAACTGTGCACGCATGACATCGCCGTCAGACAGATAATAATCTGCAAATCCTACATTCGGGAATACCGTATTTACACAGTACATCCATCCTGACATGTAGTTGTAGTCAAATTCACCAAGAGAACCTTCTGTTCCGCCGTCGGCGTCAAACATCAGATCCGGAAGTTTTTCTGCCATATGCGGCTCAAGTGCTGCACCGGCAAGATCCAGTTTCTTTGTCGCATTCTTTGGTTTTTTTGCATTAGATCCTACGATATGGGACAGATAGAAACCACTGGTCAGACTTCCGGTGTATTCTACATCATAGCCTTCTTCACGGATCAGGTTTACAAATGCTTTCGCTGCATTGTCACCTTCGTAAACCGGCATCAGAACCGGTTCTACGATATAACCTTTTGAGATTGTAAAGGCTTCAATGCTGACCGTTGCATAACCGATAAATTCGCCTTTTTTGGCTTTCTGATAAATAACGGTATAAGTCTGTGTTTTCGATGCTCCTTTTCCGTCTTCTGCGGAAATAACAACGGTATGCTCTCCTTCTTCCATGCCCTGGAAATCCAGCGTAAAGCTTGTCTTTACATTATCACTCCAGGTTGCCGAAAGTGCCTGTCCGTCAAGAGTTGCTGTCGGTTTGAGCGTGTTGTCCTCAGCATCTCTTGCCCAGACATCGAACAGCTTGCGCTGTCCTTTTACCTTAAGCTTGTCCGTCAAAGTTGTCTTTAAAAGAATACCATCCTGCGTTGTTTCATCCGATGAAGCATCCTCTGAAACAACTGCTCCCGTGTCCTGTGTCGGCAGTGCTGCGAATGCACTTGTCGGAATCATGGTTGTGATCATCAAAAAGGTCAGAAACCATGCCAGAATTCTGGAAGCAAATCTTTTTTCTCTTCGTTCCATTTGTTCCTCCTCATTCGCTTTTTGGCGATTCGATTCTGTTTGCTTTTTTTATTTTACACATGCTCACATCTGTGTTTTCCTTTTTCGTTTTCCTCCTTCCCTTTCTATGTGTTCTCCAATTTCATAATTTTCAGACACCGGGCAAAAGGGGACAAAAAATACACCTCCGCTATGCCTGCGGACGTTGCTGATAAACCGGTTTTGTGTTTGTGTTCTGACTTGGGTTCCTCCTACTCAAGATGCCTTCCCAGTTTGACTAACCAGTGGCAAATAATCTTTTTCGTCCCCCATACAGCAGGGAATAACTGTTCCGGATTCTCACCGGATTCCTTTAAAAAGATCACATAAACGCAATCTCACCACAAAACTTCTATGAAATTAGCCCTCTATTACGCCAACAGTGTACCCCTATTTCCGATAATTGTCAATTAAATCCACTTTTTTCTTTTTGCTGAAAGTCCTTGATATAACTGAATTTTTCGTATCTTACATACGTTTGTTCGATTCATATAACAGATGCTTTTTATTATATAAACTCAAAAAAACAGGAATGTCACATCTCATATTATAATCATGTAACATTCCTGTTTTTTTATAATCCCTGTATATAGTTGAGCATCGGTTCGAGATTTGCCTTTTCACAGACATCAAAGGATTTCTGCATCTGTTCAAAAAGGGCTTTCTCTTCTTCACTGTGTGCTTTGCGGCTCTTCATCATCTTGCAGAAGACTTTCATCATAAGCTTATCGCCAAGATTCATCGCTTCATAATTCAGCCCGCTTTGCAGGTAGAATACTTTTACTTCTCTGTCCTCTCCTTTGCCCAGCTGCTGTTCAATGGACTTGACAGCGTCTGCAGAAGACGGCGGCATCGCCCCGGTCACAAACAGCACGTTTGTCTTTTCAAATGGCAGGATCGTCTCTTTGTACCATTTCAGCTCTTCTACATTTCCTGCACGGAAGCTGCTCCCGAAAATGATCACATCGTAATCCGAGAGCCTTTCTCCGCCGACATCTTCCTGTGGTATGCACTCACAGTTTAACGACTGTGCAAGCCACTTTGCATATTTTTTCGTAAATCCGGTTCTCGATTTATATATGACAATCTGTTTCACTTTAGCACCTTCCTTCTGTTGCGTTCTTTTTTTACTGATGCCCACGAATTGCTCCGTTACGAAGTAACTCTCGCAATCTACGCTCCGCTTCGGTCGGCACTAAACGAGTGCCACTGGTATCAGGTATAATCATATCAGAAATTCTTTACAAAACAAGGACACTACTTTACAAAACTATCACAATTCATACTGACTGTTATATAATTTTGCATAAAATCCTTTTTCCGCCAGCAACTCTTCGTGTGTTCCCTGTTCTATAACTTTTCCACTGTCCATCACAAGAATAATATCTGCTTCACGTATCGTCGAGAGACGATGTGCCACGATAAAGCTGGTGCGGCCTTTCATCATGCTGGCAAAGGCCTGCTGGATCTTGATCTCGGTACGGGTATCGATGCTGGATGTTGCCTCATCCAGGATCAGCATCGGCGGCAGGCAGAGCATGACTCTGGCGATACACAGCAGCTGTTTCTGTCCCTGGCTGATATTGCCTCCGTCTTCTGAGATCACGGTGTCATAGCCGTCCGGCAGTCGCTTGATAAAGCTGTGGGCATGAGCCGCTTTGGCAGCTTCGATGACCTGTTCTTTTGTGGCATCCGGCCTGCCGTAGGCAATATTTTCATAAATCGTTCCTGATTTCAGCCAGGTATCCTGGAGCACCATGCCGTAACTTCTGCGAAGGGAAATGCGGCTGATATCACGGATATCCGTTCCGGAAACACAGATCTTGCCGGCATCTACATCATAGAAACGCATCAGCAGATTGATCATCGTCGTTTTTCCGCAGCCGGTCGGTCCTACGATCGCCACTCGCTCGCCCGGTTTTACTGAGAGATTGAAATGCTCGATCAGTTTGCGGTCCGGCACATAGCTGAAGGAAACATCGGAAATCTCTACGGTTCCGTCAACCTGTTCTTCCGTCAGTACTCTCGCATCTGCTTTGTCCGGAGTGCGTTCTTCTTCATCGAGCAGCTCAAAAATGCGGCTCGCACATGCCATGGCATTCTGAAGCTCTGTGACAACACCGGAAATTTCATTAAACGGTTTTGTGTACTGGTTTGCATAACTTAAAAAGCAGGACAGCTGACCGACGCTGATGCCGCCGGACACGGCAAATAGTGCTCCGACAAGAGCCACACCGGCATAAACCACGTTGTTGACAAAACGGGTGGCCGGGTTTGTGATGCTGCTGAAAAAGATGGCTTTCAGGCTCGCCTTCTGAAGACGCTCGTTCATCTCATCAAACTGATCCACATTTTCTTTTTCATGACAGAATGCCTGTACCACTTTCTGTCCTTCGATCATCTCATTGATAAATGCAGTCTGCTCGCCGCGGACTTCGGTCTGCATATGGAAATTACGATACGTTTTCTTTGCGATAAAACCTGCCACTATAAAGCTGAGCGGTGTGACGCACACAACGACGAGCGTGATCGGCACATTGACATACAGCATAAAACCCAGTGTTCCGAGGATCGTCAGAACTCCGGTAAAAAACTGGGTAAATCCCATCAAAAGTCCGTCTGCAAACTGCTCTACATCGGCGATCACACGGCTGACCAGATCTCCGGTCGGATGTGCATCCAGATAAGAAACCGGCAGTCTCTGAATCTTGGCGATCGCTGCATTTCTCAGGTCACGACTGACATTATAAGTGATCTTGTTATTGCAGATACCAAAGATCCACTGGGAGATCGCCGTCACGGCAGTCGCTGCCACGATCACCCTTACGATCGCCGCCACGCCCGCAAAATCTACTTTTCCGACTCCGATCATATGGTCAATAGCATTTCCGGTCAGGATCGGCACATAGAGCTGGGATGCAACAGAAAGAGCGGCAAAAATCAGACTGCATACAATATAAAACCAGTATTTTCGAATATGTTTCCAGATTCTCATGATCATGCCGTCTCACCTGCCTTTCCAAACTGACTTTCATAAATTTCCTGATAAACCGGGCAGTTTCCGAGCAGTTCTTCATGCGTGCCCATGCCGACGGTCTTGCCGTCATCCAGCACCAGGATCAGATCGGCATGCATCAGGCTGGACGTTCTCTGGCTGACGATAAATACCGTCATCTCTTTATCCAACTCACGGATTGCTTTTCGAAGTGCCGCATCTGTTGCAAAATCCAGTGCACTTGCACTGTCATCCAGGATCAGGATCTCCGGATCTTCCACCAGAGCACGGGCGATCGTCAGACGCTGTTTCTGACCTCCGGACAGATTGCGTCCTCCCTGCTCCACCGGTTCATCCAGCTGTTTCTCTTTTTTCTGTACAAATTCGGCTGCCTGTGCAGTCTCAAGAGCTGCCCAGAGCATCTCATCGGTCGCTCCTGGATTGCCCCAAAGAAGGTTCGAACGGATCGTACCGGAAAACAGCTGTGCTTTTTGCATGACCATACCAATCTTGCCACGCAGCTCTTCTCTTGAATAGCTTCTGATATCGTGACCGCCGATGCGGATCTGTCCGTCCGTTGCATCATAAAAACGTGCCAGCAGATTGACCAGCGTGGATTTTCCGCTTCCGGTTCCGCCGATGATACCCACGGTCTGTCCTTTTTTCACCGTAAAATGAATATTGGAGAGCGTTTCTGCACCGGCACCGCCGTAAGTGAACGATACATGATCAAATGCCACTTCTTCATCTGAAGTGCCTGTTTTTCTGTTTTTTGCATTGTTTTCCGGACAGGAAAACTCCATTTCCGGCTCTACGTTCAGAACAGAAGCAACACGCTCTGCACACGCCATTGCTTTTGTCACCTGAATGATCAGGTTTGCCAGCTTGACCAGCTCAATCAGAATCTGGTTCATATAATTCACAAGGGCTACCACATCGCCCTGCTGCATATTTCCAAGATGAATCTGCACTGCTCCCGTATTTAAGATCACAACAACCGCAAGGTTGATCATCACGTAAGTCAGCGGATTCATCAGTGCGGAGATCTTTCCGACCAGAAGCTGGCTGCGTACCAGAAGTCCGTTGTTCTCCTCAAAGCGATCCTTCTCCTGCTCCTCTCTTCCGAAAGCACGGATCACACGCACACCGGTCAGATTCTCCCTGGTGACCCCCAGGATCCCGTCAAGGCTGCCCTGTACCTTCCGGTAAAGCGGCATCGTGATCAACATAATACCAAAGACAACGATGGAAAGCAGCGGGATCGTTACAACAAAAATAACAGCCGCCTTCGGACTTACGATAAATGCCATGACAATGCTTCCGAACACAATAAACGGGGATCTCAGAAACAGTCTCAGGAAAAGATTCAGTCCGCTCTGCACCTGGTTGATATCACTCGTCATTCGCGTGATCAGTGTGGAAGTACCCAGCTTGTCCATCTCCGCAAATCCAAGGGACTGGATATGTGAGAACAGCACATGCCGCACCTTCGTACAGAATCCAACGGATGCTTTCGCCGCAAAATACTGTGCGGTGATACTGCAGGTCAGACCGATCACTCCAAGCAGGATCAGAAGTCCGCAGTGTGACAGAATATACCCTTTGTCTTTGTTTGCAATTCCTGTGTTGATGATCGCAGCCATAACAAGAGGAACCAGAAGGTCAAACGTTGCCTCCAGCATCTTGAACGCCGGGGCAAGAATGCTCTCTTTTTTATAGTCGCGAAGATATATCAGAAGTTTTTTCAAAATTTCTCCTTTCCGTTCTCACTGCAATTTGAAAGAAACTTTCTCTTTTATACCAAAATGGTAAAAACAGACCGCTTTTGGCATCCTATGATGTGGGTGTCAAAAATCCCCAACTATGATGCCTACGGATTGTTCCGTGCGTTGCACTCCCACAATCCTTTCTACGCTCCGCTTCGGTCGGTGCTAAACATGTGCCACTGGCACATAGCACCCTGGCATCATCTTATTATTCTAACACAGGAAACAGCGGTATCGCAACTGTGGGAACTTCCGCCAAAGTTCTTTGTTTTGCCTCCATAACAAAAACCTCCAAAGCATCCGTTTTTTCATCTGCCCTGAAGGTTTTCATTCTTTTCTTATTGCGGTTTTATGAATTTCAGTTTCTGCTTATGCCAGTGCTTTTCCGAGGTTGACGCAGTTTGCTTCTGCCTCATCATCCGGTGTTTCGTTGCAGATCACGCTGTCACATGCAAGGGACGCACCGTCGTTTTTGCAGGTTTCTTCCCAGTTCTGCATCCATTCTCCATCGCCCCATCCATAAGAACCGAACAGAAGGATCTTCTTCCCTGACACATAAGATTCCAGTTCTTCTACAAATGGTTCCATCTCAGATTCTTCAAGCACCTCTGCTCCCATTGCCGGGCATCCAAGTGCAAATGCAGCTTCTTCTGCCACTGTTTTTGCATCTGCATCCCCTACTTCCAGAAGTTCTGCTTCCTGACCTGCCGCTTTGATTCCTTCGGCAACTGCCTCTGCCATTGCCTGTGTATTACCGGTTCCACTCCAATATACAACTGATATACTCATTTTATAAATTCCTCCACTTTCTTTGATTCAATGCAATTTCACGGATGTTTTTCCCATCCAGATACTCATTTACCGCACAAACCTTTGCGCGGTCATATTCATGAAAAATCATTCTCGCTTTTTCAGGATTACTATATACTTTCCAGTATCCTGTCATAATAAAATCTCTGCCTTCTTTTTCAATAAAGCTCTGCACATCTGCCGTCGGATATCCGAGAAAAGCTCCAATCTCATGTGGGAATCCAATTCCTTGTGCAGTACACTCGCAGATACGTTCTGACAAATGTGCCAGCATTTCCTCGATATTGCTTTCCTTATATCCGTATTGTCCGATCAGTTCGCGGAGTTTTGGCTGGTTCATATATTCTTCCAGCTCTTTGGGGCGATAGAAAAGGACAAGGCATTTCCCCTCTGAGCAGGATAATTTATAAAAATTGATCTCCATCCCGGAAAACATTTCTTCTAATTCAGAATATGATTCATTTTCCATTGAAATCAGGCCAGATACTTTAAGCCCTTTCAGAAAAGGCGCACACTGTAATATAACCTGAAACCCAAGCCTCACCTTCCGGTCTTTATTTTTTAGATAGTAGGATAATACTTCCGTCGGCATATCGTTCTCCTTAGTTTTATTTTGAGAATGGTTTTCATTCGATTATTATGTTAGCATAAATGAAAATGATTTTCAATACAGTTTTTGAGAACTTTTCTCATTACTATGGTGGCATCTTACTGCTCATTTCTTATGGTAATTCCGCATAAAACTTTTT
>OIZX01001328.1_pt1 | contig 13091 bp, 9 predicted proteins | sample 1588621 | NCBI WGS metagenome assembly OIZX01 (sample SAMN03283276) | human gut metagenome | biome: human-associated habitat; material: feces | host: Homo sapiens | place: Peru | collected 2012
AGCGTTTTTGCTTGTGCATCCTCCCGGTACTCCTGCGTTACATTATCTTCTTCGTCCACATAGCTGTTGCGAACCAGATATTGATAAATCGCTCGCGCCTGATGCTCGTCCACTTTGACCGTTCGGCCATCCAGTTTAATGCTCTTTCCTGCAAAGTACTCGATGGTCGCTTTCCGGGGACGGTCATACAGCACAGCCTCCGTCTGCTTCTGCAAACCGTCCACAAAAGCGGCATAGCTTTCGCTGGCAATAACCGTCAGGACATTGATATCCTGCACTTTATCGCCTAAAGCATCGGCATCCATACGGCTGCCGGACTGGTTCACGCACAGGCGCAAGCCGCGACCAACTTCCTGACGCTTCTGCGTGGTGCTGTCGCCGCCGTGCTTGAGCGTGCAGATTTGGAATACATTCGGATTATCCCAGCCCTCGCGCAGTGCGGAGTGCGAGAAGATGAAACGCGTCGGCTCTTCGAAGCTGAGCAGACGTTCCTTGTTCTTGAGAATCAGGTCATACGCGGAAATATCATCGCTGAACTCACTGCCGCGCTTGAGCTGGCTGTCGATGGCACGCCCGGTCTTCTTGTCGATGCTGAAATAGCCGCGGTGCGTGGCGTGTACATCAATGCCATCCAAATACGCGACATACGCCGGATCAAGCAGCGTCCGGTAGTCGTTCATAACGGACATGTATTCTTCCTCGAACACCCGTCCGAACGCGCCCAGCACCTCATAGCCGTCCGCATCGTATTGCCGATAATGCGCCACTTCGTCGATGAAGAACAGCGACAGAACCTTGATGCCCTTATGGAAAAGCTGACGCTCCCGCTCCAAGTGAGAAAGAATCGTTTCGCGGATCTGAATGCGGCGAAGCTGGTCTTCGCTGACCTTACCGATCACATCTCCGGCAAAGATTTTGATACCGTTCAGGAACTCTACGGAGTTGTCGCGTCCGTCGATAGACTTGACCACAAAGCCTTCCTTATACTCGTCGAGCTTGCCAGACTCGCCGGAGTTGTCATAGAGGTTGTAGCCGATACCGACCGTGGCGGTTTTCTTGCGAAGGCCCTTTGCTCCAATGTAGTCAAACTGAATGGTCGCTGTCGGGTCAGCTTTGGAAAGATTGATGCTTTCCAGATAGACAAACCCCTCGGTTGCCGTGCTGCCGGATTCCGTGATGCCCTTGACGGCGATTTTCTTGACCAGCCGCTTATTGTACGCTTCCATCGCGTCAAGGCGATAGACCATGTTATAAATGCTGTCCGACTTGTGGGTTGCGGAATAGCGCAGTGTCAGCAGCGGGCAAAACTCTTTCAGCCGTTCTTTTGTCTGCTTGCCCTCGACTGACTGCGGCTCGTCGATGATCAAAATCGGGTTTGTTTTGGCGATAATGTCGATTGGGCGGCGGGAGCGGAACTCGTCCAGCTTCATGTAAATGCGCCGGGCATCCTTACCCTTGGCGTTGAATGCCTGAGAGTTGATGATCATGACATTGATGGCGCTGTCCGACGCAAAGCGGTCAATTTCCGTGAGCTGCGCAGAGTTGTAGATGAAGAAACGAATCTTCTTGCCGTATTCCTCCGCAAAATGCTCCTGCGTCACCTGAAAAGACTTATAGACGCCCTCACGGATGGCAATGCTCGGCACAACCACGATGAATTTGCTCCAACCATAATGCTTGTTCAGCTCGTACATGGTCTTTATGTAGGTATAGGTCTTGCCGACGCCTGTTTCCATCTCAATGGTCAGATTGTAGCGTCCTTCCAGCCTTTCGGACGGTTTGATCTGATTCGTGCGCTGCACCTTTTGCAGATGCTCCAAAATCAGCTTGTCGGAAAGCTCCGGCACGATGCGTTCATTCCGCCAGCCGGTAAAATCGTCCATCGTTGCGATTGCTTGCTGCTCACCATCTTCAAGACCACGATCCATCATATAGGTCGGCGTAAGGTACGGCTGTCCGGCGAAAACGTCAACGACCGCTTTCGCCGCATCCGCTTGGAACTTTTGATGTTTGAATTGGAGTTTCATTTTTTTAGCTCCTCGTCAAGCGCTTCTTTGAATTTCTCGCCCTCACCGCAGAAGAGAATGCGGAAAATGGCGTTCAGGATCATGTCATCGCCACCCATAACGTCATTAGGATTTGCACCCTCTGGAAGCTCAATTTCCATCAGTGACATATCAATTTGCTGAAATTTCCACGCGTTGATCCGCTGCTGAACATTGAGCATATCAGCGATACGTTTAGCATCTTCATCAGAAAATCCTTTTCCGATTTCCTGAAACAGCTCGTGGACGAGTTCGTTGCGGCGCTTTCTGGTGTTCAGAATGTCGTTGTTTTCTTCTTCCGAAATGACCTCATGATCTTGCAGCCAATTCAGAGAAGCACGGAGTACACGTGCGTCTTTCTTCTTCGTTTTGCTCAGTACTTCTTTTTGATAAACTGCTCTTGCCCGCCGCACGTCCGCAAGGCGTATTTTGAATGGTATCCGACCGGATTCACCCTGCTTCACTTTTTTCTCCAGCAGATCAATATATTCCTTGTCGATATTTGAGAATGGTTTCCCGTCCAGCATACATGGCGTTGAATAAAACTCTCGTACCGTTTCGATTACCATATCCTCAAAATGCTCATACAGCAGAATGAAATACGCAGCTACTTTAACGTTCGGAACCAGTTCTTCTTCCCGAAAATAGTTTTCGATTTGCAGCATATCAGATCACCCTCACGCGCTTGCTAATGTCATTTGCATCCTCCGGCATATAGAGCTTGAAAATCTCAAACACGTTGATCTTCTCCGGGCTGGATGCAAAGCCGGAATCGCGGAAGACAGCACGGAGCGGTTTACGCTGTGCGATCTCCTTGACCACGCTTTCGGGAATGTTCGTGTCAAAACAGGCGATCAGGTCGCCGTCGTTATAGGTATGGACGGTGCAGCCGTCGATCTGCTCGGACTTGTACGGCAGGGACAGGGGCAGCCCCCAGTCGATCAGGCAGCCAAACAGCAGGTCGAGGTCGGTGCGGTCATCCTTGATGTTGGATTCCAGACCCGCAAGCATCCCCTGATCGTAGTCATCCGGCGCGTAGTAGACATTCTTCATGTTGGTATCGTCCAGCTTGAGGACGCGGAAACCGATGTCGAGGTCTTGCGTGGTCATGGGGCTTTCGGACTTGATCTTTTCACCCGCACGGCGGATTCTCTCCTTGCCTATTTCGCAGATGTTTTTGTAGCCTGCTTTGTAGGCTTCGCTCTTTTCGTCACAGGGTTCGGGAAGCTGCACCATGATGAATTTGCGGTGTCCGCCGTCCTCAGCGTTGAGCTGCATGACAGCGTGGGCGGTGGTAGCGGAACCGGAGAAGAAATCAAGAATAATACCATCTGCTTCATCACTTGTAATATAGGCCAGCAGCTTTTTAATGTCAGCAGTATTTTTGGGGTTTTCAAAAATTCTTTTCCCATCAAACAGTTTATTAAACTGTTGCGTTGCAGTTTGTGCATAACTAAACTGAACACTTCGCATAACTTCCGTATTTTGTTCAAAAAGATTTGTCCTTATTTTGGGAGTTACAGTATGATCTTTTCCAAATACAACTCTTCCTCGGCGAATCTCTTCCTGCATACGCTCAATGTTTGGATATACCCATCCGCGGGAAGGAACTTTGCATGGCTTCCCGGTGACAGGATGTATCACATCGTAACGCGGTCCGCCGCCGCCTGGCCAACTGATGTTTCCGTCATCCCTATACGGACCATATTCATCAACTTTTGTGAAACGTGCCAACGATTTTCTCGCATCATCTTTAGGCCATGAAGCATATAGCTTTTTTAATCCATCATTTACTGCATCCCAATCATCGTTATACAGTTCCCGCAACCGCTGGAACTCGCTCTTTACTTCTTCAACTCCCTCCTTTGCCTCTCTGAAAATAATTCTATGCTCGTATATGTATTGTGCACTTTTAAAATACACAAGCATATATTCATGTCCAACTGAGAAGTATTTCGCATCGTTTTTTCTATTTTTGTCATATACCAAACAGGCAACAAAATTGCTCACACCCAGGACTTCATCACATATTTTCCGTAAATTTTCAACTTCACCGTCATCAATACTGATAAATATGACCCCATCGTCCATCAGCAGATTTCTTGCCAGCATCAGGCGCGAGTAAATCATGCTGCACCAGTCGGAATGAAAACGTCCGTTGGTGTCGGTATTCTTGAACAGGCGGTTTTCGTCCTCATCGTACATTCCCATCTGCTCGTTTTCTTCTTCCTGCGAGCGCATGAAATCGTCGGCATAGATGAAATCGTTGCCGGTGTTGTACGGCGGGTCGATATAGATCATCTTGACCTTGCCGAGATAGCTCTCCTGCAAGAGCTTGAGAACTTCCAGATTGTCGCCCTCGATGTAGAGGTTTTCGGTGGTGTCCCAATCCTTGCTCTCTGCCACACAGGGGCGCAGCGTCTTCCGGATCGGCTTGTTGGCTTCCACGATAGCCGCCTTCTTGCCGACCCATGTGAACTCGTATGCCTCGTCCCCGTCCACCACGTCCGGCGAGAGCATCTGTTTCAGCAGCTCAAAATTGACCGCCCGCTTGATTTTGCCGTTTTCATCCGGCATCTCCGTGACGCAGTTCGGAAACAGGGCAGCAATGCGGTCTATATTCTGCGCCGTCATATCCGGCGATTCAAATTTCATCTTGTCCATGTTGTTTCTCCTCAAATAGAATTCAATGCTTATAGTGCCCACCTGAAGACTTTGAAGCAGAATGTATCGATGTTTCTGCATCTGAGGATGCTTTTTCCCCCACAAGTACAATCTTGCTGCGAACTTCTTCAAAGTTGCATATTTTATCTGTTTTTACACGGATTGCTATTGTTGTGCCTTCATATGCAGTATTGAATATTTTAATGCCTTCTTTATCCTCGCGTAATGCATAATTCCCACTGCAAATCAAGAAGCTTCCACCATATGCAACAGCCAACTTACGCATGAGATATAAACCATATCCAGAGTTTCTCCATACGTTGTCTTTTTCAAGGTAGCGATAATTTGAGCGAGATGAAACACCGGGCTCACAAGATAGTTTGATAAGTTCTTTTTCGTCCTTATCTGAATATGGTCTATATTTGCGCAAACTATTACTTATGCCGCATCCCGTATCCGAAATGGCGATTTCCAACAAGGATTTACTCGGCCATTTCTGAGCGGACAGATAAACCTCTCCTATATCTGCATGCTCGTATGTATTACGAATTGTTTCTATAAACAGATACTTCAAAAACAATGATAGTTCCTTATCGAATTTGAGCAGTGCAGCAAGTTTTTCGCTTTTATCCTCAATTGTCTGATAGAAATCGCCGTTAAATGTAACCTTAGTTATAGGAACATAGTTATCACTTGCTTTGGCTTCACCTAATTGCTTTCCATAGTCTGCACCTATCATTTGGTAAAATCCTAAATGCGACAAATATGTCTCACTATTAGGTCGCAGTTGACATTTGTTTATATGCTTTTTCGTAAAGTTTCGAATTGAGTTAGCAATCAGCAAATTGCTAAAAGGATTATTTTCGCTATATCTTGTAAAATCAAACAGAACACTTTCTGTATCAGGTAAATCTATTGCAGAAATGTCAGTCGCTATTTTCAAAGCTTGACTGTTGCCACGTCCATACTTTGTTTCAACTTTATATTCCATTAGAGCCGCTGTCTCTCCTTCCTCAGTTTTTTCAGCTCCGCGTTCATTTCCATCTGTCTATTTAGCTGCTTCTCCCGCCGCATTTTGTTTTCCAACGCGGCGATCTGCTTTTCAAGCTGCTTCTTCTTTTCGTCCCGCTCGACAGACTCTTTCAGGCTCTCACCGGAATCTGTTTGCAGCTTGTCCCCGGCAATCTGACGAACAAGGCTTTCATAGACGGCATCCATATTCAAGCCGTCGATGCTGAGATGCAGTTCGTCTTCCGACATCCAGTCCGTGTGATAATAGCGTCCCACCTTGAAGGCGTTGCTGCCGGATGCAGCAGCCTCCTTGTAGCCAATCCACGCCTGAGCCTTGCCGTCACAGGTCAGAATAAAAAGAATGTGGTACGGAATCTCCTTGTCGATTTGTTTCAGCACCGCTTCGTCAAGCTGCGGATCATTCAGCCGCACCTCGAACACTTCAATCTCGGTCACTGCTTCGCCCGCTGCAATATTCAGTGTAGATGCTGCCAGCTTATTTCGCCAGTACGCCAGCCGGATATGATCGACAAACACACGGCGCAAAGCAGGGGAAACATCAAGATTTTCATAGAACTTCTGCTTCGGTATTCTTTTGTTAAATTCAGTCGCTTGAGGAAAACCTACCACTTTTAAAGTCACCTGCCAAACTTAGCTTTTAGTTCCGGATTACCATCTATCTCTTCAATTACCCACGGCTGCAAAAAATAATTTATTTGCGGGTCTGCCATATTTACTGCATGGGTTGATCCTGCAGGCAAAATGACATAAAAATGTTGCAATTCTAAAACCATCCCATCATGCATCGGAAGCATCGCTGTATGAGTAGACTCATTAAGGAGATACCTTATTAGTTCTACTTTGTTGCCGTCAATTCGCTTTAAATAAGCAACCCGAGCTTTTTTCAGCCGCTTATTATAATATTTGTCCTTGATCTTTTTTGCGATGATTACAACTAAAAACACTACCAAAATTGATGTCGATACAACAAATACAATTCCAATTGCAAATCCGTATTTGTCGCGGAAACTTGTCATATACAGTTTCTCTATTATTACATTCGGAAGAAAAAGCAGCAATCCGCTTGCAACCGATAAAGCACCAAGTATGCGCGGGGGCAACTTCAAAAAATCAACAATATTTTTCATATAACCATCCTTATTTCACGACTAAGAAGCAAATCAGCTCAAAATCATCGAGTCCCGAAACCGCACTGAGCAGCGCAGTTGTTCCGCCGCTTTTGAACAGGCTGTCAATATCATTTTCTTCTTTCGCGTCAATAATGGAATTGATCGCCTCGCTCAGCAGCTCAGAGATTTTACCCATTTTGCGTCCGTCGTCTGTTTCGTCATTGAATCGTTTGCAAAGCTCTGCACAAGGCTCACCCTTGCCACGGCAGAGCAGACGCATGGTGTCGAGCAATCTCTTCGGATTGAGATAGTCGCAGGCGATTTCACCTTCTTCACTGATGTAGACCATGTAGAAGGGGTGAATACGGTTTCGATTATCAATGTTTACACTGTTGTTGATGTTCCGAAGGACGAAAATCACACCGGTAGGAGAATCTTCTGTCTGCGCAACAACGGTGTGCAGTCCCTTCGGTGCGGTTTCAATGTCCTCATGCCGTTTCATGTATTCGAGCAGATCAAGCCGGAACTCGTTGAGTCCCAAATCCATGATAGAAATACCGCTCGTCATATCCTCAATGTCCACAACTTCTTCTTGCAGCCGCTTGAGCTGCGCACGACGATATTCAAGGTCGCCTTTTTCCTCGGCATTGATCAGGTCATCGTCACCGGTGGAGGTCATGACCGAAATCTTCATGCGGGTTTCCACGCGGCTTTTCAGGTTGATGTATTCATCAAGGTCCATATCCGGCCAGAAGTTTACAAGCTGGATATGGTCATTTTTACTGCCGATACGGTCAATTCGTCCGAACCGCTGGATAATGCGAACAGGGTTCCAATGAATGTCGTAGTTGATGAGGTAGTCGCAGTCCTGCAAGTTCTGACCTTCGGAAATACAGTCAGTTGCAATCAGAATATCAAGCTCGTCGGTGCTTCCGGGCAGGAGTACAGCTTTGCCCTTAGAAACCGGCGAGAAGCAGGTCAGCACCGTGTTGAGATCGGCTCGGAGCTTCGGAATGGTTGTTCTTCCGTCAACCGATCCGGTAATCTCTGCCGTTTCCAGTCCGAAGTTCTCTTTTGCGAATTTACTGACGTTTGCAAAGAGGTAATCGGCGGTATCAGAGAATGCAGTGAAGATAATGATCTTCTTATTACCGGGATTGATTGGCTGCTCAATTTTCTTGCGGATCAAGTCAAACAGCGTTTGCAGCTTTGTGTCATGCTCCGGCGTGATGTCAGCAATCATGAGGGACAGGAGTTCCAGATTCTCCGCGTCCTTTTCCAGTTCGAGCATCCATGAAACATAATCCATATCAGCAAGATCAATTTTGACTTTCTTGCCAACGGAGAAGAAGTCGGTGTTCTGGTCATCGTAATCAAAATCTTCTGCGTCGGAAATCTCAGTTAGATTCAGGACGCAAGCCCCGGACTGATAGCTTTTGATCGTTTCAATGGTATCTTCAATCAGCTTTTTGATGCGGTCAATCGTCAAGCGGAAAGAAGCAACCGAGCTTTCCAGACGTTTGAGAAGGTTGATGCTCATAAGACGCCGAATGCCTGCTTCACGTCCTTGCTGGGTAAGGCTGTTTCCCTTGTGGTGCGTCATGTCGATGTACTTTGCCAACTTCGACGGCATGATATAATTCGACGGCGTATAGATCGTCAGGCTCAACGACATGAGCAAATTATAAATATCGTTATAGTTGATAGCGTCGCTCAGGTCTGTCAGGCAGGGACGCAGCGAAATCGGCGGCAGACGCTCCGGAAATTTACCGATGCCGGAAGTGTTGTAATATTTTTCGATGTGCTTTCTTGACCGCGCAATCGTTACACTGTCCAGCAGTTCAAAGAAATCAAAATCAAGTGTCCGTAAAAGCTCGTCCGTCGTTCGTTCGTCAGCAGGGAGCTTGCTCCATGTATTGAAAGATTTCTGCGCCTGACGGAAAATTTCATCAATACTTTTGGTCGTGTCGAGCTTTTTGTTCATCTGCGAAGCATCACCTTCATAGGCAAGTGCGAGCTGATTTTTAAGGTCGATAAACTTGTTGTTGACAGGTGTTGCCGAGAGCATCAGCACCTTTGTTTTCACACCAGCGCGAACGACTTTATTGAGCAGTTTCAAATACCGGTTTTCCTTTGCGTCCTCGCCGGACACCTCCCCGCCATTGCGGAAGTTGTGGCTCTCATCAATGACAACAAGGTCATAGTTGCCCCAATTTAGACGGTCAAGATCAATGCCATTCGACTGTCCATGCTCACGGGAAAGATCCGTATGATAGAGCACATCATAGCGCAGGCGGTCTGTGGCAATGGGATTGTTGACATAGTTGCCCTTGTATGTATTCCAGTTCTCAGAAAGTTTTTTGGGGCAGAGAACAAGCACAGATTTGTTGCGGTTCTCGTAATACTTGATGACGGCAAGCGCAGTGAAGGTTTTACCAAGACCTACGCTATCTGCCAGAATGCAGCCGTTAAATTTCTCAAGTTTACTGATGATGGCAAGAACTGCATCGCGCTGGAAGTTATAAAGCATTCCCCAGATTTTGCTTTCCTTGAAACCTGTTGCCTCATTCGGCAATTCGTCTTCGGAAATGTCATCAAGAAACTCCTTGAAAATGTTATAGAGCGCAACAAAGTAGATGTATTCAGGGGCGTTCTCACGATATGCAGCGGAAATATTCTCGATTACGACGTCAGTGACTTCCTGTAACTTCTTCTTGTCATTCCAGAGCTGTTCGAAGAGCTTGAGGAAGTAGTTGGCGTTTTCAAAACTCTCTGTCTTCTGCACCGGATAATAGGCGTTGTTGCCGCGCTCACAGCCGAGATCGACTGTGGTAAACCCGTTAATAGGCATATAGGTGCTTTCATCAACCGTCATAAAACCCATCATCTGCTCCTGGGTGACGTTCGATTTGAAAACCACCTTGTGCCGAATCCAGTCTGCACACTCTTTCGCAATCGCTTTCTGCGTCAGTTCATTACGGAGTTTTACTTCAAACTCCGTACCATACAGACTGCGCTCTCTGGAAATGCGAGGGATATAGAACTCCCGTTGCGCTTTGGAGGCTTTCTCAGTGATAAAGGTCGGAGAGGTGAAAATGAAACGCAGTTCCTCTATGCCTTCCAGTTGCTTTTTGAGTTCCTGATACGCATAGATTGAAAAGCAGGCCGCCGCGACAGACATCTTGCTGCCCTTTTGAATACCTGCTTGCAAGTCTTCTTTAACTGTTTTGTTTATGTTATCTATAATCAGCATTTCATCACCCCATCGAGGCGCAAGACTACCTCTAATTTCTATAAATTGTACGAAAAACGGGACTCAGCCTTAGATCTCCACATTCCTACATCTACCGTCAGATTTGAATCATTTATCTGTAACAGGCGCTTCTCTCTTGGCAATCGCATTTATTCCCAGCAGCGTTTTCAGCACATTTATAATCTGCTCGTATTCAATACCCGCTGCATAGGTGAATTGTTTGCGGTACCTTTCCCACATTGTCTTGAGCTCTGGGCTTTCTTCGATATTCCGAAGAATGCCGGGAACATCCTCGATCTGTCGAGCCGTATCACGGTGATTGGCTGTTGCCTGTAGTGCATTTTCAAATACTGCTTGATCAAATTTCTGCGTTGTAGCCAATATATAGGCATCATAAAAATCTCTGGGACGGGTGTTGAACACACTGCGCCGCAAGATGGTCTCCACTTTTTCCGCCATGACAGTTTCGATGTTATATGCCCACAGCTCGTAGGTTTTTTCGTCATCGAAAATCTCAGAGAAGTTGTACTGTACTGCATGAGGCGTGATGGCATCGCCAGTGGACACATCGATACTCAGCGGAGTAACAATTGTGTCAAACCATGCGTTCAACATAACCCGGTATCCGCCGTATATGTCATCTTCGCGGATGGGTGAAATGGTTCCGATCTCAAAAGAGACACCATCGTCAAAGCGAATTGCGCAGATCTGCTCCAGTGCGCTGTGGATGGCATCCGGTGTGAGAGGCAGGTTTTTCAGAGTGGTATCCAGATCCATTGTAGCGCGATTATCCAGCCCGACGATGGCAGCCACCAGCATACCGCCCTTCAACACGAACTTTTCCCTGTAATCAGAGACAGACAGGCGCACCAACAGGCGCTCGAACATATAGTTCTGCAAAATGACCTGTGCAGGAATATTCTTCTTTTTTGCAATGTTTCGGATTTTCGCTTTCAAGCTCATTGCATTACTCATAGAAGCACCTCCAAATACTGGCGCAGGACATTGGCCACCCGCATCTGTTTTGCATAAAAGTTCAGTTTGTTTAGATCCTTTTGGGGATCTGCCGCATATAACTTCAAGGCAGCGTGAAACGTTTCTGTTCCGAGTTTGTTGCGGCTGCGAATTACGTCGCAGATCGTGCGCTCTAAGTCGTATGTGGGGACTTCGTTTCCGGCAGGTGTTTTCAGCATTGTTTTACCGAGTTCAAACAATTCAGGCTTGATATAATACACCTTACATTCCGACTTGATTGCCGCAGACGGAATACAGTCAGACGGTGCAGTGACCGTATGTTCAAATGGTGTGCGGTCGGAAATACCGTGAAGGTACAGGGCCGTTTCGTGCGAAAAAATAACTTTGTTGGAACGGTTGCTGATGGCCAGCAGCTCGTCCTGTATGTCATCGGGCAGAATGTATTGACCCTTCACGATACGATGAATTCTATTTTCCTTGCACAGTTTGTAAAGCACTGCTTTTGAGATACCTCTCTGTGCAGCTATTTTCGTCTCGATAATTCCACCATGTGTTTTGGCAATAGCGGAGAGCTCAGTCATGTAATCCACACAATCACCTCGGTTACAACGATTCAATAATATTATATTTGCAGTTATGATAAAAGTCAACGTCCTTTGGGGGTCAATCGTAAAATATTTATTCTGAAATCATGATTAAAGTCAATTACATTTCGCGTGTTCAAGCCTCTTCCCCATATTCTGACAAGCTGCCCCTTAAGATGCCATCAGAATTAAGGGAAGTTTTTATTCTTTGCCTATAGCGATACAAATTTTGCTCCTCCTATCCCTGCACAAAGGAGTTGCTTAACCTCTCCGTCAGAGCTACAATGCCAACACCTGATAGCGAGAACAAAGTGAACGGAGGTCAGATGATGAATTACGGATCAGACACATTTCAGGACTATGAATCCATCACCATTGATGAGCTGAAAGAGCAAACCAACAACTTACTGGACCGGGTAACAGAAGAACAGCACCCGCTGCGCGTATTCATGAATGACGGCAAGGTGCTCCTGCTGTTCCCACAGGATCTGCTCGCCCCAATCTGCGATTCTAATTTTCGCTTGATCCTGCTATCGGCAATGCGGTATGCGATGGACAGAAACACATATATGCCCATAGTAGTCGCCGATTATATCAAGCGTCACCGTCAGTTTTTGGATGATAAGTTTCTCGTTTTGGCTACCGATGATATTCGTCGACAGCTTGAAGACTATGCAGAATATGATCCAAATTCAAATCTCTGGCGCAGTCTCTTAGATGCACTCAAAGCAGAGCAGGAGGAGCGCGCTACTCGTCAAGCGAGAAAAATTAGGCTTTGTCCGGTCTGTGGGAAGCCATTGGAAGTTATGAGTATTACCAGCAACCGGCACTCGCCTGGTGGCTTTGATGTGATAGCTCGCTGCCAAAATTGCCACTCTAATTATGAGTGGTTCTGCGACAAGGATGGCGGCGTCACAGATATAAAAGAACATTTCTTCGGATAAGGCGAGTGTGAATCTCAGTTAGAATCTTTTGGGGTATATCTTTGTCTATAGCGATGCAAATTCTGCGCCGCCTATCCTTGCATAAAGGACTTGCTTAACCACCTTATCAGAGGTACAATGCGACAAGCCGAATCATCTGTCCGCGTCATTCCGGCAAACTATGAAAAACCGCTTTCTGTCCCCTGTCACGAGGGTGTTCAGAAAGCGGTTTTTTGACCACATATTTGACTACAGACAGGCGTGGAGTACGCGGAAACAGTGGAAATAAGAGTCTTAAAGAGTATCCGTAAACGAGACGAAATGGCAGGAAAGCGGCACAAATCGTCATAAGGAATTATGTAAACCGCTTTGGGACCACGAGGCCGAGAGTTTGAGCCTCTCCACTCGGACCAAAATCCCTCTGAAATCATTGATTTCAGAGGGATTTTTCTTATTCTTTGTCTCTGCCAGCGCAACTGAGCGCACCCAAGATTTCTGCGGATTAT
>OIZX01001330.1_pt1 | contig 13082 bp, 15 predicted proteins | sample 1588621 | NCBI WGS metagenome assembly OIZX01 (sample SAMN03283276) | human gut metagenome | biome: human-associated habitat; material: feces | host: Homo sapiens | place: Peru | collected 2012
CTTTTCCGCCTCGGCGCGGTATTTGCGCTGCGGCGTCACCAGATGGAAATTCAGGCGGCTGCGCGCCGTGTCCACATCGGGATTGCTGGCGTATTTCTCCTTGGTGCGCTCGTTGTGGGACTCGATATGCCCGATCTCCGGCCCCTTGTACTTGGCAAAGCGGAGAATGGCGTACTGTGCTTTCATCGGCGCGCCCCTCGCTTCACCCACACGATGTCGCAGTCCAGCACGTCGGCCAGCTCTACGACCTCCTTATAGCGGATGCTCTCCCGCTGCAATTTGGCGGACAGATTGGAAACGCTGTCGCTCCAATCGTATTCGTCAGCCAGCCGGTCAACGACCTCCTGCATGGTAAAACCGGCACGAATGATCTGCGATTTGATCTCATTTCTGATGCTCATAAAAACCTCCTGTTTTTTCGTGATGAAAACAGCGAAGCGGGTTTCTGTTTCCGAAAACCTGCTTCGCTGTTTGGTGTAATATTCTGTTTTCCCGAAATCCGCTGGAAGCGCGGCGGTCGATGCCTTCTTCGTAAGCGAGGGGGATCGACTTTCCGAAACCGCGTGACTTCGCTCTAAACCGTGCAGCCCCATGCGCATCCGTGAAGCCGGTGCGCGGTTCCGAGCAGCGCGGTTTCGCAAAATCCTTTCGCCGCCGCACAAATTTCTTTCCGGTTTTCACCTGCCTTGCAGATACCCCTTCCGTCTCAACGCTGCCAGATCGGCGACCACATCCTCCGGGCGCATCCGCGCAAGGCAGCTCAGGTCGTAAATATCGTACCGCTCCACCAGAAGCAGCGTCATCAGCAGCTTCTGCGTGCCGGTCAGGTCGCTGTCGTACAAGTGAAACAGCGGCAGCTTCTTGTAATAAACTTTTCCCATTGCATCCTCCTTCACGGCTGAACTTGAAAACATCTATCCCATCCATCCCATCCATCCGGGGGCTTTGGGATGCTTGGGATGGATGGGATGGAGAAATTTGAGCCTGTTCTCATAAAACCGGCGGCGCGACCAGTGCTTCAATGCCCCAGAAGCCGTTGACCCGCTTGCCGAGGGCGTTCTGAATGTGATTGTCATGCTCTAAGCCGAACTCGTCGGCGTGCTTTTTGAGGGTCATGCTCACCGTCCGCGCGGAGCGCGGCTTGTAGGCGTTGTCGCTGCACCACAGGCAATAGATGCCATACAGCGCGGCGGACGGGATGGCGCTGTCGGCCTTCAGGCGGATGTAGCCCTCAGAGCGCAGGAACAGCAGCACATTGTCGGCCTCGCGGCGCGCATCCTCACGGTTTGCTTTCGTCTGCGAGCTTTCGGTGAAGCGGAAGTTATTACTTTGCAAGCGCCGCAGACCTTCGAGACACCAGAGGAATATCCCCTCGATCTCGCCGCAGAGCTTGTCCGCGAGAAAGGGGTCGTCCTCCCGGTTCGGCGGCTTTTTCTTCACCGACAAAATGAGCTGACGGCGGTAAAAGCCGTCCGAGTGGTCGTAAAGCGATTCGAGATCCCCGTTGGAAAAGGCCAGAAACCGGACGTACATCTTGCCCTGATAGCTCTGCTCGCCCTTGCGCTCCAAGTCCATCGGCATTTCGGCGGTGATGAGGGACTTGAGATAGTGGGTGGATTGCAGCGCTTCCAGCTTCATGTCGTCGTCTACCATCAGCAGCTCGTGCTCCAGATCGGCGCGGGCGAAGGGGCTGCGCTCCACCTTGGCGATGCTGCCGTTTTTCAGGTTGCTGCCGAGCAGCTTCTGCATCACCACGCCGATGCGGCTCTTGCCCTCACCGCCGTTGCCCTTGAGCAGCATCATCACCTGTCCGCGGTTTGTCGGAATCAGACAGTAGCCGAGGTATTCCTGCAAGGTCAAAATGTCCTCCGCTTCCAGAAGGTCAGATAAAAACCGCAGCCATGTCATCGGCTGCGGCGCGGTGGGGTCATAGTTGACCGGCAGGCGGTTGCGGCAGAATTCCTTCTCGGCTTGGAACGCGCCGCTGAGAAACAGCGTGCCGTTGGCAACGTGGATGCGATCCTCCTGAATGGGCAGCTCCGGCGTGTAGGCATCCAGCCTGAGTGTTTCCAGCAGGGTGGTGGCGCGGCGGGCCGTGCCGCTCGTAAAATGCGGGCGCAGCATCTCATAGATCTGCTTGCGGATGCCCTCTTCGTCGGCAACGCGGCCCTCCACGGTGAAAAAGCTGCCGTCCACGCAGACCATCGGGTGCGCCGATAGAAAGTCCTCGCAGAACAGCACTTCGTTGAAGTGCTTGTCCTGAATCCAGCGCGGCGGTTCATTTCGTTCCATGTTCGTCCTCCCTGATCTGCCGGTTTCGCGCCTCCATCCGCATGAGCCGCTCGTCCTTCTGCAAGTCGGCCACCACCTCGGCGCGCTCCTGCGGCGTGCCGCAGGTCAGAATGTCCAGCATATTCTCGATGCGCTCCAGCATGTGACAGGCCTCCGCATAGCGCGGGTCGATGGCGTCCTCCGGCGATTGCGGGGCACAGTTTTCCTTCCAGTCCTGCAAGATGCGCAGGTAATCCTGCAATACGCGGAAGCTTTCCCGCTCGGTTTCCGCCTGCGATTTGCCGCGCTGTAGCTTTGCGAGAATGGACGGCTTCTGTTCGGCGATGCCGAAATCCGCCGCCAGCTTTTTCGCCGCGTCATAGCCGCTCAGGCCGAACAGCCTTGCCGCAAGGTCGATCACATCGCCGCTTGCCCCGCAGCCGAAGCAGTAGAAGTAATCCTCGTTCAGCTTCATGCTGGGTGTGCGGTCGGCGTGGAAGGGGCAGCAGACCATGCTGCCTTGCTGGATCGGCAGCCCGTATCGCTCCGCCGCCATGCGCAGGGTAACGGCAGCCTTCACGGTATCAAATAGGTTCATAGGCATTTTCTCCTTTCAGATTTTCTGACAATTTTTCCTTGTCACCTGAATATACGGAGAAAAGGTCTTAGACCGACGAAATCAGGCACTTATGCAAGCAAATAGCAAAAGCCTCCTGCTTTCTTGCAAAAATGCAAGAGCACGGGAGGCTTTTGTCGAGAGGATATTCAAGTCATTTTACAAAGCGATTATAGAACATTTGTGCTAGATTTTAGGCGGAGTATGTGCTATACTGAATTTACAATATCTGCTTGGCGCAGGATTTTTACTGGAATCGGAGGCGATATGTTCGTGAGCAACGAATCGGTATTTCTCCCCGCGGCTGTCCGTGACCGCATTTGGAATCTGTTGAAGGAACGGAAGGTAACGCAGGCCGAGCTTGCCGCAAGAATCGGCTGTTCGGAAAGTTCGCTGAGCCGCTTCATCAGCGGCAAGACGGACAAGCTGGGTGACGAAAATATCATCCGCATCGCCCGCGCGTTTGAGGTGTCCACCGACTTCCTCTTGGGCGAGGTGGATGAGCCGGATCGCAAAAACTACGACATCTCAGAGCTGGGTCTTTCGGTTGAAGCGGCGCGGAATCTCTACACGCAGAAGGTCAACCCCAAAATTGTCAGCTACCTTCTGGAAAATCCGCAGTTTGCCGATACCACATACCAGATCGCCCGATATCTGGACAACGAGCTTGCCGCCGGATTTGCCGCGCAGAATCAGCTTTATTCGATGGTTTCGTCCATGCTGGGCACATTGCCGCAGGCCGCAGATGAGATCAAAAGCCTGCGGACGCCAATCGATCAGGCAGATTTGAGCGCCATTCAAAACTCCTTCATGAAGGCCGTCCGCGCCGTGAAAAAGGAAGCCGAGGCAGAGATGCCGCCCACGCGCCAGCTTACGGCGCAGGCGATGAAGAGCATCTATGCGGAGCTGACCAAGGGCGGTCAAAAGCTGAACCGGAAAATCACGAAGGAGCAGGTTGCGGACGCGGTGGCAGCCTCTGTTTCCCATCTGCCCGGTATTGACACGGTACAGGTCAGGAAGTTGTTCCTCTCCATGACCGGAACGGCGGCAAGCGATGCGTCCGACCAGCATGACCAATGAGCGGCTTTGCGCTCTGGCTCAGAAGGGCGATGAGGCCGCGCGGGAAATTCTTGTTGAAAAGAATATGGGCTTCATCGTTCAGACGGCTGACCTCATATATCGGAGTGCGTCGCTGGAGGGCAGCGACCTGAATATCGATGTAGATGATCTGGTGCAGGAGGGCAGCATTGGTCTGCTGCGTGCCGTTGACGGCTTTGATCCGGCGCGGAAGATCAAGTTCCTGACCTATGCCGCACCGTTCATCCGAAACGCCATGACCGATCTGGTTCGGGACGCCTTCTCCCGATATGAGCAGCGAATGGTCGATTGCGAAAATGGGCTGGGGCTTCAAAAAGTCCGGCTGGATGAAGTCCTCCCCGGCGAAGAGCGATTGCTGCGCATGGAGGCGGTTGCCGACATCACCGCCAAATCTCCGGAACAGGCTTATGAGGAAAGAGAAACCTTGCGGGAGCTGTACGAGGGCTTGGGACAAATCTCCGAGCGGGAGCAGATGTATCTTATGTACCGCCATGGCTTTACGGACGATATTGGGCACACGCTGATCGGCACAGCGATTCATTTTCATCTCAGCGAAAAAAGGGCAAAGAAGCTGGAAGGCGAGGCGATGGACAACCTCTGGCTGGAGCTGCCGTGGTGGTTTTAGCGCGCAACGCTGCGGCGGGACGGGGGACTTTATATACCTTTGCTTCCTTTTCCGGCCAGTCGGATTTTGCTTCTCAAAAATCCTGCGTTTGTGCCGTAACCCGCGTCACAAAATCCGCCTGTCCTACTGCCGCGAAAAAGCGTTTGTTGCCACACTCTGCCGCACCGCAGAGTACGCCGTCAACCCCTTTCCCGCGTCAGCCGGAAGCAAAGGTATAACACACTAGACTTTGCGAAGCAAAATCGTGTGCCAACAGGGATGCTACGCGCCCCTATTGGAAGCCCAGCGGCAAAGAGATGTTCCCTTTGCAATCCCTCATTTTCCTCGCAGGTGCATGTACAAACTGCAAAACGCAGCTTGCATTGCCTGCTCAGAAAATGCAAAAGGAAGCCTGTGCAGGCACATGGCACAGACTTCCTTTTGGGCGGAAATGCAGAAGAAAGGGACGGCAGTTTCTTCTGCATTCCCGCGATCCGCTGCGGCGGGGACGGGGGGGAAACGAATTGAAACGGGAGTTTTAGCTATAAAAAAGTCGTGGATAGTATACCGCTTACAGCATTACGGGAATCGACGCCTCTTCGACTTTCTGTTGCGGACAGAGCTTACCGTTGATGCTACCTAAACACCCTTGCATAGCTTGTAGTCCCAGTCGCTGGCATTATTCAACCCATCCGCGCCAAATTTATTGCGATTCAGGGCAATCGATTGTAATAGTACCTCCGGTCGCGTCAAGAATAATGTGGTTGCCCTCCTTGACTCTCTCATAAAAGAGAGGATCGACATCATCCACCATGGGGACTTCCATGATGATCGCGCTGGAGACCAGCACAGTATCAAGGCAGGAAACGATCAATCCACAGGGAGCAAGACCTGCTGTATCGAGCTTGTACATACCGTCTGCCTGTACAACAGAACTCCCCTTACCGCCGGGAAAGATGATGATCTTGCCAGCGATACATTTTCCTTCAAGATCATGTCCCGGTTCGCGGAAAACGCCTGTGGTGAAATCTGTTTGGTAAAACAGTACTGGGTCGCGGGAAAGCAAGGCCTCGCCTGTGGCATAGCCAGGTGAGATGGTGTGGCAGCGAAAAGTCTGCTTCATGCTTCGATCCCTCCTCTCCCTGCCCATTCAAGGCAGGTCTTAACGTCGCACACAGCGAGTTCCACACCGAACGAACGCATGTAATAGGCGCATTTAGGAGAATCCGTCACACCGCGCTGTCCGGCGAGATGGCCCCAACAGGAGTGTTCGTCAACGCAGGTATCGCTGACGAGCCGCGTGCCGCAGCGGGCAAGCTGCTGTGCGAGTCCGTTGGCTTCGGCCAGCGCAGCATTTGCCGCAGAGGTCAGTATCCAGACGGGAACTTTGGGCGGCGTGCGCTCCATCAGTGCGGCGGCACGGCATATCTGGCGATAGGTGTAGTGGGGGCAACCAAGCATGACAAAGTCAACGCGATCGGTGCTGGCAGGAATCAGAAGTTTTCTCTGCTCGTCCAACTCTGTACGCGTGATAGTCACGGTGTGCTCAGGCGCATGACCGCCGAATGCGCGAGAAAGATCAGGGGCGTCGGGGGTAACGCCGACCATGTGGAAAAGATCGGCAACGCCTGCGACATTGAGCTGTGTGCCGAGCGCCATCAAGTCCTCTGTCGATACGCGCTCAGATGCGATGCCGGTAAAGACTGGAACACCGCGGCCAATGTGCTTGGCGTTGAGGCCTAACAGGGCAAAGTCAAATTCGTCCTCGAGCGGCGCATCTACCTGAACGAGGATAGTTCCCAAGCGGTTTTTATCCAGCAGCATGCCGTATTCTGGCACATAGCCGGTGATGGCAGCGCACAAAGCGCTGGCAGAGCTTTCGCGATTCGTTTTTGCGCCGAGTACAGAGTTTGCATAAACCGTGACACTTGTTTCGGAAAACGCGACCGTTTCGCGGTACCGGGGAATGTTGCCGAATAGGTATGGCGTACAACTGTAAGTAAGATTTGCCCCCAAATCGCGATAAACCTCATGTGTTTCGCGCATAAGGGCAGAACTCTTTGCGTTGATATAACCCAACTGCTCAAAAAGCTTGAGACAGTAACCTGGATTAACAGTGGGTGGAATCGCACAGACGGCCCCGGCGTCGCGCAGTTTACGGGCAAACCATGTATCGGCTTCCTGCGCACTGAGTGCAACGTGTGCACGTGTAATAGGAACCATCCGTTGTGCGCGGAACCCATTACCGATAGCCACCTGAATGCGCATCGCCATTGCCTTACCCTTGCCGAACCGTCCGTCGAGCATTTCCTGCTGATATCGTGTCAGATCCATAGAGTATCCCTCCGGTCCATTGCACGATCAGAAAATCAGGTGTGTGACGATTGCCACAAGCGGCATAGCGATCAAGGTGCGCAGGAAGAAAATGAGGATCAGCTTGCCGAGACCGAGGGGAATATCGGACTCCAGAATGGAGGGCATGCTGTTGGAAAACATCATGATCTGCAGCGCGGTAACGGTGACGACAAAGAATGCGGCAGCGGGAGCGATGCTCAGTCCACCGATATACGCCGAGGGCAGCGCCACCTCAGCAAGGCCGAGAATGAAGGACGGGGCGATCTCAGAGGCGTTTGGAATACCGAGCAGGTTGAGGATGGGAACAAGCGGAATGCCGAGATAGCTTGTCAGCGTCGTACCCTTGACAAGAAGCATGGCCAAAACATAGATGCACATGATGTAGGCACTGATCTTCTGCGCGAAGATCAGCACATCGGTGAGCACCTTTTTAAAAGTCTTACCGATCTCAACACGGTTACCAGTTTCAGCGGCAGTGATAAAGGCGTTTTTGATCAAGGCTGCGCTGTAGTGGACGCGCTCTTCGGTGGGCCGGGGCGTACCGTCGTACATGGTATCCGGTAGTTTGCTCAGAGGCGGGATACGCACCATAATGGCGGCCATAACGAACGAGAGTACAAAGCTCCAAAGCACAACGTCGCCATAATATTCGAGGATACCGGCAGATTCGACCAGAACAGCGAAGAAGCCAAGGCTGATAAAACTGAAGTTGGTAGCGATAGACGCAGCCTCGCGGGTCGTATAGCGCTTTTCTTTATAGATGCGGTTCGTTAGAAAGATACCGAGAGTCGGATTGGCGACAAAAGAGGTCACAGCGTCGAGAGAGGCATAGCCGGGAACCTTGAACACCGGGCGCATCAGCGGCTCGATCAGTGCACCGATGAGCTCAAGCAGTCCGAAGTCTGTGACAAAGACAACGAAAAGGCCTGCGACGATGATCGTGATGATGACGGTCTTGCTGACGGCCAACGCATCACCGCCGACGGCACTATCGAGGATCAGCGAGGGGCCGAACTGGAATGTGACCATCAGTGCGAAGAGAAAGCCAATCACATAAAGCACGATCGAGTAGACCTTTACGGAGCCGTAAAGGCGGGTAAAGAGCGGACACTTATCTGTAAGCTTGGCGACAATGCAGCCGATGAGCAATGTGCCGACAAAAAGAAGGACAATATAGGAAAGATAGGGCTTGAGCACACCCTTGATCAGGTTAACGGACTGCACCAGCCATGTCGCCCGTTCCCCTGAGGCCGTTGGTGCCAGTGGAACGAAAAAGTAGAGGATACCGATAATAGAAAAAATCAAAAATTTGGCCGGGTTGCGTGATACGGTTTTCTCCATGATAATTCTCCCTTTAAAATCAGTAAAGTGGATAGGTCAAGCGTCGCCTTTGTTCATTTTGCCAACGGTAAGGTTGCCACCCTGTGTGTCATAGCCGCTGTAGAAACCATTTCCGGTCTTCATACCGAGGTTGCCGTCCTTGACAAAGGATTCGAACGCCTCGGGCGGACGGTCGCTCTCGTCGCCGCTGGCATTAAAGTAGGAATATTCGATATTGAGTATGGTATCGAGCCCGATAAGGTCCATTAGTTTGAATGGACCGATGTCGGTGTGCCATTCGCTCATCCAGCCGCGGTCGAACTCGGATGGAGTGATGTATCCGTTGGCCCAAAGTTTCAGGCATTCCTTTTTCACTGCACGCCAAACACGGTTGATCGAATAACCCTTGATTTCACGCTCGGTGATGATCGGCTCAAAGCCGATGGTGTGATAGTGGTCAAGTGCGGCGGCCTTGGTCTCCTCAGAGGTGGCACTGTTCCACATCATTTCCACATAACTGTTGCGTACCGGGTCGTCGTGGTCGACCTGAAAGGTATGTGCTCGGTGCGCGGGCGAAATATCCTTACATATCTCGCTCATGAGCAAGGACGAGGTGTTCGAGCTGAGCAGCACATCATCATCGCATATCTCCGCAAGGCGGCAGAACATTTCCTGCTTGCGCTCAAGTATCTCCGGAATATTTTCGATAACCATGTACGCATCCTTGCATGCCTCCTCCAATGTGGAAGCGTAGGTAATGCGTGCTCTGGCCTGGTCAGCTTCCGCCTGCATCAGGCGACCAGTTTGAACGTAGAATTCCAGAAAGCGTTCAATACGTTCGGCACAGCGTTCGCGGGATGAAAGGTTGCGGCTGTATGCTGTGACCTCCTTGCCGTAAACGGCATTGCGGAATGCGATCATGCTCCCTTGTGTCCCGACTCCAATAATTGCAACTTTGTTTTTCACTCAGTTACCTCCTTTTCTTTTGCTGCGAAAAGTTCGCGTACTGCCTTATGCAAAGCAAGCGGCGTGCCAACTGGATCAAGAAAAAGATAAAAGTCGCGAAAGCGGGAAAAACGGCACTTTACTGTGATAGGGTATCTGATAAAAGTAAGAAAAATGCGCATCTTTTCCTTTCTTGTGCAAGGAAAAGATGCGCATTAAAATTTTGCAGATCTACTCTGCGGTAATTCCAAGACGAAGCATACGCTGGGTCAAATTTTGGCGCTGGATGCCAAGAGAAAGTGCCGTTTGCGATAGGTTCCACTGGTGCTGCTCAAGCGCTCGAAGAATCAGCTCTCGCTGGAAATGGCGCAGCGCTTCCGGTAGCGGCACAGAAATCTGCAAGGAAGTAAATGGAGCATCCTTCGTTTTGCGTGGCAGATAGGCGGGGTAGCCATCCTCGGTCAGCTCGGTATCCAACTCGCTGATACGCAACATCAGGTTACGAATCACATGTTCCAGTTCACGGGTGTTTCCGTTCCAGTCTCCATTCAGGAGACGAGACCTGAGCGCAGGAGATATGCCTGAGATGTTTTTGCGAAACTCCCGGTTGTAGCGGCGGATAAACATTTCGGAGAGGTCGAGAATATCCTCGCGACGCTCACGCAACGGTGGGATCGTAAGAACAAAGTCAGATATCCGATAAAAAAGGTCACGTCGCATACGCTTCTCCTGCAGCAGCATTTCAACGGTTTCATTGCTGGCGCAGATCAACCGGCAGCGGATCGGTTCTTCTTTGAGACTGCCGACCGGACGAACGCACTTTTCCTGCAGCGCGCGCAGGAGCTTTGCCTGCATGGCGACGCTCATGGAGTTGATCTCGTCAAGAAAAAGAGTTCCGTCTCCTGCGGCAGAGAAAAGCCCCTGCCGATCCATCGCGCCAGTGAATGCGCCGCGTACGCTGCCAAAGAGCGTGCTCTCAAGCAGGTTTTCCGGAATAGCGGCGCAATTGACGGCAACAAATTTCCGGTTCTCACGGCCAAAGTTGTGGATACTTTGGGCAAGGACTTCTTTGCCGGTGCCGGTCTCGCCTATGATAAGGATGGAACCGTCTGTCGCAGCGACGGTCTGCGCCTCACGCAGCAACTCTCGCGTTTTTGGAGATTTGCCGACAAAATCGGAAAAGGTGTAACTAGTTCCGTCGGCTTTGCGTATCTCCGCTACAGGCAGATCCTCTGCTGTACGTGCACCGCGTTTTTCCTCGATCGTTTCGTATAAAAGCTCGCGTAGTATCTCCTCGTTGCGGCTGATCGTATAGACACCGATGACTTTCCCGTTTTGAATCACAGGGTAGGTGCTGTAGTAAATGTAGACAGGAATATCTCCAACGTAGGCATGCGGCCGGTATGCGTTGAGAATTGGTTTGCCGGTATCGGAAACCTGTTGGTGCTCGGATATCTCACGGTTGGAGTGCGTATAAGCTTCCCAGGAGACCATTCCCAACACGTCGGAAGCGCGCATATGTTCCATCCGTTCCTTGGCGGGGTTGAATTCGACGATGCGGCAATCCTGATCGGTGAGAATAACACCTTCGCTGACATGCTCGATAATGGATTCGAGACATGCCAGTTTTTCCTCCAACGCCTGCATGCGTGCCTGCTCCTCCTGCGTCACAATGGCTCCCTCCTGATCACAATAAATATTGACTGAAAGCTCAGCCTCCGGCAGTTTTTCTATCGGTCAAGCATGGGGCCAAACGCGGCATGGGCTTGCATGGGGTGAGGTGTAAACTGCCGACCGTCATTTACGTAGTGCTTGCATCCGAGAGAAAAGCAATATCTCCAGCCCCATATTATGTTATCATCATAACATAATATGGGAAAACGCCGCAATAGCAGATTGAGCCAAAAGAAATCCTAACTTTCCGTCTCCTATCAGAATAGTGTGTGGTAACTTTATTCTACCAGAGGCTGCAAACTATGTCTTCTTTTATGCATTCTCCTTTTTGCACAGTTAATCCTGCATTATCCTGCGCTCAATCCTGTCACCGGACGGTGGGCTTTCGGCTGCTCAATTTTCAGTCCTTCCATGAGCCGGCGGTACTGCTGCGGTGTTAAAGTCTTCACCTCAGATTCTGAGCGCGACCATTGATACGCACCCTGTTCCAGTCGTTTGTACAGCAGGATGAAGCATCCTTTTCCCAGTACAAGCCCTTGATACGGTCTCGCCGCCGTCCGCAGAACGGAAATAATGTGTTGCTAAGCGGATTCAGTTTAAACGGCTGCTGGACGAGCCGCGCCAGGCCATCTATGTTTCATTCGCAGCTGTGATGGGCGTTCATGAGGAGTTGATAATTGCATGACCGTCCGAACGGGATATGTTCTCCAGCGAAGTGTCGCATCCAGCGCACCAAGGAGAACAAAACGCTGGGAGCGATCCTCCGGGCAGGAACGACGTTCGAAAAAAGCGGCAAAATCGAATGTAAAAATCAAAGCAAGTGAAAACGGCGAAATATTTTTCTGCTCCATGCGGTTATCTGCATGGAACAGAGAGCTATCCGACAGCGAACGGCATTTGCCGTTCAGAATGATATTTCGCCGTTTCACGCAAAGGCACACCAAGCGGCAAAAGCGGAAGGTGTCGCCTGTGACCAACGTATCATCGGCGGCATTTCCAGTGGAAAGCCGTGCATCAAAAATCAGCGCCCTATGGCGAACGGGCGTCACGATTTGACAAACCTATTTTACCATAGAGCGCATCGAAAAAACAGGAGGAACATTTGAATATGAGAAAATCTGGAACCTATCGCAACGAGATCAAGCCCTACATTGTCCGCGCTGGAATGACCATGACTGAGGCGGTGGAGCTTGCAGACGCGCTGGGGTATGACATCGTGTGGCAGAAGCGGAAGGATGTGAAGTGATATCAAATCTACGGCTTATGGATACATCCGCGTTTCGACCAAAGAGCAAAATGAGAATCGGTGGGTGATTGCCTTGCGGGAAGTCAGGGTTAGTGAAAAGAATATTTACATGGACGAGTAATCCAGCAAGGATTTAAACCGCCCGTAAGATAAGTTGCCCCAGCCTTTCGCCATCGAACTGCATTGCGCTGCCCCGGTTTTCCCACCATTCCACCCCTCCCGAATCCCCACGGCTTTGCACTCATCCTCCGTCACTATGTACAATCCAGTCCCCACCTTTTTGACAGATCCAGCATGGCAAAGCAGAATCTTTCCCATCGTGCCAATGTTATCTGCAACGGGTCGCCCTCGCGGATTCTCATGGTGCGGCGGATCTCCTTGGGAATGACAACGCGGCCAAGGTCGTCGATCCGTCTGACAATTCCGGTTGCTTTCATCTATCAAAACTCCTTTTATACTCGATAAACTGCACTTAGTCTTTGAAAAAGCCGCCAATTTATCCAAACCGGATGCTGGAAGATTTTACAGCAGCGGCGCGATGATGCGCATACAGGGGCCCATCAGCTTGCGCAGCAGCGGGTCGGATTTGAGAAGGGCGCGGTCCGCGCGCACACATTGCCGGAGCGTCTGCTCAAAATCACGCTCGATGTCGGCAATCTCCGGCTTATCGTAGAGATAAGCCGCGCATTCGAAGTGATGGTATAGGCTGCGGTAGTCCAGGTTGATGGTGCCGACAACGGCCTTGCGGTCGTCGCTGACAAAGACCTTTGCGTGGACGAAGCCGGGCTCGTACTCGTAGATCTGCACGCCGCCTGCGGCCAACCGCGCGTAATAGCTGCGCGTGACCGAAAAGATCAGCTTTTTGTCCGGGATGCCCGGCGTGATGATGCGCACGTCCACGCCGCGCTGCGCCGCCAACACCAGCGCACGCTGCATCTCGTCGCTTAAAATCA
>OIZX01001335.1_pt1 | contig 13065 bp, 13 predicted proteins | sample 1588621 | NCBI WGS metagenome assembly OIZX01 (sample SAMN03283276) | human gut metagenome | biome: human-associated habitat; material: feces | host: Homo sapiens | place: Peru | collected 2012
CATTCCGCCGTTAACGCTAGAAAATCTTCACTTCCACAAAGGAAATATTCCTTGGATTCCGTTCTTCTTTTTAACGGTAAGTTGCGGATTATTATCGGGGTCGCATGCAACACAGGCACCTATCATTGCAAGAACCGTTAAAAACGAAAAGCAAGGCAGAAAAATATTCTACATGATGATGTGCGGTGAAAGCGTTATTATGATGATTTGGGCGCTTGCGGCAATGAGTGTTTATCAACTCAATCTCGTTCCTGAAAACCTTATCGGCACGGCAAATGTCGTAAATATCGTTGCTAATCAATATGCCCCGTTCGGACTCGGTATTCTCATTGCGCTTTCCGTATTGGTATTACCGATTACATCGGGCGATACCGCATTAAGAAGCGTAAGAATGATGGTCTCTGAGGCTTTGAATTTGTCACAAAAACCCATAAAAAACAGAGCCGTAATTATCGCACCGTCTGTTCTTTGCTCTGCATTGGTTTTAATTTGGGCAAAACTCGGAGCGGACAGTTTCTCTGTCGTTTGGCGATATGTAATGTTTATCAACCAATTAATCGCTGTTCCGTCGTTGTTAATTGCAACAATTTATCTTTACAGAAAACGTAAGAATTTTTACATCACTTTAATACCGTTAGTTTTCTATGTATTTATATTGTCGACATTCATATTGAATGCAAAAATCGGTTTCAACATAAATCTTCATTATGCAGAAATAATCGGCATCTTGATTTCCGTTGCGACTGTATTTTTACTGTTCTTCAATATGAAAAAGGATGATTTAAAATTATTGGCAGAAAATGAAAATTCCGACAAAGTGTAGACACCGCGACATATTTACAATAGAATTTTACCAGTAAGTAAGGATAGTGTATGCTTTTTAACTCATTAGAATTTTTATTTGTATTCCTGCCGATAGTTTTTGTCGTGTATTTTTCGCTAAACAAGTTCAAAAAATACGGTTTTGCAAAATTTTGGCTGCTTTTGGCATCACTATTTTTCTACGGGTTTTATAATCCCGAATATTTATGGATAATTCTTTCTTCAATATTGTTTAACTACTTAATCGGTTTATTCATGTTGAAAGAACATCTCAGATTCGGAGCGAGCAAAAAAATTGTCCTTATCTTCGGGCTTATCGGAAACCTTGCTCTGCTCTGTTATTACAAATATTGGAACTTCCTGATAGATTGCTTTAACAGTTTGGCAAACCAACATTTCAACACTATGCAGTTGTTGTTGCCGCTCGGTATCAGTTTTTTTACGTTCCAACAAATTTCATACATTGTAGATTGCTACAAAGGGGATGCGAAGCACACAAATATTATTGACTATGCCCTTTTTGTAACATTTTTCCCTCAACTTATCGCAGGTCCGATTATACACCACAAGGAAATCATTCCTCAATTTGAAGATGAGTCGAAAAAACAAATTATTCAATCAAATATTTCATTGGGGCTTTTCCTCTTAACAATAGGCTTGGTTAAAAAGGTTCTTCTTGCAGATGCGTTCAACCCGTTTATTGATTCTTCGATTTTGGATTTGGGAGTAATCGGTACTGACTTCGCAAATTCGTGGTTCTTGGCATTATCAATCGGTTCACAAGGTTATTTCGATTTTTCGGGATATTGCGATATGGCATTAGGACTCGGTTATCTTTTCAACATAACGTTGCCGATAAACTTCAATTCTCCGTATAAATCAATGGATATTTCGGATTACTGGAGACGTTGGCACATCACGCTCGGAAGATTTTTGAAAAATTATGTATATATTCCTCTCGGCGGCAGCAGAGCAGGAACTTTTAACACATACAGAAACCTTATGATTGTATTTATTTTGACAGGTATTTGGCACGGTGCAAACTGGCCCTGCGTTACTTACGGTCTCGTAAACGGCGTTCTCGTTTGCATTAACAAGTTTTGGCGCGGTTTAAATATAGAAATCAACAAATATTTGGCAATTGCAATCACTTTTACGACAATGATTTTCATTGCGCCTTTGGTTTTGATAAAAACTATGGATAAAATATTCCTCGTTTGGCAATCAATGGTAGGCTACCATACGACATTTGCCCCGATTGAACTCGGCAATTCAATGCTCAAATTCGGCACGGGATCTGAATTGAGCGTATGGCTAATGGCTATTTCGTTGATAATTATTTTCGCATTTCCGAATTCATGCGAACTTGCGGAAAAATATTTGAAATGGAACAAACCTGCATTAACAGTTCTCTTGGCGGTATTATTCATTTACGCATCAATGAATATCACTCATACAACAAGATTTATTTACTTCCAATTCTAGTTGAATTTGTTTTGAGAAATTTGCAATCCGTTTTGCAAATAGCAAACAACCGCATCTGCGGCAAAATTTAACGATGCTTCCAGCAACTCCTCTGATTCTTTCGGGAATGTTGCAAGAACAAAAGATTCCGATTTCATAAAACTAGGCTGCGGTCCGATTCCGACTTTGAGTCTGTCAAATTTGTCCGATTTTGTTTCCAAAATAACGGATTTTACCCCATTGTGTCCGCCATCAGAGCCTTTTGCGCGAAATCTGACTTTGCCTAAATCCAAAGAAATATCGTCATAAATCAAAAACAAATCGTCATTTGTGAGTTTGTAATAATTCATCAACGGTCTTACGGCTTGTCCCGAAAGGTTCATATACGTCAACGGTTTACACACGATGACGCTTTCGCCCTCGATTACAGTCTTTGCAATATCAGCGTTGAACTTCGATTCTGTTTTGAACGAGAAATTGTATCTGTCCGCGAGAGTATCCGCAACCATAAAACCCATATTATGTCTTGTTTTCGCGTATTGTGACCCTGGATTTCCTAATGCCGTTATAAATTTCATAAAAATCTTTCATTGCCTTTTAATAAAAATCTATTACCCGTCTTATTAATCTCAATTAGTAGATTATAAAAAATAATGTTTGCGGTTAATAATATGATATTAACCCGTAAAAGAAATTACGGCAAGAATTTTATGAACAGGAGATATGTATGGTTACTAAAAATAAACATAATGAAACTTTGAAAAGCAGTAAAAAACTTGCTAACTTTTTAGCAGAAACAGAATTGCACAAAAAAGATTTTGCACAAATGGTAGGCGTTACACTCTCTTACGTCTATAATTTGATTGACGATTCAATTCCTTTTTCAACGAGAAGTGCAACACTCGAAAGAATTGCGGTTGTTATGGATGTGAACCCCGAAGAATTTGAGGAATACAGAATACCGCAAGAGCCTGTATTTATTGACGAAGCAGTTGAGTTTTTCAAGAAAAAACAACACGATTTGGGGCTTTCAACAGTACAATTTTTGAAATCTTTCCCCAGAAAAAAACGTATCGAAATCGTCGACATTATGAGAGGGGCTTTGCCTATTCCGCTCGATTGGACTGAACTCAAAATAATCGGCAACATTTTACAAATTTCGAACAAAGAACTCTATCCTTATTGGGAAAATCGCTTAAAAGATGTTTTGACTGCGGCGGGCATGAATTTGCGCGAAAATAAAGCCCTCACGGACAAAATCTTTACCTGCGCAGAAAAGCAAATTATGTCGCAAAATGACTAAATTTCTACGTCTTTAACGTCGATTTTCACATCCGTCGGCTTTTTGAACAATTTCTTCTTATAGTCTACTTTTACAACTTGATACGAACCGCTATCGGCTGATGATGCTCTCGCACCTAATGCCGGTGCGGAAATATGATAGACTCCGTTATCATCAACAATTATATTTTTATAATGGAAATGTCCCGATGCAATCAATATAACGTTGTCATGTCTTGCTAACATTGCAGCATAAGGCTCTACATCCAATGTATAGTGCGAGACATTTTCATTCGGCGGAATAATCGGAAAATGCTGGAATATCATTACTAAACTGTTCTTTTTAAATCTCAAGAACTTTTCGGTTTCTTTCAGCATCTCGGGGACATAACGTCCGTGTTTTCCCGGAACAACCCACGAAGAACCGTCAAGGATTAATCCGTAGGCATTCGGCGCCCCTTTAAAATAAAACGACGTTTCTTTAGCGTCTTGACGCTTATTATACATGTGAACAAACTTGATGAAATCTTCTTTTGCAACCCCGCCTGCGGAATAAGAATCGTGATTGCCCAAAACAATATAATACGGCTTGTTCAAATGTTGAACAATATTCATAAACGAAGTCAAAGAATCCATTCTTGATTTGTCTATGCAATCACCCAAAAAGACAACAAAATCAATGTCTTTATTCTTGTTAACGGATTCCACTGCAAAGATGATGTTCTTTTCAGACTTTGTAAAAACTGACGGGTGGTTGGACGGCACCAAATGTGTGTCCGAAATTATCGCAAATTCAAAAGACTTTGCAAAAACCGAACATTGCGCGCAAACGAGAACGAAAAATAATAATAAAAACTTCTTCATTATACGGCTCCGCTGGCAATTCTGTCATCAATGTATCGTTGCGCCAACAATGCCTGTTCCAAATCATCTTTCGTGATAACCTTGAACAAAATGAACATTACGCCTAACGGCATCTTTTGAAATCTTTGCGCATCAAGCGCCATAGAAAGGTGAATAAGATTAATCTTTCCTGCGGAAAGCAAAATCTCACCGATTTTTTGATGCTCTGTTACATCATTCCAGTCTGAAAATTTATATAAATCCTTAAACATAATAAAATTATAGCAAAAAACCGATAATTAAATCGGTTTTTTAACAAATCTTTATGCGATTGCAATTTGGTTTAAAATGTTTGCCTTACCTTTGTAATTTCCTGCAAATACATTTTGAAGATTATCGGCTGGGGCAAGACCGTTTCTGTAATTGGCTTGCGCGTTTACGGGAGAAACACCAGATACGGGAGACTTAACTTTGTTTACAGAAGCAAAGGGATTAAGTCCCGATGTTGCACCAAGTTCAATGTTTCCGAAGATACTTGCGTTTCTGTCAATCGACGGAGTTGTTTGCTGTTGATTGTTTCCACCGTAATTTTGCCCGAAAATGCTTGTACTTTGGACGGGACGAGCAGAACCGCCGGCTGCAAACATGCTTGCACCGTACGCTTTATTGAATGGATTTATTGAATTTAAACCTATACCCATGCCAAGTTCCTGTAATTCCTTACACTATTATAAAAACTTTTATTAAGATTTTATTGCCGAAAATGCGAAAACATTTACAAACTTAACAATTCAGAAAAAGTGTTGCAAGATTTTTTTTAGTGGTATAGAATAGAATTACAGAAGTTACGGAAATACTTCAGCAAGCCTCGGTAGCTCAGCTGGATAGAGCAACCGCCTTCTAAGCGGTAGGTCATACGGGCACAAAAATCGAAAATTTGACAATTAAATAAACATAAACTATGCGTCTGTAGCTCAGCTGGATAGAGCATCTGCCTTCTAAGCAGAGGGTCGCGCGTTCGAATCGCGCCAGGCGTATTTTTTGTGCCAAAAATTCAAAAAGTCGCAAAAAAGTTGCAAATTTTTTAGATTAATATTTTCGTTTACTCCCTTTTTGTACGGCAAGTTTTAAGGCTTGTGAAATTATTTTTGTATGTATTTATACTCAACATGTTGAGAAAATGCGACCGGAGATGCCGTAACTACATTATTTTAACGCATAATAATTTTAATTATTACCCAAATAGTTATTCTGTTTCTCTGCTATTTTATATCTTCTATAACATTCTTGAAAATATTTTGGAAGTTTATCTAATTGTTTTTGAGGTAAATTTTTACGAACATCAATAGTGGTCGTGCATAACCTGTTATTTCTTTTATATTTACCAATTAATTGTGCATGCTTATCATCTATATCTTTGTAATATAAATCCAAGTCCATTGGCATATCCTCTATATTTGGAGCAAAAAACTCTTGTCCTAGATAATTTCTTATAGGTATATTGGTTTTATACCTTATATGAGGAACCCACATATATTCATTATTAAAACTGAGCATTTTAAATGTATTATTTGTTACAATCCTTTTTATATCTTCGTTTTTTATTTGCAATTCGTGCAGTATAAATGTTTCAAGCAAAATTTTAAGATTATCTTTTAATGTGTTCATATCAATATTTTTTATACGACTATCCTCAGCAGAAAAACTATAATGTGTAAAATAATTTCTCAAATTAACTATATCACTTATGATTTTGATTTTATCTTTGTCCTCATAATAAAATTTAAAAATATCATGAATATCTTCTTTTTCAATACAATTGTTAATTTTTTCAGCAAATGAATATTGTCTATTAGGAATTTTATTTAGTTCATCAATATTTGGATATTCCTGTTTCATCTTATTTACTAACGATTCATATTCAGCATCAATGTGTCTAACTTTATTATAGTCTTTTGAACTCACATAAGCTTCTAAAGCCGTAGTATATATTAAAAACTCAACTTGTGAATATATTTCAGATGGAGCATCTTGATTTCGTAAATATAAATCTACAATTGCGGAAAATTTCCGATATTCTTGATTTATTAAATTAGTAAATCTTTGTATTATTTTGCTCATTTTATTTGGGGAAAAATACCTATAACCTACGAGCATCTTCCAAATATCAATTTCTTCTTCAAAATTTGTATTCAAAATTTTGTATTGAAATGTTGTGATTTTTAACTTTTGATTAGAAGAATTCTCTTTCCCTTCGCTCCATATATTAGTTATTAATAGTTTTCGTTTTAATGCAAATGAAAAAAACTTCATTAAATTATTAACAATAACAATAAATTCATGTAATTCACAGTTCTTTTTGCTTTTAATTTTCAAATGTTTATGTAATTCCATTTTTGATTTGCCCGTTCCAAAACGAGTATGAGATGTTTGACAGCCATGAACAACCTCAATAGAAAAATTATCATTGTATTTATAATGTATTTTTTTATTAATATTCTCATAATATAAACAAAGATTATTACTATGCTCCACACAACCATTTGTTATTTCATCTAAACCAAAAAAGAAAGCATTAATATAAGGAAAATCAAAATTTATGCTTTTAAATTTCAAATCCGAAGATTCTTCTTTGCAATAGAATCCCATTATCATATTTTCAAAAAATAGTATTTGCTGAAAAGTAGTTTCTTCATGTACTAATTTATCTAATAAAATTACTTCATTTGTTTCTGAATAACATACAAATTGATTAGGGGGTTCCTCAAAAATTTTTCTTGGCAATTCTAAAACATGAAATATTCCATTGCGGGTTGTTATTTTCCCATATAATATTTCTTCATTAATTTTAAAATGACAATTTATAACTTTATTTTCATGTTTCATAATTCACCATTAAAAATAATTTAAAAATTTACCATACTCATCTATATTCATTGCAGGAACTGTACCTATCTTTTGTAGTTCTTTAAATAATTTCAGAAAGAAATAAATTAATGATTCATCTGCAATACTTACTTGTAATCTGTCAGATTCTGAATTTATATAAAATGTCCCTACTGTCAATGAACAACCTAAATTAAGAATTTTATTGCCTTGCAATGTTTTTAAATTTGTTATAAATGTGTCATTCAACCCATTTACCCATTCACAATCATATGTTAATATTCCTGCTATTATCGGTTTTGGGCTTATTGGAGCAAATTTACCCCCTGCATGAATAATAGAGGTAGAAGTTCTATGCAAATTTCTAACAGATTCCGCTTTTTTAGCTGCATATTCTAAGTTCTCTTTATTGAGAGTTTGTTTAACTTCAAAAACAGCATAAACACTTTCTGCTGGAACATAAATTGCACCACCATCATTAAATATAAAAGGAGTATATTGTCTATCATAAATAACTACATCTATTTGCTGGCTTAAATTTCCTTTAGAATCAATAATAAAAGCTTTATCTATACAATATCTTTCAGGCAAATACTTCTTTAACCAATCAATCCATTTTAATTCGCAAGTGTCGCCTAATGTCGTTGTATGTTCCAATACGGCCCTGGCTCCTTCTAACTCTGATTGCATTTTCTTTTGTAAAACCATAAATAGATGTTGCATTCTTTCATTTTCAACAGTAGTTTCTACCATACAATTTTCTCCCAATATTGCTGTTGTTTCGATTCTTTAGCCTTGTTGACTATAGATATTTTTTCCTTTTGCGTTAAATCATCTGATATAGTATTATTTGAATTTGAAATATCAATAATCCTTGCTGTTAATAAATTATCAATTATATACTGAAAAACATACATAACATTTCTTCCTAAATAATCATTACCTTTGTTTTTGCTTTTGAGAGCGTCTATAACTATATGTTCAAGGTAAATCGAAGGGAAATCTAATTTGTGCAGTTTCGCCCATATTTTTATAATTTTTATTTCATTTATTCTTCCTGAATTTATAACATAATTTATATGTTGTTGTATGTTAGTTTGCATCCAAGAATTACGTTTCCTGCAATATAAAGAATGGTCATTTGTATGTCCAGGCTGTTTCCTTGCTGGCACTAAATCAATATTATAACCATAATAGGTGATGCCTAAGGAAACATTTTGTTTTCGTACTTGATATCCTCTTGCATTAAGCCAACTATATAGAGAATTATAGATTTCATATAATGTGCCGGGTGTTGATGAAGATAAAGATATTAAGAAATCAATATCAGAATTACCTTTTATTGCTGTACCTTTGGCTCTTGAGCCAGAAGTATAAATATCTAATAAATAAATGTTTGCCCACTGTTGAATTTCAAGCAATAAGCCCTGTAACGTATTCCTTAATGTTATATCTGTAACTTGTGATGCTATGTACTTATTGATAATCTTTAGTAAGTATTGATTTTCTGTCATTTAATACTCCCCATACCGATATTATCATGAAAACTACATATAATAAAAACCTGTCGATTTCTCGACAGGTGAAAAACGTTACAATAAATCTTTTATGTACCAAACATTCTAATATTTGTTTCTTCTAGTTCGGCGCCCTTTTCTTCATAAAGATTTTCGAGCAAAGAATCCCCAAGTTGAGCAGATTCCGGCATTAAGTGAACATAAGTATCAAGTGTAACTTTGTTTGTTGAATGGCCTAATTGCTTTGAAATATAAGGTAATGGCACTTGTTGAATAATAAGTGTGCTTGCGTAAGTATGCCTTAAATCATGGAATCTTATGCTATCAATACCTGCAAGAGCTAAAGCAGGTTTAAATCTTCTTTTCATCATATTTTGTGAATCCATATAGTTTCCGTTAGCATTAGGAAAAACAAGATTCAAATCGCTTTTAGGACAGGCCATTTTCCATTCTTTTAAAAACTTTGTTACAGTAAAAGATATTTTAACTTTTCTATCTTTACCTGTTTTTGTTGAACCTAAAACACCATGGGAATAACTTTTATTAACAACAATATAACCCTCAACAAAATTAACACAATCCCAGGTGAGCGCAAACAATTCACCCTCTCTTAAACCTGTATTTACTGCAATATAAAGTACAGGATAAAAATCAGGATAATGTTTTTTTGTAACGGTCAATAATTTATTTGTTTCCTTAATTGTCAAAGGTCGCATAAGAGTATTATTCTTAACTTTTAAACATTTGATTCGATTGACAGGGTTTTGATAAATGACACCTGAGTCAATCATATAATTAAAAACTGCGCCAATAGTCTTTTTAAAGTGATTTATTGTTGAATTAGCAAGACCTGTTTTTGTCATATCTTTAATAAAATTTTGTATGTGCAGCGACCTGATTTCTAACAATTTCAAACCGCCTAAGTATTCATAGATGTGGTGTTTAAGATAACCTTCATAACCAACCCAGGTTGATTTTTTACAATAAATTTTGGCATAATTATCAAGGTATAATTCAGCAGCTTCTCTAAAAGTCAGCTTGTCATTTGCGATAAATAAACCTTTGTTAAGTTCATCTATCATTTTTGCCTGGGCTTTTTCTGCTTCGACTTTGGTTGCAAAACCACCTCTGGTCTTGCGCTTTCCTGTAAGGTCTTTGTAGTCAAATTCCCATTTATTCTTTTGTTTGTTTTTTCTTACTGCTGGCATAATTTATCACCTAATATTAATTTAACGTGTTATCGAGCTTTTGTAAGCCCTGTTTGCATACTTTTGCAAACATGAGTTTTACGGGACATCCAGAACCTCTGGTCAAATAATTATTCAGTATTTACCATATGTTGTTTTATGTATTCCTGGATGTAATCCGCATCAAACTTAAGTCCGCCAAGTTTGATATAGTTTATTCTCTTTTGATATACCCACCTGTAGAGTGTGGATTCCGATATCTTAAGAATTTCTGCAGTTTCTTTTACTGTTAATAACATTTTTACCTTCTTTCGTAATTTATCGTAATTTTATTCGCAATTATTAAAACAGTTGTTATTATTAACTTTTAGTTCGTTTTCGGTTATAAATTGCAAAATTACGATTTATTTTTTTATTTTTAAAAATCGTTCGTAATTACGCAATTTCGCAATTTTTGTCCGAAAGTGTTGATATACAAGCGTTTTAAAATTGCAAACTAATTGCAGTTAGATTGCATTTGCTTCGTCTAATTTGTCTTTGGCATACCGAGTATGAATCGGGTGGTCTTTACTACCTTCTCTTTCCGCAAGTTCCTCCTGATAAATCACAAGCTCGTCCAAGATATATGAAAGCATTTCGTTATTTTCAGGAATAGTTATTACCAAAGCTCGCTGAGTTTTGTTGTTCCCAAAATTTTTACTTTTATATTCAATAAATGGTAATTTTTCTGCTTGTTTCATTATGTCGTTTGATTCAGGAATAATTACACCGCTATCCTCAGATTGTTTGAATTCTTTCTTGAAATGCTGGTATACACCATTAACATAGATACTCAGTTCTTTTTTCTTAGCATTAAATACATATTCGCTTCCGTACTGAATTCTTCCGGATTTAGCAAGCACTAAGAATATTCGCAAGAACTTCTCGAAAACATCCTCTGTGTGCGTCATATCCTGATATGATTTAGTATAATTCTCAAGATTAGATTGGAATAACTTAATCTCATCACTTTCAAGATAATCCTTGTCAAAATTTGCTGCAGTAAATAGTAAATCTATACCTACCATAGCAATAGCAATATTATTCGCACACCTTAAATCAAGTTTTGGGTTCTGTTTTTGAATGTCCTTGATATTTGCTCTAAGCCTTTTAATTAACCCCTTTTTATCTTTGTAGTTTTTCAGAATTTCAGGTAAAACGCAAGATAAATATTGCTCTCTGATATTATTGAATTTTGCGGCTTCTTCTACAATGAAATCATCTTTTCTGAATTCAGTATAAACAAGTCTTGTAGCAGTTTGAGGGTTCCTGTAGGTCCTATTATTGCTTGCAAAATTTAATGTTGCATTGACTGCTTTTATGTCTTGATTTTTTGCATAATCTCTCATCTTTCTGCGAGAATTTCTGTCATATACCGCTTTAACTGTAGGTTCAAAATTTCTCTGCAAATACCCTTCAACTTCAGAATATAAAAGGGGGATGTTTCTGTAGTATTCCATATTATGCAATAGATTTAGTGCTGTATCATTTCCACTGCTCAACATTCTCATATCAAACCCGAAAAGGTAAGCAATAGTCTGCAGTAAGTTACTTTTACCGCTTGCAGCTTCACCATACAAGAAATTTATAGGATAACCCATAGTTTTATCAAAAATAAGATTTACAAACGGACTCATTAATGCTGTGCCAAGAGCAAGCAATGCCTCAGGTCTGTTACTATAAGTCCTCAATGTACTTACAAACAAGCATTTTGCTAACAATTTAGGAATTGTTTTTGATACAGGTGCAAACTCTTGAATAAGTTCATCATCTTTATTTTCTTTAATGAATTCGTCATAACTCAATGTAGGTATGTATAATTCAGGAGCATACATTCCACGGTCAGTTCTTAACGCTATTGAACTTATTTTGTCTGCTTGAATAATATCAGTAGTTTTATCATCAGGTAGCAAAATTTTATCTTCTGTTAAGTCAATAAGTGCGTTTGTGTAAGCCCAGAATGGTTTTTTGTTATGTTCTAGAAGTGATGGATTCTTATATATATGCAATTCTTCTTTGTTTTTGTTGAGTTCCTCCAAAACAACATTTTTAAGTTCAACCTCAGTCAATGTAGTAATGTGAATCTCATTTGACTTCAGAATGTCATGTAAGTTTCTATAATCCAATAGTTCCTTTTGTGTTAAAACTTGTGGTACAGTTGTCTTTTCTCCAAGATGAGTAACAATTTCGAGTTTGTATTCGTTGTTATACCCAAATGCAAAGAACTTTGAAACAATTTTCCGCATTATCTCAACCGTAAAATTAGATTTTCGTGAATATTGTAGGTTCTTTTTATCATTATCATATTTGATAGAATAGTAACAACCATTATATGCGTATATTCCAGGTTCAAAGTATATCAACTTATCTGCATCAGCGTCGTCAACGATTTCTTGTTTTGTAAGATTCAGCTTTGAATTAGGATATTTAATATACTTTTTCAAAAGTGAATGCACTGATAATTTTTATTATTTGCAACAACATCTTCCGTAATATTGTGTTCCTGCATATATTTCAGCAGGTCATTGAAATCGTTTATGTATTCATTGATTCCTGAAAGTCTGCTCAAATCAAGAATCTTGAATGTAACAGGAATTGATTGTTCAATCTTTTCAACGGCAGCTTTTCCGGCTTTGTCGTTATCCATACAGAGAGTTGCTTCCTTAAAACTTCTGAGAAAATCAATATGAGGTTTAAGAGCTTTGGCGGTATGAGGTTATCCATTGCTATTGGTTACAACAAGAACATCGTTTTCTCTACCGTGGTCCTTTAAATCCTGCAAGACTGCATATCCGTCTTTAAATCCTGCAGCAACAAAAATTTCTGTAGGATTTTCAGGTGAATTTATTTTGCATAATAATTTATTCGGATTCTGTGCAAATCCTTTTGTTTTACAAAGGAATTTGAATTCACCTTTTTCGTTTTTTGGGACTCTGAATTCAAGCCCAACAATTGAGTCATCTAATGCTATCATAGGTAGGGTAAATACATTTGAGTCTTTGCTATAACCGATTTTTACTTCTCGG